>ENA-UOTX01001536-UOTX01001536.1-compost-metagenome-genome-assembly--contig:-NODE-1536-length-16487-cov-20.771542_pt1 | contig 16487 bp, 10 predicted proteins | sample MGYA00238143_ERZ746982 | MGnify/ENA primary metagenome ERZ746982 (study PRJEB28758, sample SAMN06268862) | compost metagenome | isolation source: single cell | place: USA: California, Emeryville, Joint... | reverse complement strand
AAAAAGAAGGAGGCCGAAGAGAAGGCGAAACTTGCAAAGAAAGTCGAAGAAGAGAAAAAGGAGGCTCCAAAACAATCAACGGCAGGAGCCAAAACAACAACAACGACGAAAGCCGGAACAACACCGACAAAAACTGGAACAACAACAGCAACTAAAGGAGCAACCACATCTAAAACGACAACGACAACCAAGACGACTACAACAGCGAAACCAACAACGAGTACTGCAAAGACGACAACTACCACTTCGAAGACCACTCCTACGAAGAAATAATAATATGAAATAGAGAAATAGAGATTTTTGCAACTTTTTCTGATGTGTTTATGAAATTTTTTACATTACATCGGGAAAACATCACAAGATCGTCTCATATTTAAGCTTTTGAACACGTGAAATACATATATACTATAAACACAAAGGATTAACAAAAATAGCACATAAGTCGGTAGAATTAACGCTTTCTCTCTCTTGAATGCTGCGGTATCGCCTAAGGCCTCAACATCTCATTAACAACGCTTCGGAACTTTCCAGTGTAAAATTCGTAGTTCAATGTCGCTGAAATTTCCTGTAGTTTCATCCGATATCTCATTTTCAGCAAGGCTTTTTCATTTATCACTATAAAACTCTGAGATATGACTCTACAATTGCTTTATTACATAGTTCTGAGCTTAAGAAGTAATGCTTTAAACGCTTCAACCTTTTGAAAATTTCTCTGAAATTCGCCATTTGTTGATTCATCGCTTCTTTAAATTCTAGCAGTCTCTTATTCTCTATACCCAATTAAGCGGTCATGCCTAGGAAATTTCATTACCCAATTCAATGACCGTGGGTCGCCGTTGCTGCTGCTTGCTCCTATCCTCCTCGAGAACAAACGTTGGTGAATTCGGCGCTGACTTTGAGCGTTTCTGTCTCGTTTCCTCTTCTGCTTTCTCAGTTCGGTCACTTTTATTCAATCAAAACAAAATGAATAACAGTATTAATACTTTTCCTCCTCAATGTCTTCTTCCAGAAGCGAAAGACGATGTGTTCGCTTCTTCGACAATACATCTACAAGTTTTTTATTCGTCCAGGGGTCGTCATTATCGATCTGCTTTTGGATTTGCGCGAGCTGGAACCCCTCGAGTACCACAGCGAAGAAGATATTTTGCATGGCGGTGTAGAATATTATGATGAAAACAAACAGAACTATCTGTCGCGCATAACCATCGTCATGGACCTGCTGGAAAGAAGCAAATATTTCATCTCCTGCTTGCAAAGCAAACAGCGTGATTGAAGAAACGCCTAAACCCTCGAATAAAGGATATCTCCAAAATATTGCACGGCCTGTGAGTTGTATTAGTGAAAGCTTAAGAGAAATTTTTACAGAAAACAACGAATCCGATGAACAGCGGCGCGTAGAACAGATAAAACGATAGGATCCTCGGCAGGGATTTCCTGAGGATAGTCGAGAGAACGACCAAGTCCTGGTTGAACTCTAAATAATACATGATTTGGATCCAAGCGAAGAAGCATCCAAATCCAACGAAAAGTGTGTCGCTTCTCAAAACTTCAAGGGTATTTTGCGTTAAATCCGCATAGATAAGGGATGCTGAGCCAAAAATCTGAATGATATTTCCAATAACGCCGAAAATGCTCCAGAAGCTGATAAAGCTCAGTTTCTCAAGCACAGTGAGGTCTTCCCAAGAATAATTCTTCTTGATGATTTTCTTAAGAGATTTAGAGTGGACGGCCGTTTGCCTCAGTAGCTCTATTCTCTATAATCGAGAATTGCTGTTATTAGTTAATCCTGTTAATTTTACCCTCCTCTCATACTGCTCTCTCGAGGTCACATCGTTTGCGTGGTATCTTACCTTCGCCTCTTGGTAGGTGATACCGACGCGATAGAAGTATATGATAAATTGAACCAATGAAGCCATTCCCAGTAGGAAAATCACCACGCAATAGAAATAATTCGTGGATAAAGGAGAGAAAAACGGTGCGTGCCTATGTCTTGACATCTGAAAAATAAGTGCTCGCAATCTTTGATTTAATCAGCCTTTTTACATGAGGATCGCATCGATAGCTCTGAGTTTCAAGGCTCGTCCGAACTCTTGAAAGAGATTCGAAGCTATAATGCATTTGTATGTTCCAGCCCACGCATGGATTGATATTTTGATTTTGATAGAGCTCCGTCTGCAGGCCTTTCATCGAAACTATCATTTTCGTTATTTTATTCGTGAAGCTCTGAAAATTGAGTTAGGAAGACCAGGCTAGTGGGTACCTTGAGCGAATTGGTGTCTGAGATGTTAATGTATGGCATTAATCCGTTGTTAATGTTTACTAGGTAGTCTCCAACGCGCTCGTCACTGCCTCCGCGGTAATAAGCTTTTAATCCATAGAGTATTTGGTCTTTATTGAAGACTTTCTGGAAAAGTAGGTTGTCAATATCTCGCAGGTTCTAAGATATATTGAATTTCATGATGTTGGTGATGATATGGTAGTAATACTACCTTGACAGTTGTTTCGAGATGATCTTTTAGATCCTGTATGCCAAAAAGCATCATAGTGCTAGTTTCCGAGTCACCTCCCTAATATTGATTTCTGAGGATGTATGCTTTGTGACTCAATATACCAGAAAAATATTATTAAACACTTTTTTCTGTTGTCGTGCATGAGAGGCGTAGATGTCGTCTAACGTGATCACTTGAAGGGTTGTGAAAACTATCAAGGCGATATGGATTATGAGTTTCCAAGGAACTTTATCTATAATGAAAATATCGTAATTGGATAAATTTCTAAGGAAAGAGCGTCGTACTGAATAGCTCGTATTTCTTCAGAGGGCTCCAAGTTACTTTTTCCTTGAGGGTGAGCCGCTTTTGTAGGAGAGGCTCTTTGGCCTGCTTCTTTTTTGCCATTTAGATGCATTTATCCAAAAATTATTTTCTTCGAATCTATTGGATTCGTATCTGTCAACTTACTGAATACTTACTTGATGGACTAGAATGATTCTAGCGAATAAATTTTCGAATCCTGGGATGATTTACGAACAGCTAAAAAAATTACTCAATGAAGATAATGTTGAATAGTGTGGATTCCTGGCGAAGTTGAGGAGTTGCTAAGGATTAGAATGTTATTTAGGAGACAGATAGTGGAGCTTTTTCTGTTGAATGAATTACTCATACTCAAATTAATACAGCACCTGCATTGAGAAGTTTGTTGCTAATTGGAATAATATGATCATTACTCATATCACAACAAATTACTTATCTCTGGGTTTAGATTTATGGTTAATATGAGAAATACTGAAGATTCTCTATTGGAATTTCCTCTGAAAGTGATATCATAAATTTAAAATTAACCTGATTGAGGAGAAACATTTTCTACTATCATCTCTAAACTTGGCCTTGCATTTGAATAAAAGAAATTTTCTGTTAATAGAGAATGTCGTTGTGGGTATACTGAAACCTCATCCAATAATCAGACTAGCGAATTTTTGAAAATATTCAAAATAAGGGAGAATCCGAGACAAAGAAGCAAAAAAAAAAAAGCAGAAATTTTAGCTCTACCATGCAGATCCATCAGAAGATCACAAGTAAATCTCAGCGATGTTAGTTATTTCGTCCTGAGTATCCGAATTGACCACCCAAGTTCAGCCATCTGATCTTGGAACCTCGCCCTTCTGAACCTCATCATCGAATGGGATATTCTTCGTTTTTCTCTTCCAACCACTGATTTCCTCCATAACCTCAGCATGAGCCCCCCACCCTACACCAGATTTAGTCCGAACACGAATTAAACACGTTTGATCATGAACAACGTTTTTTAAAATAAAAAAATTTTCGCATTTCGCTCAAAACAATGGATGGGCCCCTTGACGACCACACCTTAGATCTCTCGCTCAACTTGACCCTGTCTGACCCAATGCTCTCATTCTCTCAGTCAGTCATCACGTTGCCCTCCTTACAGCACATTCCAGAGACCAGATCTTCAGAAGGGTATGATCCATTCCTCGGTTCCTATTTCTCCGGCAAAGAATCGGAGATCAAACCTCAACAGCCATCGATTTTGTCGGAATCCGTGCTATTATCACCCCCTAAGATAATCTCTCAGCCAGTCTCCCAGCCCGTCTCCGAGCCCAAGAATGAACAAATTCCAAAATTAAATTTGGAATCGCTTCCGAAACCTCAAAAACTCGATCATTTTGGCTTTAAAGCGCCTGCAAAATACGATGAAAAGTATTCTGAATCCTCCCGCAACTAATTAATGAAATGTTGCAGCGTGTCGCCAAGTAAGGCTGTCCAGAAACGAGATAATGCTCGAATCGAGAAATGGAGGTCAATGATCCCGAGAATCAAGCCTTCAAGTCTAAAAATAGACAAGAAATGTACAAAACTCGTCACATTTTACCATTAAACGAAATTCAGTGAAGATTCGAATTAGAAAAGGGATCCCAGAGGCGCTCAGAGGAAAAGTTTGGCCGATTTTAGCTGATATACAATCAATAAAGCAAGCCTTCCCTCAGATCAACTACCATGTACAGTGCTAACCTCTTATTACAGAGTATCAATGAACTTTTCATTAGGAGCTGCTCAAAACTGAGGTTGTCCCTTGCAGAGACGAAATTATGAAAGACGTGCCTCGAACTTTCCCCGAACACTATTTCTTCAACGAAAAAGGTGGTCCTGGCCAAAAGAGCCTCGAAAGAGTGCTCACGGCGCTATCGTTGGTGTATAAAGACATGGGGTATTGCCAAGGGTTGAATTATATTGCTGGTACGTTAATTATGTATTGCAATGATGAAGTACCAAAGCTCTTTCGAAACTGAATGAACTAAATTTGTTTATTGTTGAAGGAAGCTTTTTGGATTATGCTCAGCCTGATGAAAAATTATGAGCTGCTGGACTATTATAAGGACCTGAGGTCTGTGACTCGACAACTAACGATTTTGGATCAGTTGATCAAGGTCCAGTTACCGAACCTCTCAGCCCATTTTGTAAGCTTAAGAATTTCTCGGGAAAATGGACTTATATCGCTTATTATAGAAAAAAACTGGGGTTGAAGGCGTTCATTTCGGGGTGAACTGGTGGATGACGCTGTTCACAGGGACCGTGGGTTTCCCATTTAACATCGTGGTCAGAATCATGGACACACTCCTCTACGAAAAACAGAAAATTCTATTCAGAGTGTCGCTGACGATTCTAAAAGCCAAAGAAAAGGCATTGTTGAATATGCGAGACCTGCCTGACATCCTGCCTTATATCACATCGAAATTTATTGAGCCTATACTCAGCAATGAAGATGAATTCATTAAAGCTGCGTTTGCAATCAAACTCTCAAGAAAAGACATCAAAGTAACAAAAATTCCATTGAAATAAATCGCTATAATATTTTCTCATAGCGCTTCGAGCCGAAATAAATGAGAAGGCTCTCACTCCTCAAAGCCATAGGAGCTGTTGAGGAAATCATCACTTTTTAAATAATCATGCGTTTTATATTATGCGAGACAGTGTTTCAATAAAGCAATCAATTGTATACAAATTATCTACTGTATTATAACTACTTAATATGGCCTGAACACCAATTAGACAGCCAATAACAATTTTGCTAAGTTGAATCATTACTAATCAAATCGTTTCTTATTCTCTCTTCATCAGTAATTTAGTAATTCTTTTTTTCAAATGCAGAGGCATCAACTGCATCTATCAACACTCTTGCCGAAAAGTTTCTGGTTTTGGTTGTAAACGAAGTATTTTTTGTGCTTTGTATCTTCTACTCTATCAGGTTTCTTCTGCTTCGAATATACCCCGTTTGATTGATAAGTCAACCAAATAAGCGAATACCAAAACAAGCATTTCAGAAATAAAATTAATTTAGTCGAGTACAAAGGGAAGATGAGTCATAAAAAGCGCTTAGAGGAACAGTTTGCTTCGAGCTCCAAGCGAAAAAGCTTGAGCGCGCGTATCGACGCCGAAGATTACGCCCAATTTGAGAATATCGACTATTCTCAGAGAAAGGATGCTCAATTAGACCACCTCATTGAAGACGTCAATGAAATGAGAGGCCCAGGCTCCCAAAAGAAGAGAGGTTTATTCAACGACATGGACCTCGAAGACCAAAATGAACCGCTCTACGAAGGGAAAAAGGTCTCGCGAAAAGACCTCTACAATGATTATGCCGACGACGACGAAGAGGTCGACTCAGCGCTCGCTTCAGGCCTCGATGATGAGGATGAGGAAGAAGAAGAGGAAGTTCAGCCCAAGGCAAAAAGCAGCAAAAAAGCTGCTGGAAGCAAAGCCAATGGCGCTCAGACCGCTTCCAGAAAAAAGGTGAAGCTAGATGACGTTAACATCGACGATATCCTCGAAGATCTGGACCGTCAGGACGAGCAGGTGTTCAAAGACGCGCAGAAAGACACGAAAGAACTTGAAAAAGCCAAGAACGTGCAAAATCAACAGAAACTCTGGGATGGCTTGCTTGAGTGCCGAGTTTCCATGCAGAATGTTTTTAAATACGCCAATCAAGTTCCATCCTCGTCGACGTTTAACCACTTCAAGAAGCAAACTCCAGCGATTGATGTCGCAGCCACTGAGCTGCAAGTTGAACTGCTGGACTTAATGGATCTGATGGGCTCGATCTCACATGAAACTTTCGCAAAGTCTGCTATGAAGAAAAGCAGCGATCAGCCTTCAGGCCCGAAATCAAGGCTAAAACAGGCTCAAAAGCACTTGGAGCAATTGAAAATTACAAGGGACACCTTCCAACAGGACTTTGAATTCGACGCTGAGGCTATTTGGAACGATTTGGATACTCAGTTCCAAGAAACGCTCCCTGCGCTGGAGGAGACAATAAACACGTTCAGCCAGAGATTCAATTTGATGAACACAAGTTCGATTAAGAGCAAATTTATGAATGTTTTTCAAACTCCGATGCAGCAAGCGCAGAAGATGATGGATGATTATCCTCGTCTCCTTAAGCGAAGTCAGCTGAAGGATAAAGATTTTAAGATGCTAGGAGCGTTTGAAGGACAAAACGAGCAGGAGTACGATGAGGAGATCTACAATGACTCTGAGTTTTATTCCCAGATCTACAAAGAGTTCATTACAAACGCGCAAACCCAGACCGATCTCGTCGACGGAGAGCTGGCTGTTGGTAATACCCAAGCGTATCTGAAACAAAAGCTGTTAAGAAGCAAAATCGCGAAACCGAACGTCGATAGAAGAGCGTCCAAAGCCAGAAAACTGCGATATGAAGTACATCCTAAGCTGATGAATTTCATGACGCCTATTGACAACACGAAACTGATTCCTGGTAGAGACGATTTGATTAAAAATCTCTTTGGTTTGCAAAGCTCTATGAGTAATGGAGTAACTGAGGCGGAGGCTCCGGTCAAAGTTCCGAAGAAGCTGAAAACCGGGAAAAGAACGTTAAGAGACCTGCAACAAGAAATTGAGGAAGAAGAAGCAGATATCCAAATAATTTAGTTGAATGTTGAGTAGCGTCAGGACTTTAGTGTATCTAAGTGTATAGGAAAACGAACGTTGTCTTTTTTTTCCTTTTAAATCTGCTTGTTTGTTAGTTAGTATCTTCTTCACATATTGAGACGAAAAAATTGAGCGAGTCTAGAAAATTTAGTTGCTATTATGTAGAAAACGCTTGGCTTTCTGAGAATATTATAGAAGAGAATTTTGGAGAATTGAAAATTAGCAACATTCTTTTGTTAAACTTACCTTATCGGTGAACATAACGATAAATCAAGTGCCATATATTATGAGGTTAAGTATCTTTTCATTCGAGGCAAAGAAGCCCATTAAGCCAATGAATACTAAGAAAAAAAGAGGAATCTTCTCTCGAGAGGTGTTTAACTATATTACCATTTGCGAACAGGCAATACTCGAATAAATAGTTCAAATATACAGATATTTAGCAGTTATAACACCTACGTTCAAAGTAATCCGAAATAACTTGCCTAATTAAATAATAGGGAGCGAAAAGCATGGACTAACGCTCAAGTCAAAAAAACTGCTAGTTTTAGTATTTGATCCCAATTTTCATGCTTACAAATTGGGGTATTAAAGTTAATTAATTGTATCCCGAGCTTATTTCGTTGAGGTTTGAACTTTGGTAGTATCGACATGGGTAGCAGTGGTCTTCGATCTGGTTAGAGCATACATAATCTCCTTAGTAACTGAATCGACGCTTTGGTACACGGGGGAATAATCCCAGTCTCTCTTGGCTACACTTCCGTCGATGCTTTTAGGCCATGAATCGGCGATTTTCTGCCGGAAATCAGGCTCATAGGTCACCTTAAAGTCAGGGTATAATCTATGAAAGGAAGAGTTATAAATATTAAAGCTCAAGCTAACTCTTCTTTACTTTCTAATTGACATTTCGACTTCCTTTGGTGTTACGCTGAACCCTGGCATGTTATATACTCTGGTGCTGAGGAGACTTGGGTCCACTTCCATGAAATCGATCGTTCCTTGGATGCAGTCATCCAGATGAATCATTGGAAGCGCCGTGTCTTCTCTCAAGAAGCATTTGTATGGTTCTTGATTCGCAGCGGCGTAGTACATCTCGATGATGTAGTCAGTAGTACCGCCTCCTGGTGGGAGCGCGGAGACCACGCCTGGGTATCTGAGTGATCTGAAATCCAAACCGATTTTCTTGGCCCAGTAACTTCCTAAGAGCTCGACCATTATCTATAAATGCAAAATCATGAGTTTATATTCAAGGAAATTTGTTAATTTTACTTTAGAAATTCCATAAACCGTTTCAGGCTCGAGGACGGTGTGGTTAGGAGTGTTGTCTCTTGGAGTGGTCGGTCCAAAGACTCCGATAGTGCTTGGAACATAAAGTCTGATAAGCATTGGTTAGCATTTCAGCATCGAAAGAAGTGTCTTTACGCTGATTTGTTTGCAATGGATTCATCAAGGATGTTCTTGAAGCCTTCCTCGTTAATTTGTAGAGCCCATTGAGGGTTCTTCTCGCCCGTGGCTGAAAGAATGGCAGCGAGATGGATAATATGCGATGGTTCAAAGTTTTTGACTGTTTCCTTGACGGCTTGTCTATCCTAAAAATTATGAAAAGTTAGTGGTTTGTGAGACAAAGGCTTCGGTACTGTGACGTCAAGTTTCTCGTAGTGCTTTGCCTTGGAGAGAGTGGCAGCCTTTTCCTTATCGAGAAGATCCGTTGAGAGAACATTGCCAGCGCCGATTCTGCTTAACCATGAGCTGAGGTGGAAAGAATTTTTGTTACCTCTTATTGAGTAATTCGATAAAAGAGCGCCCTAGTTGCCCTTGAGATCCAGTGATGAGAACTCTTGATAGCTTGTTCATTAGTGTATAAGAAATACTTTGGAGGAGAATGTTTGTTTATTATTAAGTTTGACTCAGTACTGCTTAAGAAGGGTTGGTTTAAAAAATAACCGTTCATTCATCACATTTTGTTCTGAGATATTGGAATGAGAAAAGTCATATCCCGGTTAACACGCTATAACGGTAATTGTTTTGATTTTTTTTTTAGCTATCCTGGCTGAATTCAGTAAGCTCCTCCGCAAAAAAATATCGAGGCGATGGCTTTAAGGATAACTATTAATCTAAAAGGCTATCTCAAATGCGTTAGTGCAAGATGTGATAGTTGGGTCTTGTCAAAGTTTTTGTATTTGGCGGAGAATATGGGTTTTATACATGGATAATCCCCTGGTGCTTAAAGGAAATGTTAGAAAGCTTAGTTATGTGGGGTATTTATGCGGGATTCTCTTGACTTTGAGCAATTCTGACGAGATGGATGTGGAGATAGCGGGCAAAGGCAAATTTATTTCCAGAAAGAGGCTTGAAAATCGTAAATTAAAGTCGTTATTTTTAAATTTCTAAATTCTGGCGAGCCGATCGTTGAGGAAGAGCAAGAAAACAACAGCCCTGATTAGCCTTTGACTCGCAGATTCTTGAAATACTAGCCTTGATTTCCTCAGAAGAATGCATTTGGTCAGAATACCTAACAAATGAAGCATTATCTTTGCCATTAGATTCTTTATTAAAATGACTCGTCGAGTCCTGTCTAGTTTTAGATAATGACGAAGGTTTTCTGCTCATTAAAGGAAGAAAAAGAGAATAAAACATGTAATTTGTGTATGGATCAACGTTTTAAATTTTTGTTTTTCACAGCTTTTTAGGAGTCTTACGAGTTTTATTCAATTATCGAAGTGAGATTATGTATAATTTGAAAATACTTGAAGAGAACTTTGTTCCATTGGAAAATTCCGATAAATCAATTCAATTTTTGGAAAATATTCGCTCCTCCAATTACTCTAACGAGTTCATTTAAGATAAGCTGACCCCGACATCTCCTAGGCGTTAATTCAACACTCTGAAATGATATTTCGCTCTACTTTCTCATTAATGGGAGATTATGGAGTATAGAACCTAAAATCTAATTGAAACTGCAGCAAGCTAGATTTTCTTGGTTGCTTTGAGTTCCTTTAATTTCTCATTCGTAATTCAAATGTTCCGAGCAGATAGGCAAAGCAAAGACTTTGTTGTTGGAGTTGATGCCGATAGATATCCCTAGCAACCCCTTCGTTTTCTGCCACACAGTAACAATTTTCTATGGACAGCAACTGTCTGAAAAATACAGTAAGAGACAATTAGATTCCAATAAAGGCAAATTCGTTATCCTTGGTAGTCGAGTGATGTCTAACCAACTGATACTATACAAACACAAACCCAAATTTTGCTGCTTTGAGAATAGATGAGGCAGTTATCTTCCTGGATAGGCATAACACTCAATTCTGGGAGTTTGGATTAATAAGCACTGTCAGACAGAGTTTAAGATGCTACCACAGGTGAAGCCTGGGACTCTAACCATTGATACTTGGATACGGCTAAGAAATTCCTCATTTGACTCCAAAAAAATGAAAATATTCATCTCTCGCAGTCCTAATCGGACTTCTCCTTTCAGGCTGAAGCAATTTATTGAAGCTCAGTACCACTTTCTTGCCAGCTTTTCATTCTAGAGGTCCGAACTCATAATTTCCTCTCTGAAGAATATCATTTAGCGATTGATCCCTTTCAATGCAACCCGAAGCGCTATGCTAGGGCATGGAGGCTGTATTGTATCTCATTTAGGAGTGCTGGTAGAAAGAGGATTTGGAAGTAGTCTTCAGGAGTTCTATTTCCACTGCTCAACGATTCTTTCCATTTCCTTTTCTTAAAGAACTTTTCGGAACGCTTTTTATGTTGACTGTCAAAATTTATTTACAATAAAATTTCCAAGGAAGATGTTCGAGGTCTTTTCTTAGCTTCCAATTCGAAAGCGATTTTACGATAGAATTACCCAAGAAGACCTAAAATAAATCGTTTTTTCCATAGCAGAGTTCTTTCTTCAAGGCTTCTTTTATTTCTCATCACCATAATAATCTCGTGACTATAAGTATGTATCTGCTATTCAAATCGACGTGACTATGGTTGAAAGAAAGAAGCCAATTAGGTTCTGTCCAAGGCGCTATGTTGAAGGAAAATCCAACCATGAGAGGAAACTCAAAGCATTGACTATTATTTTGAAATATTCTGCTGATTTAGGTTGCAAGTATTTCATACACTATAGTGGGGTTATTTCCTGTATCGAGGCTTGCTAGTGATAGATTTTCGCCAATGGCAGATGTTAGTAAGCGATACATACTCTGACGGAGGAAAATAAAATTTTTTCAGTAGTTTGAATGTCTTGTCAGAAGCGTCAAGTCAGTATTCCGAGTATATTGTGGACAATATTTGATCCTTATAGAATAGAATGAGAAGCCTTTAGACTAAAATTGAGCGCAGAAATTCTAAAGTTCGAGACCAATTCTCAGTATTATAAATATTCATCGACTTTTGACAGATAATAATTATTGATTAACGTCAATTTAAACCTTGACGACTGAGAAGAATTCTCCATTGCGTGACTGAGATGATGGAGTTTCATAGAAGCTGGAATTGAACAGGGGATTTAAAAATATTGTAGTTTTGCAAGTGACGCATTTCTTGTTATTGGTATGTTGAGTGGGAAATTGTGTAGCTGATGCGAAGTCAGCCAAGTCAGACGAGAACGCCTATCTGAAAATAGGTAGACGCTCTTGTAGAACTGCATGACTTACATGAGCTATACAGTATTCTCTACTCGGGACAAGGTTGTCTCTGAAAACTGTTTTACGATTTTACGATTTTATAGGTTGTATATATTATGTTTTAATACCTACTATTTCGGTTCTTCAATAACTTTTCTGATTTTCATGGAAAAAGCGATCTATCAAGGATGGAGGATCTGAGGAGTAATTCTTGAAAAAGAAATAATTCAAATAAGATCAAGTCAATTAGCATCAAACTTGCAGTGGAGCTAAGGCAGCGTTTCATCATTTTTCAAGCTGCTCTCATCGACTTTTCATTATCACGATCGTTTCTTGAATTAGAGTTGCACTGCTTTATTAGTTAACTACCTATACAGAGATTATCTTCCTTTGTTCAAGAAAAAATTAGGTCTCATTAATTAAATTCGTATGGCTATGGCTCAGCAACGCACAGAATAGCAACTTAACGAAAAAGCAACAAAGATATCGAATCGAAGCAATAAAGTATTAGCTGATTAGTCGCATAGTTCTTCATTAAGATCCAACATCGAATACAAATATTTGGAAGTGACTCTTATGCATTTACCTGAATAATTTTTCCGAGGGAACTGAATGTCGGGAAAAAGTTTCAAAAGGCTGCACGAATATCGTTTATTGAGAGAAAACAAATAGTTAAATTGTCATTGAGAATCCAGCAAAGGCTATTTCTAATCACATTGGATTGGTTTGTCCTTCATTATCGTGCCGTGTCGTTCTTTGAATGATGTTCATTTTATACAGCTTCATATCTAGCCATAACCTTGGAATTTAGCGGGTCAAGAGTCCGTTTGTAAAAAAGCGAAACTTAATATGTAAATACTACTTAAAATACTTAAAATGTTTAGAATGTGATACTATACATTTATTCTTCACAATGAACCCACATAATTAGTCTAATAATAGCTATCAACAGCTTAGCTAAACTTTGGGAATACCATACTCATCAAAAATTGGCAGATTGAATTGTAATTTTCCATGGAAACATAACAAAAGTGAGAAATCCTCTCAATATAATTTTTTGAAATGCTGCTAAATTTCAAATCTGGCAAGTTTTCGAGCGTACATGGTTACTTTATTAAATTGACGAAAAATTTTTTTCTGTGCCCAATTTGAAATGACTAAATCTATTGGCGTTGAGGTGAGACCCAAGAGGATGGAACAGCTTTGGAATGAATAATTGAGCACTGGCTTGAGTTTCTTCCGAATAATCTGCGGGTGTTTTCTAATTATTAAATTTTATTGGAAGGATTTCTGATTCAAAAGGTTTACGAATTAAAAAAAATTAAATCGCTCGACTTTTACATGCAGTCACTAACTCCAACCCTTGGGTGAGCGAGCAGTCATTGAAAAATATGTTTCAAAGTGGGGGTAACACGAACTTTCCACACAACAAACGCATCTAATGCATGTGAATGTATTCGGCTCTGGTCTCTTCCAGACCATCAAGCATTAATATTAGTCCAAATTTACTTGCCACTCGGCCCTTTTTGAGTGTGGATATTGAGAGAGTCTAAAATCGCTATTTTTTGTCTCATCATAGATGCTTATTTCATTTGAAACCTCCAAGTCCTGATAAAATTTTAAGTTGGGTACTTGTCGCTTGTGAGATTGATTTTTCAAGTCTTTTGATTACAAAGCAAAAAAACTATAAATGCTATATTGTCCTGCTCAATTTGATGATGAAATGCGCTCTTTGACATGAGCATTCAAAGCAAGCCAATCCTCGCGACTACTATATAATTCTTTCCACATGCGAGAATGCATTTTTAGAGCCGAATTGCTCAATATCCTACAGAAGCAAGTTGGTGGAACAAAATTTTCTAAAAAAATCCAAAGAACTCAGCGATTTCACAGCCGGTTCTTGGAATCTTAAACATACATGACAAATCTTCTGCTTCTGTTCTGGCTATCAATCGAACCCAAAAAAAAACCAAATACCTCTTTTCTAGAGAATTGTTTGCAGCATTTGCCAATATATGTGAAATATGACAGCTAACAAACGTTAACAGTGCTGAAACACAAGAGAGTTCCCATTTTCTGCGGGAAATAGTGAGATTGACAGGCTTTTCGCCTAAAAAATGATAAAATGTTTGTTGGGAAGACTGTAGTTTCATCGGTTTTTTCTTTCGAAAAGGAACTCTCTGTAATTGCATTATCGCTAAACAATGGCTTGAAAGCCTTACCTGGACTTTCAGGACTCTTCCTCACCCAAAGACATGTGCGGAAAAAGAAAAATAAAGAGTGTCTATCAACTAAAGCATTATTTTGAACAACATCAGAGGAATTTCCAACACACACAAGACTCACGGTCTCCTTCCTGTCTCAATGCCTGTTCTTAGCATATCATCATCATATATACAGTCATGAAATTCATGTTTCTTAGTGTGCGTCTCTGCTCTCAGGCATTCATACGAGCTAATCGTCTAATTAACAGCAAATGAGCTATTAGTTATCGAGAATCATCAACGACGATGAAAACTCCTATATATGGAAATTTAAAACTCTCTGCTAGAAGATATCAAGGGAGGAGGAGAAGAATGGATGTTCCAGCCAGTCGAGGAATACGACAGCCGCAATATCTTCATTCACTGCTCACATAATTTATCAATTCAAGGAGTATCCATTTTCATTTTTCATTTCAATCTGAAACGATAGTAATTACAAATTATTTTATTCGTAATAATTATTTAGATAAAGGCAAAAGCCCTAAATTACTTAATTTGGTCAAGGCCTAATTGGATACTCTATTGCATTGTAACCCACTTATTGGTTACAAAATACAAAGTCTGCCTGATTTTACAAATTGAAATGAAGAACATCCATCGAAAGTTCAAATCCTTTAGCAAATTCTCTTCGCTTGGTTTAATGATGAAATAAAATGATGAATATGTTACTCATCAATTAATACGGTGATGGGTTTAGAGAGAGCCATAAGCAAATAGAATGATAAGCAACCAATACATTCATAATAAAAATTAACGAATAAGCAGCTCGAGGGTATTTGCGGAAATTTAAATTTAATTGAAGGTTCACTGCCCTTATTCAATAAAAATGTCCGAACTCGAGCTGCTGCAAATAAATTCGTTTGTTATGGATTGAGAGGACTTCATTGAAGAAATCTGGTCTTGAAGAGGAGATATCGATTGAATACCTGTGAACTGGAGGTGTTTGAACGCAGGGACCCTAAGCTTGCATTCTGGTTGGTCCTCCAATTGTTTATAACCGAATAATTTACTGATATTAAACTCGTTTATATAATAAATCATCAATACTTTAATTAATACAATTCTAAACAAAAACTATCAATGATAAACAACTTCAACAAAGCTCTTTTTAGATTCCATGCTGTTGACAATGGCTTTCTCAAATCCGAAGGAGTTGTGATCGCAATGCTCTGTGTTTATGAGCTTCAATTTGCAAGTTGGTTCGCTGGAATTGCTCAAGTGTCTTCACTAGATGCTCCAATCACCTACTTAATTTCTCTTACGAACTTCTTCGGCGCGTTTGGGACGACGTTGAACGTGGCAAAGTTCTTATTGATCACTTTCACAGTGATCTACACGTTCATTGCTACTCTCCATGCCTTTGGAATAAAGAATCTGCTGGTGAAAAATCGAACAAGCTCTGCTAAACTTCAGACAATCTCAGCGATTTTATTCGTTTTACAGAAGTATTTCTTGTTGATTCCAGCACTGGCAGCTTCTTCCAGCGCTTTGGGAAGTAGTGACTTACTGTGGCCAAAGATTGTAGGTGGAGTGCTTTTGGCACTTATCTGCATCAATAATCTCTCAAACTCATTGTTCAAGGTGGCTCTGCCTTACAGTAAAAACCCTCTTGCGAATCTGACCTCTTATGAAGAAACCAAAGACTTTGCAATTCAAGTGCTGGCTGCATTTCTCAGCACTAATTACGTTAAAAGATACTTTATCAGCACCGCTGAATTCATAACCACTGGCACTGGTTCTCTGGGGATCTCCATACCTTTCCTCATAGTTTGCCTCATAAGGACAATGAAGTTAACGCTTTTTCCTCTACTAGCCGAGAGAAAGTACCAGACACTTCATATCATTTTCAGTTTCTCATCGGTTTACGTTCTGGTGGAAATGATCCTCTCCGGAAGAGGAATTGCAGCAAGCTTTCCTACATTAATTATCGGAAGTCTGCTTATAAAAGTTATCCTCAATTGCCGAGAGCTAATCCTGATACAGCTATTTAACACTCTCCAAAGGTCCTTCCTGAAGAAAAGCGTGCTTGCTCAGACTTTTGCCCTAAGAAGTTTATACACCTATTTCGAGTCTATCAAAGACCAAAGACATGAGATCATCAAAGTTCTTGAAGTACTACTCACAGAACCCATAAACAAAGAAAC
>ENA-UOTX01001534-UOTX01001534.1-compost-metagenome-genome-assembly--contig:-NODE-1534-length-16516-cov-14.900967_pt1 | contig 16516 bp, 11 predicted proteins | sample MGYA00238143_ERZ746982 | MGnify/ENA primary metagenome ERZ746982 (study PRJEB28758, sample SAMN06268862) | compost metagenome | isolation source: single cell | place: USA: California, Emeryville, Joint... | reverse complement strand
ACAGCAGCTTCCTTAATAATTAAATTCAAGCCCGATTTTCTGAGCTCGAGGCAGATATTCAGGCGATTATGCTCTTCGGATCAAGTTTCAGTCAAAATTACTTACTCATATTTTATCAAGTCATAGCTTTAGTACTTATTAAATACTGAGAAATACCTTTAAAGGCATAGCTATATGCTATATATATATTATTGAGAAATTACAAGTCATAGCATTGATAAACCACTCTCTAATGAAAATGAGATTATTTATAATTCTCGTTGTTGATGTTAATTAATTCCAAGGAACCTGTTTAGAACTTAATTATTGAATTTTTCCTGTTCCATACATAACTTTTTGCGTTTTATTGAAATTTGAAACTCTCAAATATTCAATTTGAATTTACAGAAAAACCAATACAGTGTTAGGATTGCCTCTTATATTTAAATGTTCGCAGTTGTCCCCTTCGGATTATAATAGTTACCAATTAGACATCAAAGAAGCTTTCGTCAGGCAATTGCGATTCTCAGCTTGCTCCCGAGATGTAAAAATTTGTAGTTTCCATAATTCGAAACTCAAAAAATAAATGCCTGATGAGCTTAAAATTTTTGAAATGGACTTTGAGATTATAAAATATTTATGTCACTTTCTCTTTCAGAACAACAACAATTAAATCAGTTTGAAAAGAAAATTCGAATAGTTACTCTCAGATCATTCTGAAAAGTAATTTATAAAATGATTTAACACTCCTTAGATACTAGTTGATTAGTATTCACCCCTCTCATAAAACCTATTTTAGTTGCCTCAAGTATATATAAAATTGAAATCAAGCCAGCACTGAAAGGAAATTACAAACACAGGAAGGAATAGCAAAGACTGATTCAATTAAACACTTGAAAAAATTACTTTCTTTTGATGAATAACGAATAGTATTCAAGAAATGTTTTATCGTGGAATTATTAAAATTTGCATATTATTTTTACTTAATTTATTTGCAAAATCCAAACACACTTCCTATTTTAAAGAAAGAGGTTCAGAAGAAAACAATAAGTCTGCTGATTTTTTTCGTTTGAGAACTTATTGTGTATAAGTTGGCTGAGCGAGCACGGTGATTTTTGTAAATGAAACAAGTTGATAAAAGCAGACTTTCGTTCTTCTGAAACCTGAATCCCCTTATATCTGATGAAAACGAATATAATCTCCTGACCGAATTCATCAAATCTTTTTTCTTTCAACCTCGAATTTTTGTGTTCATGGGTCATTTAGTTCGGTTGATAGCCACCACGAAGGTCTTCCTTCAATTATCGGAAAACGGAGAAATTTATTTTGCTATTCAAGTCGTAATCGTATCATAACTCAACCTCACAATAATTTCACAATATTAACTTGATTTAAGAAATAAAGGTAAAATGAAATAAAACTGCTTAGGTGTAAAAACAAAGTTCAATGAATTAAACACATAAGAATAAAACACAGAATTGAATAAATCATATGTACTCTATTCTGAATTTAACATCAACCGGTTACCATGAGATTATTTCAACATAAAAATACTTCCAAAAGATATCTCAACGTTAAATATTGAGTTCAAAAATCATTCTCTCATTCAAGAAATTAACCTAATCAATTAACTTTCATCTTTCATCGCTGTAACAAATCACATTCTAGTTTAAGAATCATTTTCAGTTTTCACATCTTACCTACCAGTGAAGTCGAGACCTGTACTTAGCAAGAAAATCAGAACTATCGATCTAAAATTCTTAGAGGATGCTATGCATTGATGTTTGTCAAAACAAAATGAATTTGATTGCTTACTTGTCTCTGAAAATCCGAGAATATTGTAAATTGCCATTGTCAAGGAAGTGAGATATAACCAAAGCTCAAATAGGACATGATCATTTTCACGAGGATTATTTTGAATCTGACAGATTGAGTACTCAGAGATTTGGGTTAAAATCACTTTTGTTGAATGATAAATCCATCAAAAGACTAAAGAAATTCTTTCTATTTATAATTTTCATTCGTTAGTCATGTCATGTTTTTTACCCCAAATCGATTTTTCGATCACTTGGTGCAGGTTCTCACATTTCTTCAGCACTGAGTCGTTCAACTAAAAAGGAAAAAGAAAGCTTCGATCTTTGTCAAACGTATGTACTCCGAAATAAATAAAAAAGATATTCAACACAAAAGATGTATGCAGGCTGTAATAAAATAATTTTAATTATCGTAATTTGTGTCAAATTTTCTATTACAAGCAATATCTTGATATACTTGCAGCATCCGATAACAAAATCAATGAAGCTCATTAAAGCCTTATTGGAGTTCTAGCCTGCTAACAGGACCTACAAATTTGTTCTTGAATACCCAGATTAATTTTCTTCCCAAGGTTTCTCCTGTCTGTTTGCGATTACTTGGAAACTAACTTTCTCAAAGCTACTCAGAAGAATGATTTTCGAAAAGGAAATTACAATTTTTTCAATATTCACGTCGATGTCTATTAGCTTTTAATCTATCAACTGATATTTAGAATTAAGAAAACAAATCTCTGGAAGAAATCAAGATGAGAAGAACTAAATTACTAAGAAATAGGCATTCATCCCCAAGATAAATTCTAACATGTTGTCACTCTCTGGACTAATATATTACGAGACTATACTTAAGAATAGTATCTAAATTAATGGACTGTTTTCAATTTCTTTCAATATTCAGTAATTTCTCCCCCAGATTCAAGGTATCCTTCAGCTGTTTGATTTGCCTTGAGCACACAATAAATCCTCCAAGGAAAAACCAAATTTTACATTGCCATGCGAATATCAGAGAGCAAGAGAGGGATCTCGCTCATAAATGCTCGTGTTTGCTGATCAATTTGAGGCTGGGGCTGCCAAACAAATTCCTCGGCAATTTCTTCACTCGGCTATAAAAAAAATTTATTGAATGCGTCCTGAGACGCGTTATAACAAAAACTACCACTCTTTTCTGTAATTTTCTTATTTGATCTCTCAGTTCTCCAGACTCATCCGATTGCGAGGCAAATAAGTATTTCTTTGTGAATCTTCGGTCTAATACAGGCCTTTTATCGCGGTTATACGTTAAATGCTCGAAAACTGTCATATCTTGGTGGTCCCAATCAAACCCTTGGGCAAATCCGCAGTTTTCTATCTATATAAGAGTTATATTTTGAGGCCCTTAGAAACTTCCAAAAAATACCTTTCGGTAGAACGCTAACATAGTGGGGCAGGCTTCAAATAAAGGAAGCACCTCGGATTCTACTCTCGAGTTGTTTTTTATAACGACCAGCTTTCCGTTATCACTCCAACTCAGGACGTCGCGATACGTTGGATTCTTTATTATAAGGATACCTTAGATAAGGTTATTTTGGAAGCCTTTTACATCAAGTATCTTGTAGAGGACACGGAGGAAATGGTCATTCGTGATGTCATTGTAGATAAGACGGCTTGTTTTAAGTTTTTGCTTGAGGTTTATAACGACAGGCTTTTCCATTGTCCCGATAATTTAATATTTTACTGTTTTGAATTGAGTCGTGGTCAATGTTATCAAAATTAGAAAGCCTTTTAGTGATATTAGCTCCAAAATGATCCGGAACACGATTAATTTTTTCTTTACCTCAATAAATACCCATTTAAGAGTTAATAAACTTGTTTTTCGGGTAGTTTTCAAATTTAAACTGATAATTAATTAATTTCTTGGAATAAATCGGAACAATCAGATTCTACTCAGTTAATCAAAAATCTAACTTTTGAAAAAAAATTCTGGCGATCTACTTACCAAATCGAAAGCTCCAAACTCTTCTTTGCAAATTTACTGCAGTGATGTTTCATAAGTAAAACTCTTTAGCTCTACATGGGGATCAAAATAACATCCTTAAGAAGGAATCTGAAGGGATTAAGAGCCATCTGGAGGAGTCTTTAATCATGAATTGAGGTTTTAGGATGTGGTCATGAAATAAGGTTCCCTTAGGAATAATTTTGATTAATTTTTGACTGTTAGTAGAACAATTTTACAGAAAGGAGGTCTTCGATCAAAAGAAGCAGCGTTCTTAGAAGGAAAAATTCAATTTAATCTCTGCGAATAAAGTGCATGATTCGATTTTTCGAATGATAACATCGAAATTGAACAAACTTGGACCTTATTAATGAAATAATAAATTAGGAAAAGGTGCTGTTGGCCCTTTTGAATCGGACACTCGAAGGAATTGGAGGGTTAGCCGTCTGTTTCGATCATGCAAACTTAAGAACGGAAAATAGTTTAATTCGCCAGAAATAAAGCATTTTTTACGGCTGACTATGATTTTTCATTTATTAGGACAACTAGTTGTAACTATTGATTCTGGGGATATATGGGGATATGGCCCATTCCCCGATGGAACCTACCAACAATATATATTTGTGAAATGAATGGATACTAGTAATAGCCATAAGAAACTCAGGGAAGCCATTTCTAAGCGTAAGCTGTAATAACAACACAATAAGTTTGAAACCCTACTACAAAACCTGACGAAGAAGAAGAAAGAGCGATATGCATAGAGCAGGGGCTACTTTAATGACATTATTATGTACTTTGGGATGGCTGTTCCCGATGTTTGATGAAGGACAGCTGCTTGATGATTGATATCGGAACAGAACCTGTGCTATCGATTGGGTTTGAAACCGTAGACGATGATTTCTTTGCATATCTATTGATATCGAACTAGCAAACGAGAGACTTCGCTCGACATGCATTTGTTCAATTTCAAAGCGAGAACTTTTGAGAAAAACAAGCTTTCAATATGGAAATAACCTAAAATGGCTTTTGTTTAGACAAGCATTGGATAGTGCAATTATCTGAAAATAAATTTTTAGGATTTTAAGGAGCTAATGAATAAATATACATTTTAAAAATTAATATTCACGGGAGCTTCAGAGATAAAATAGAGTTGGATGGCCGACAGAAAAGTAGAGAGAAACGTTAGAATTTTGTGACGTGATATCCATAAGCCGGCAGCATGAGTAGAAAGAAACGTCAGGCGGACTCATTAACCGAGTTAATCTAAGTGAAGCGGAAGAATAATATTTCTTCATCGGAATATGCGTAAAATGAATTTGAATAGGCTGGGTTTCCAGACTGATCTTGATGAAAAGTAATTATTGAATACGAAAAAGCAAAATAGCAACATATGTTTTTCAAAACTCCCTATAGAAAAGTTAAACAAATAGTAGAAAACAAGATATCTGATTGAAAAAATGATGAAGTGAATTGAGAGTTGTAAAAACTTTGTTTAAGTTGCCATCGCGAATTTTTATTCACCCTTGGAAAAATCGCAAGATTACATGATTACTTTGTGGAAATTTTCAAAGGGCGTACAGAAAGAATGATCAATGATTGATCAGGAAATATAAATGATATTGCGAAAATCTCGGCTTTGCAGAATGTAACTGCGGCTGGTGTCTTGGTTTATAGATTTGGAAGGAATAATTCGCCCACAATGCCCCTATGAGAGTTCAAAAATCGAACCATTGTACAAAAATCCGCTTCGTTCTGGCTGAGCGTCATTCAATTTTTCTTCGAAACGTTAGATAATAGGGAGAAAGCAAGGAATCAGAGTGCCTCAACAAATATATCCCTCGCTTAAATTTGCATAAAGATGAGGACTTAATATAGTTTGGAAGGTTCAGACTAACTTTCGAAACCGAGACATACTAAGACGCTCAAAGGATAGATAATATATTTACTGATTCACTGATCGCTTTTCTTTACAAACCTTATGCATGATATGGTGCTTTCTATCATTTTGTTCCTAATTAATTTTTGTAACTCTTAGCTTGATTTTACTACTATTCAATTGTTCTGCTCATTCAAAGAGAAGATGCTAATTATTAAAGAAGCATAATAATGAAGAATTTTTAAACCTGTGCTATGAGAGATCTTTATCATCATTATGCTCACATCAATAGACAAAATATTGCGCATGAAATTGAAATAACGTTGGATGGCGTCCTTCTCATACCGTAATCATATCGCGTAGTGAACAGCTATATTTTGTTTTAATGATATCGGGAAATCCATTATCACTTACAAGGGTTTCATAAGCCCTCGTTATCCGCTTACAAAACTTCTAATATTAAGGTATATTACACCCATGGGTTTGTGCTTTTTATCCAAATAAATTTTAGGTCTCAAAATATGTCAAGTATAATGGGAACAAAAACAATCCTCATTTGGATTTTTTTTGAAAAAGTCAACATGAAAAAAATGAAGAGATAAACATTCAAAGAATATCACCGCACAAGCTTTCATAGCTAAGAAGTTATTTTATGCAAAATATAGTATATAAGTTAATGGGCATTCCTATTTTCCATGCAGATTCTGCAATGTCTCTCCCAGCTTCAAAAGATCTCTTAATTGTTGGACTTGCCTTTAACAAAAAAGTAAATCCCTCGAAGAAATCAAAATCATATTTACTGCATTAATTCAAGTCGAGCGAGAACGAACGGCATCTGGTCCATAACCCTCTTCGCTTGGTTGTCATCTTGATGCTGTGGTTGACAATCAAAAAACTTGCCTCTTTCTTCGTCCGACTTTAAACAATTTTATTATTATTGTTGAATTTATGTCTTATTTAATAGAAAATACCTGTTTCTTCTGTATTTTTCTAATTTGCTCCTTATGCTCTCCAGGCTCACCTCTCTCTGGGGCTCGAGATTCAAGGAAAAATTTTTTTACGAATCTTTTATCGACTAATGGTCTTTTGTAACGAGTGTACTCTAAATGTTCAAACATAATCGTATCTTTGAGGTTCCAATCAAAAACTTGCGCAAATCCACAGTTTTCTAACTAATACACAAGTCAAACGACCTCTCAAGAGTCTTCAAGGATTACCATTCGATAGAAGGCCAGCATAGTCGGGCAATCATCAAAGAGAGGCAGGACTTCTGATTCCACTTTCGTAAAGTTTTTGATTTCAACAAACTTCCCATCAGCGCTCCAACCCAGGATCTGGTTGTACTTTGGATTCTTTATTGCAAGGTGTAATACGATATATTTTAGTATTTGTATTACGTCAAGAATTTTGTAAAGGACACATAAGAACTGATCGTTTGAAATATCGTTCCAGATACGACGGCTTTTTGCAAGTTTTTGCTTGATGCTTAGTACGGAAGGCTTTTCCATTGTCGTGAGATTAAAAAGAATATATATAATTTTTCCTCTCTCTCAGGGATGAATCTCAGGAAACCCAATCGATTTTATAAAAATCCTTTCACGCATCGATTCAGAAAAAATCTAGAAACTGTTAATTCGCTCTATTATATTAGTACATACCCCTCTCCAATTAAAATAAATTCATCTCAAATAGTTTCATGAAATTAAAGTTATTAGATTCGCTTAGAATAAATAGGAACACGACCAAATTAGTCTCCACGTCGACGAATTCAAATTAATTAGGGCTATTTATTTCCTCGATTCTATAATTTTAGAAAAAATAAGTCCGTTCAATTTCAGAAGAGATTTTCTTAGAAAGCAGAATTTAATATAGTTACTAAAGTTAGAAGGATGACTTCGAAAGTGCCCATCGTTGATTGATAAGTTAGCTTGAGCAGGTTTTGCTAATGCCTTGATTATGAATATGTTCTTAAGTAATTGAAAGTTGAAAATATGTCTGTTTTCAGCTCAAAATTTGGTTGAAACAGACTGAACGTTAGCTATTAGCCTTGCTGAATACCCAGTGAGGTCGAGAATTGGCGAAATAGTATTGTCCTCACTTAGCATTGATATGTATTGCTCTTAAATCATGCTCTTTAGAGATCTGCCTTTTGAAAGAGTAAGTGCCAAAAACGTGATATTCTAAGAGACTCTATTAAGAAGTTAAAAAGGGTCATTCTATCACTCTCATCGTTTAACGTCATCGCAAGCTAAATACACATTATTTTGGGTAGGAATTCGTTGTGAATATGCAGTTCTATAAAAACAGCCCAGATCGCACTGATTTTCATCTGAAGATGATTCAATTGAAGTACATTGCGAAATCATTTCTACATTAGACTCAACATAAAAGTTTGAAGGGATCTCGAAGGATCCATATTCCAGTCAGAAGCATTGAGAACTTCATACAATTCTCAAATTGGGTTTCGTTGAGAATAGGATTTAAATCGATTATTATTCTGAAAAAGCTTCTGAGATGTTTGGTCGAGCTGTAGAATAATGGAATAAATCAATTAAAAAGCCCTGATTAATGATTTGTACTGAATCAATGTTCGAGCTCCCAAAAAGAAAAAAGACTTAAAGTAGCATAGAGTTCAGCGAGACTTCCATTAAACAACAAACTGAAATTTTCAACAATATTCTGGAGCTATTTGATGGATATAACCAATTGGGGGATGAGAACAGAAGTTCTATCATTCAAGATATTCACTCAACACTCTAGCCCTCCGTTATTAAGCATGAAAATAATAGGTTAACAACACTCATTAGATGAAGAGTCTAAAAACAATTCAACTTCCGCAACCGTTGAATGTTTCTTCTGAATTTACAATGAAAATAGGAACAAAATTTTTTGGTTACTTAAGCTGAAGTCATAATATTCCTTCCGATAAATTTCCAATATGACTGAAAACCTCTGATGAATTAAAATGGTGGGAACCTTTGGAATTACAATTGTTTGAATATCCCAACTTTTTGAAAAAATAAACTCACAATGCGAATTAATTGATTATTCATGAAAATGACTTCTTCCCTACCATCTTAGTCTAGGAGAGAATATATATGCAATTTAAACTTTTCGCACTCGAGGCCTCATCGATAGACTCAATTGTCCTTTCGTGAAACTGCACCACAAAAACCTAAATGATCAAATGACTTCAATTTAGATTAGATACATTTTAGTTGTCTAATAAATCTCGCTGAACCTTAGGCAGAGCGAAAGATCTGGATATCCTGAAGGACGCTTTTTCCATTGCTTATTAATCGCAAAATTTATGAAGACCTGAAGGTTACATCATTAAAATTATTTATTTCGTGCCTAAGTCTTCTTTAATCACACTACAAATTTTTCTTTCCAACATGCAACGGAAAGGATCCTCACTGAGCCCACTTAGAGTACAGAAACGCGATATCTTTGAGGATATCAAACCCCAATTCCTCGAGACTCAGAAAAGCACAAATCACCTCAGAACACTGAAACAAGTGATAAAGACAGAATCAATTGAAGATCTCAAACAACGCCATTCTCCTGAAAGAGTCATAGTCAAATATTTCTTTCATTCACCTCAAATGGACCTTAGCATCAGAACTCCAAAAAAGATTCTACCTAAAGTAACTGCTCATAACTCAATTTGCAAATGCGAATCATTCCATTTTAGATCTTAAAGCCACCATTATTGCCTCATGAGAAGATTCCAGATGCAGTAGGCAGAGATGATTACTATTCTCTTTCAAAGGAAATCGATAGGAGATCAATTTCACTCTTGCGACCTCCAAAAATTTCGTCCAGGAAAAATTTAAGTATAAGCGGCGAGATCCAAGCAACTCAACAGCATTTGCTTCCCTCTCAGTCAACACGAAGAGAAATGAAGAAAATTGCTCTTCCAACCGAACTAACCACCAGGTTAAAACCAATGATCGAAAAAATGCCTTTGATAATAAATTCAGCAACGCGACATTCTAGATATAAAGGGTATTCAGAAAACTTGAATCAAAGCAATTGTTGGACTCAAGGATACCATGTACAGCCATCTTATACCAGTATATTTGACAAAAAAGTTCAGCCTCCAGTCTTAAATAACTCTAAAGAATCTATGCCATCATTTTTCTCAAAATAATCTCGAAGAAACGCTACTATCACCATCATTTTGGCTGTAGCAGACGAGCAGAAGAGTAAGTCTTAATTTTTTAAAACTCTAATGCTTTTATTCTCATTATAATAATAACATATTCACTTCATAATCGTGGTTTTTTTTATTTGGGGGATCCGAGTATGATTTCCAATTGCTTTAACCTGCTATATATTCTACCTTTATGGTTTTTTATCAAAAGGAAAAGGAAACTTTTGATTGAATTCTTGCGGAATAAATGTGTTCTACTCAAATAATACATTATAGCGGATATAAAGGATTAGTGAAACATTATTTTCCGCGTAGAATTACAGATTCATCTCTCTCTCCCTCCTCTCTATTCTCTTTACCCCTAAATAATCCAGGTATTACAATCTTAATCTTACATATAGAAATTCTCTCAGAACATAGAACATTAATGGTGATATTACAAATAGACTTATCATATAAGATTCGGACCTTTATTCGAGTACATAGGTCCAAATGATTCTGTTATGATCTTGGGAGAGAGTAATAGGGGTTTTAGAATACAAAGGATTTAGCCCATTTTATAAGGGAACCCTTGAGGAGGATACCCGTAAACTTGGTTATAGCCTCCAGTGTTAAACATTTGCGTTTGAGGCATATAGAAGCCAGGATTTGGTAAAAATCCAGTAGGCTGCATGAACCCAACCATCGGATTTGGTCTGAATTGCACATTCATCCCGACGGTGGGGTAGAAGCCTCCAGAATTATCCATTGGCATCTCCGAATTCATCATATTGCCTCCCATGTTTTGTCCAGAGAACGCGTCGTTCTGTCTCTGATTCATGCCTTGCTTATTCCCTTTAAACTGTCCAGAATTCCCCTCAGAATTGGATTTATTTGAAATTCTGTTGTCGTTATTGCCTTTCTTATAATTTTGATTCTTTTGGTTCTTTTTATCGTTGTTGTAATTATGCGCTCCGCCTTTGTTGCGTTTCTGCTGAGCGTTGTGGTTCCCATTGTTGGAATTTCCCTTTGAAGGGAACTGTGAGTTGTCTTCGTTCCTTCGGTTATCGTAGTTTTGGAACTTGGCATTATTTTCAGCCTCTTCCAAGTCTGCATAAGCTTTCGATAGTTTTGAGAAAATTTTCTGGCCGATAGGGTCGTTTCTGATAACCTCGCTGTTTTCTTGGATTTTCTAAGCATTTGAAATTAGCAATTTAGCAAAGCGTTTGGTCATGTACTTGTAACATCATTCTTAGCTGTTCTTCTTCTGCCAATGAGAGACACCGTTGGACAACTAAACGTTACACAATGAATATTTGGAGGAAGCAAGGGCAACTCATACCATAGTTAGCGAAGTTATCGCAGATTAAGTCGACTAGATGATCGTCTTGAAGGATCTGTTGGATGAGATTCTCTAAGAAGTAAGGAACTTTGAGCTGGAGGCACTAGTTGTAAAATGAATGAATGAATCCAAGTCCGGTTTTGTAATAGTAAATTTTACCTTTTCAATAACGTTGGAGGAAAATTTCTCTTTAGAGAGATCTATCGCGGACCCCACAAGATGCTCGCCGATGGCTTGCTTGGTTCGCTCGTCGAGATCTTTTAGTTCGAGCACATATTGCACCTTGAAAAATTCGTCACGAATGTTAACTGCAAGGGATACTTACCACATAATTGCCATATTGATCCCTCACCAAATCTAATGTATTATCCACTATGACTCTAACCAACGCGTCCTAATTAAATAATTATCATGCCGAGAAAATAGTCAATGGTTACCTTTTGTTCTGGACTAGCTGAATCAAGGCACCTCTGCATCACACAGCAACCTGAACAATCGTTGAATAAAATAAAATAATGAGCTATTTACCATGCTTGTGAGTTCCGACCTCAAGACAATTTTGAATGATTGAATCATAAATAAACTGCTTGTTATTAGCACTGAGACTGGACAAGCACTTTTGTATCACATGGTTTCCGTTGTTATCCTATGCAATGACAGTTTTAGGGCGCATCTTCTCATAAATTTACCTTAACAAGACCGACAACATCAGCCGATAACGCTGTGGTAATCTGTTTCAGCATCGAGTCTTTTTCAGCGCATATTTCGATCAGCTTTTGTACAGCTCGTGTCCCATGCGGATTTAGGCACACGGAGATTAACTCTGGTGTGACTCTATTTATCACGATGCCAACTTGCTCAGACGTGCAAGTTTCGACAACTTTTTGACAGAGATAGTTGCCAAAAGGGTCGACCATCAACTCCCCAAAATTTGGCAATATCGCCTCAAAAATGCGAGTGATGACGGTTTGGTCTTCTGTTTCCAATTTTTTCTGAAGCTTTCTGCAGCCTGTTTGATCCTTCGAGAGCGTGCAAGCTTGCTCAATGAGCTTTTCGAGCTCATCCTCTTGCCCGTCAACTGGTCCTCCAGTCTGCTGGCTGCTTGTTCTGTTTTCTTCTCTTTTATTTTGCTTATTGCTTCCTTGCTTTTGCTCATTTTTCTTATTATTCTGCTCACCCGTCTCTTCAAAGTTCTCGCTATCAACGTTCTTTCTAACGTTTCCACCAGAAGGGTTATTTTGCTGTCCTTTGCCCTGGTTATTGCTCTTTCGGCGGTTATTATTCCCTCCGCCATTATTATTAGGATTGCTTTCGTTATTTCCTCTGTTGTTAGCTCGATTGTTCTGATTCTTCATTTGATTTTGCTTTCCATGGCCCTTATGCTGCTGGTTTCCTTTAAACGAGCTCTCGAGCTCCTCATCGTCAAGGCCGCCTTGGTAGGCGTAATTATTCATATCCATCTGCATCATGTCACCGCTTTTCCCGCTTTTGCTTTTTCCCATGTTCTGAAATTGCTGCTGGTCCTGGAATTGTGGCACCATCTGCATCACAGGGAATTGCTGCATCGGCATCATGTAGTTAGGATATGCGTTGAAGCCCATTCCGTACATAGCGTCAACTCGCGGGAAAGGGTTTTCCGGCATAAACATGGGCTGACTTTGCACAGGTTGCATGAACATCTGCTGCTGAGTCCTTATTTGCGTCGGGGCGCCCGGCATCCTATTACATAGTGTTTAGCTTCATGAAGAAGAGAAAGGACGAGTTTTACATAATATTATATTGGTTTTGGTTCCAAATTACGTTTTGTATCTCAGGATTAGGGTTGGTAACTAACGTGTTCTCAACAGGAGCAATCTCTTCGTTATCATCGACCATGTTATCTTCATTTTCGTTTTGCACTTGATTGTACGTTTGATTTTTATTTTTGCCATGCTGCTTTTTTGAATTTTTCGATTCTTGATAGTTCTTGTGATGTACATGCTGATTATTGCCTTTCCGGTGATGGTGGTGATGATCTTCCCTTCGGTTTTTAAAATCTCTTCTACCCGTAGGAGACTCGCTACCTATAATCATGATCAGACCATCAGAGCTTGTTCTCAATCAAACCTGAAAGCTCTGGGGCTTTATTAGGATTATTGCGGTAATTTATTTGGAATTTCTCATCGCTTTCTTCCAACATATTATAAATCTCGCCGTACTGCTGGGGTCCTTGCTGTCTCCCCCCTTTTAGCGAGTTGCCTTGACTCAACTAATACTCAGCAAAATATTGAAAGCAGCTTACCAAAAGTGTTCCGCTCTCATCAATCATCTCGCTCGGCAAATTCGCTTTTCTTTGCACGTGAAAATTACAATCACATGCGTTTTACAGTGAAAATTTACTGATAATATCCTGGTTCATCGTTCAAATCGACATCAGTTTTATTTCCTCGCGTCCCTGGGTGCTTTGGAGATGCTTTCCCCTCACCTTCTTTGGGGTTATCGAACTTATCGGCCTTCACCTGCAGGAAAGAGAGCACCGATTATTTTTCTTATTAATAAAGCAAAAAGCCTACAACATATTGCTTGACGTATTTATGAGACCGTTCGTCCTTCCCTTCATGAGGAGATTCTTTCGAAAAGCAACTGTATTGGTCACCCTGCAGAAATTTCTTAAATATTGGAAGGATTTGTTGAATCATTTACTGAATCCAGGAACAAACCACCAGAATAATGCTGTTTTGGCAGAGTGTAAGGTCGGAGGCCTTGGTCTATCGAAAATTTACTGAGTCAGACTGTTTTGTTGGAAGTTTCTACCGCCTTGGGAATCCTCGAGATACGCACCTGATCTATTATTTCCTGCGTCGTACTCTTCGTCCTGGTAAGGCACATTCTTCGAAGTTGACTGCATTTTGCCCCTAAAACGTAGGTCAGTAAGGGGGTACCAACGAGGAGGGAATAGAAAAGGAGGGAAACGGAGGAAAAATTTAAATATGTTAAGTACTTTGTCGAAGATCGCTTAGCAGCAGAGTTTATTGGATTATAAATTAATCAAGCGTTCTCACTTTTGATTTTTGAATTGATTTCTGTGCAAAAATTTGGCTTGTAACTTTAGTTTTTTGACCGCTTTTACGAGTTGTAAAGCAAATAAAAACTGATAAAATTCCCAATGTTTCGACGTTGAACCCATGCTGTCGTTTATCTCATACACTTGCCAATTAGTCGTAACTGAATTTCAAGTTACCACGTCGAAATTGGGAGATATCGTCAGCTATGAGTACAAATCAATGAAGGATTACTTGCGTAATCGCAAGAAAAAGAGAGAGCTGAAAAGAAGAATGAAGCATGCAACGTCTTATTCTGAGTGGGAAGAGCACGCGCTTCAATACGATGATATGACAGGTGAGTGGAAGCTTATGAGCGCTTGGTTAAATCTTTCAAAGAAATTAAGAGATGGAGAGAAACTCCTTCAGATCAATACGATGATCAGTATATCAAAGACCTGACTGAGAGTCTGCGCAAATGCAGACTGGCAAATGAGCTTCAAAGAGTCATGCATATCATACGAGCGCATTGTGATAGAAATATTGCGAATATCCTCAACCCAGCGCTCTATCGAAAATGCTATATTGGAACCAAAACGGTAATTGAGGAGTATCAGGACGAAGTATAGCCAGTTTGATGTCACTTTGTTTATTCAATGGCGATTTATAGGTGATAGTGTGTTTAGAATATATAGCTCAAGCTCCGTCTGAAATCCTTTCTCGAGCAAAGAAAATCGAGTTTTTCGCTGAAACAAGGCATGCGTACGGTCGAACAGCCTTGCTGTTGAGTGGTAAAGATAGAATGGATTATAGCTCGCTGATGGGATAATGATTAAGGTGGTGGAGGGCTTGGAATCTATCATTATGGAGTGCTAAAATGTTTATTTGAAGAGGGCATGCTTCCTCGAGTAATTGCTGGGTCCTCAGCGGGAAGTATCTACGCAGCGTTTTTTGCGACGAAGAAACCTGACAGCATTAGGAAGGTAACATAAATGGTTTTTTTGCCAAATTGCTCTATACCTTCCCCTTCTAATAGCTTATTGATAACCCTACCATGATCAACATCCAAGCTTTCCAAAAGCGACCAACTCATGCTACGTTTTTCCGTCGTTTGAAAAGATTCTTTACGGAAGGATATCTCCTCGATATCAAAGTTGTCGAGGAATTTCTTCGCGATAATATCGGCGACGTCACCTTTCAAGTAAATTTTCCTCGATGTCATTATTTTAGTAAAATTCCTTTGTGTTATTAGGAAGCTTATAATAACACGGGCTGGATACTGAATATCACAGTCACTGGATACGGAAACCATGACAATAACAGAATCCTGAACTACCTGACCGCTCCAAACGTGCTTATCTGGAGCGCGTGTCTTGCCAGTTGCTCAATTCCTTACATCTATGCTCCAGCGCACCTTTATTGTAAAAATGAGGAGGGCAAAATTACTCAATATATTGAAGGAGGTACCATTCATCATTGTGATATATATACTCAGAGCTGTAATTCATTTTCAGGAAGAAAATTCGTAGATGGGTCGATAAGCGCTGATCTTCCAATTCAAAAGCTTTCAGAGCTCTTTAACGTGAATTACTGTATCGTTTCACAAGTAAATCCATGGTATGCTGGTTGTTTTGGTCAGAGTTTCTGAGCTAATTCGTTTGGTAGGGTTATTCCATTTATGGATCACAGTGAAGATATGAGGTATAGCCGCAGAACGATTTTATATAAAATCCTCGAGTTTTTCAAGTCTTTCATTGCTTCGGAGATCAAACACAGGTTCAATCAAGTATGATATGATAACGCCGACTTCTTGACTAATAATTTTATAAATCAAGCTCGCGATGTTAGGGATATTCCCTAAAGGAGTCATCAGATCGTTTAATCTGGTCACTCAAAATTACACAGGAAACGTGACCATCTGGCCTATCCCATCATTCTCAGAATTTATTGATATTCTTGAAATGCCAAATGAAAACTCTCTCAAAAAAGGTCTCCTAATTGGGGCTCGAAGAACTTATCCTAGTAAATCTTTTTAAAGAGGCATTATCTAAAGTAATTATAAGAAATCAATCATATCCAAGCAACTTTAGCTATTGAGAGAGCGTTAGAAATCAATTATAATAATCTCAAGCATAATTACCGTGATTTGATGGAAGAGCTTGAAGAATATGATCCAAATTTCGAGGTTAACTCAGTGTTTAGTTTCGAGCAAAGGAAAGAGGTAACCAGTTTTGAGAAAGAAGTGGATTGATGCTTTATTGATTTTAGGGAGAGGGCGCTGAAGGACAGCTACCGAGAGCAAGATCGTCATCTTTCCACCAACCTGGAGCCGGGCATATCGAGTTGTTTAGGAAAAGCAGACAGATGACGCCTAATGAAAA
>ENA-UOTX01001532-UOTX01001532.1-compost-metagenome-genome-assembly--contig:-NODE-1532-length-16590-cov-12.333131_pt1 | contig 16590 bp, 7 predicted proteins | sample MGYA00238143_ERZ746982 | MGnify/ENA primary metagenome ERZ746982 (study PRJEB28758, sample SAMN06268862) | compost metagenome | isolation source: single cell | place: USA: California, Emeryville, Joint... | reverse complement strand
TTTGGCCTTCATCAAAAGTTTGGACAATCTGAGATTTTCGTTTGTCAAATATTTTCACTTCACCACCAGTGCCACCCGAAGCCAGTAGGTTTCCATTGCTTTGGCAAACATCAATCCAATGTGTAGTGTCTAACAGAAGCGAATGCCAAATCAAAAAACAGACAGACAATGTTATCGAGCAAACAAATTAAGAAGCCAACTTCCCACTCATCTGAAAAGAGATAAAGTTCTCCTCAAAATTATGGGGAATCGAACATGTGGTACGAAGTAGAGTCTCAACAAAAACAGCTGCAATTACACTTATCCATTTGAATCGGATCCTTCAAAGTGAGAATTTTCTTCTCAACATCCAAGATATTGAGTTGAGTCTCATTATATTTGATAAATAATAAGGGTTCGTCCGTATTAGGGCCCCATCTGCAGCGACCCGAACCATCTAAAGAAACATGATAAGAATATGAAAAATTTGAATGTCGTCAATGAATTAATATAAGAAAGACATATGGATATGATGGGGCGTGTCACGAGGAAAGGGAGATGTTGATAGATCATGGAACTTCATAATTACCACCATAGGGGGTAGACTTTGTGTCCAGATGAAAGTTGTAATTATTGGTGTCCACATCTGATATTAAGCATATACCATAGAAGTCAATGGTTGCATGCTTCTCTCCTTGAGGATTGAAATCAAGACTACTTATGAAGTTATCTAGAAATGAAAATACGTTAAAATGAGACCGCGATGGGAAAAAATTCATTAATAATTACATCCGGTAGTCCTATGTTGAGAGTGCCATCTTGATTTTCGTATGAGTTTGACAACGTTATCAGCTTTTGAAGTGGTGAAATTGTAAAAATGGTAAGTTATCTCTCTTCCCACAGGAATTGCACTAAGAACGCTTCTTCGTGGGTTATAGGCCACATCTCCGTAACCAGTCCCTAAACGGGGATATAATTCAGACATGGATTTAATGATAGTTATACTCCCAAGAACTTCTTCATTCGAATAAATTTTCTTGACTCGCTCTTTCCGTGAAACATCAAATACTTCTAAATTGGCTGACGTATCATAGCAGTGCTGAACGGAAACTAGGAGTCTTGTATTGGCAATCTCTTTCACGTGAGTCCGACGGTCCCAAGCTTAATGTATTGAGGATAAAGATGAATCAATCTACAAAATGTGAATACTGCTTTTGCAATTGTGGAGGAGTTTTACTCCATCGAATTTAGCATAGTCTTGCTTTGTTTTCAGTTCCACAGTATGAATCTTATTACTCATTCGTGAGGACCAGGCAAGCAGCTCTGGTTTTAAAGCAGTGTCTTCTATTAAAGCAGAGCAATTCAGATGAATGAAGAGATAAAAAAGTGTTGAAAAAGAGGAAGTATTACCCATGATTGCTAATGGCTCCATTGGATCATCTTTCCGTGTTGCGCCTTGCAGTTCCTTTGTTTTCTTGTCGATGCGGTTCGATGAATCCTTTTTTGCCTTACCTTTTGGAAGCATTTTGTGTTTTCTGTTAGCTTTTTTATTTTGAGTCTTGAGAGTTAATCAATTTTAATCTTGCTAACCATGAGAAATTAATTAACTATCCGAAGTGATAATTAATTATTAGGTTGAGTCACACAGGAAACGATAACATAATATTACCATCAAGCTTTTGGAGAGAAGGTTAGGACTCAAACTTTTCACTAGCATCTCGTTCAATTGTTAGACTTTACTTGAGAATCTATCTTGGGCCGTTAGAATAGAAATACTAATAGTATTTCCAACGAGTTTCCAGAATTACTGGAATATAATCTTAAGGTTCATCATATGATAAAGTTTCTCGTGTGTTCAAATGTTGTAATTCTCTTATTACAGTCTGAGTCATTACATATTTGCCACAAATTTTTAACTCACAATTCTCTGAATTTTCGGAAAATCATACCCAATGCTCTGCTTATTAAGAATCGACACAAAGATGCAGCTGAATACATTTGAAAATTAGGAGATCAAGGAATTTGAAAGAGTCAATAATTAGATCGATTTATCGAATTTTCTCATGTTTCAAGATAAATTTTACAAAATTGATGTTTTTTGATAAACTCGAGAACTGCAGACTATATTAGGAATAGCCGAACTAAAACTCCTCCAAAGCTGATTTTTATCATAGTAACAATGAGTCATAAGATGAATTCTGTAAATTTTTCGTTGTCAGCCTTGAGGGTATTTGATAATTCGTTATTTTTGAATTTCAGTGTACAGTTATGAATCAGACAATTTAGAAAACTCAAATATTTCATAACAAATGCAACCATCTTCAGTTCAAACATCAATCTCTTTTTCATTTAGATGAAGCATACTGAAGAGAGGGGTCCTAATGATGAATAAATAAATTTCTTAAAATAGCATAAACTTCCTCTCATCCAGAATAAATCACCTTCTCACTTTTGAGGTCTAACAGATTTGCTGTTCGATTATTTGAGACACTTGCAAGCATGCTTCCACTTGGATTCCATCGAACGCAGTGGATACTGCTTCCTATATAATTTTCCAAAAGAAGTAAGTGAAAATTAATGTAAAAGAAAAATATGCACTTGAATGGCTATCGCGGAAATATTTGTTGACAAGTGTTGATATCCGCTTGTCAAGTATCGTGATGGCCTCCGTCGTTATTGCATGTTGCTACCAAATTTCCGTCATTTGGGTAAACATCAATCCATAAGGCAGGGGTGTCTAGAAAGAAAAAATGTTGATTCGGCAGAAGGGAAAATTTTTAATTCGTTCTAACAGCTACGATCCTCAGATATTAATTGAATTGAGAATATTTCTCTTTATTCAAATACAAATAGAGCCATTCCGATGAGAAATTCACCTTTGTTGATTTCCTTCCTTTTCTTGAGGTTTAATAGCCTAATTCAACTAAATTTGCCCAAGTAAATTCATTTCTTTTTGAAGAAGGAGCTTACAGAAATCTTAGATTATTGAGATTGCTTTAATATCTGTTTATTTTCAGATTTTTCTTTTGATTAATGGTTCATTTTCTAAAAATATTGTTAGTCATTCAAAAATCTGCTGTGTGTGTTAGACATCAGAAATGCCTTGACAGGTTATCTCTGAATTAGTGAATTGCATATTTCATAGCGCACTGCACTGGTGAACGCAATATCAAATTTTGTGAAAGCTGCGCTCTTGAGAATAAGTCACCTCAAATCAGAAAAACTAAATATGAAAAAAATATGATAAATGAGCAAAAAGTCAAAAAAATATCTTAAAATATGTAAAATATGCTTTTCGCCTTTCTCTCATCACAGCTGCCACTAAGTTTAGATTTTCTGACGATGATATGGTACTTTGAGTTCGTACTTGAACTCAGGATAGTGATGATAAAATGGATGGAGTCAACATCGGGACAAAATTTGCTGTAAAGGCAAGATATATAAGTATGGATGAGTAATATATCATGATGGCAAACGTTAAACCAAAACAAAGAATCTGTTAGTGTTTAATACTCATAAGAGTTTATTTGGACACCCAGCATATGACTTAATTAAATTGAACTGGCAATAATTTAAAAGAGTTACCGGTGAGTGTATTGTTGCAATGGAAAAATCAGAAGCTCAAAGGAAGATTGAAGCTGCGATCCAAGAAGCAGTATTGGGTGTTATAATCGACCAAGATGACCACATTGAAACTAAGACCCGAGGTTTCGAGCTTTCTTAATTCCTCAAAATTTCCAAAAGATCGCTCTGCAATGCTGATATACAAGAAAATGGAGCCAATAATGCCAGAAGAAAGCCTCCAAATCTCTCAAAACAAAGAGCAGCAACTAATTGAATTTGATGATAAAACAAGGGAGAGAGAAATGAGCACTACCTCTTTCCCTCAGAACGCTAATGGAGTTGTGATCATAAAAGAGCCAGAAAAGGAGTCAACCATGAAATGGGGATCTGGAATGCTGATTGGACCTGATCTTGTCCTAACAGCAGCTCAGAATGTCTATGATGGCCAGAAGCCCACCAGAAAGAAGTATCCCTACATCAAATTCATTCCCCGAGCAAATGGAGATGAGACCCCTTTTGGCGAGATTGAAGTCCAAGATGTGTTTGCCTCTGAAAAATTTATTAGTTATGAAAGAGACGAAGAGAACTATGCTCTTTTGATTCTGAAAACACCAATTGGCAGAGAAACAGGTTACTGTGGAGTGAGAGCAATATCCGCAAAGCATTCGGTCGAATTATTAAAAAGCGCAGTAATTTCTGTAGTGGGATATCTTGCTTTGGAAAGGATGAAAGAAGGAAATGAGATTTGCTTCGAGCAGCGGAGGGAGAGAAGAATAATTCATAACCTCGAACAAAAGACAGGCCTTATTCAATATGATATTCCTGTGAGCCTTCGTCAAAGTGGAGGGACTGTATTTAACGAGGAAAAGGTGGGCTCATTGCATCGTAAATTTTTCGTGATTGGAGTGCATGTGGGCCAAGATAAAGACTCTTCTGACTTGGCTTGCATGATCACAAAAGAGAGATTTGAAGAATTATATCACTGGATAAATGAGATAAAAAGGGAAAAATTTGAGAAGGTTACTCAAAGTAAAGATGATAAAGAAGGAGTGATTAAAAAGTTGCAGCTAATAGACAAGTTTCTTGGTCCGGAAGAATTGAGTTTGCTAACAGAGTATAGACTACGTGGATTGGAAGAAATCGATCTGTCATACAACGTTATTAAGAACGAAGGGATAGAATTTTTTTGCAAAAATTCGGTTTGGGAGAATCTTAAAAGAATTAATTTGGAGAGGACTAGCATTGGAAACGATGGGTGTTACTCTCTAAGCAAAAACGAAACTTGGAAACAATTGAAAGCTTTGCATTTTGAGAGGAATGATATCAGTGCCGATGGTGTGTCAGCAATTTTCAAAAGCAAAATTTTCCTTGGCCTAGAAGGGATTGATTTAAATCACACAAGATTCGGACCTTCTGGAGCCCTCGCACTTGCTGGCGATACCTTGTCTTGTACCAACCTTAAAAAGCTTGATTTGGAACATAACGCGATTGGCGATGAAGGTGCATCAGCAATCGGCAAGAACACGAGTTGAGGAAATCTTGAATTTTTGTCGTTATCTCAAAATCTAATCGGATACAAAGGGGCCATTTTTGTCGGTAGCAACACCACATGGAAAAAGTTAAAAGTACTTCGATTGAATGATAATAAGATTGGGGATGAAGGCGCAGTTTCCATCAGCAACAATGTAACTTGGACAAACCTAGAGGAGCTTCAATTGTCAGAAAATGAAATCGGTGATAAAGGTGCCGCCGCCATCGCTGATAACAGGATTTGGATAAATCTAAAACTTCTGAATCTGAAGATGAATATAATCACTGGTGAGGGAGGAGAAACCATCGGGAAGAATGCTGTCTGGAGATTTCTCGAAGTATTGGATCTTTCGCATAACAAAATAAAAAACCGAGGTGCCCTCGCTATCGCAAGTAACAGCAGCTGGAGTAATCTGAAGGAGCTTTATTTAAGCTTTAATCAAATTGAAGAAGAAGGAGGGATCGCTATCGGAAGGAATGCGACGTGGAAAAATTTAGAAGAACTCTACATGACAAAGAACCAAATTGGGGACCAAGGAGCCATAGTGATTGGGAGAAATCCGACCTGGAGAAACATAGAAACTCTAGATCTGCAAGCCAATCAAATAGGATTTCAAGGTCAGATAGCTCTTGCTCGAAATTCTACTTGGAAGTATATCAAAAAGCTGGATTTGAAGTATAACCGAATATTAACTTCAGAGAGAATAAATGCCATCAAAGCTAATGCCTTGGTAAACCCAAAACAAATTGATACTTGTTTGCCAACTACTTTGGAGTTTTTTTATGATTTTGACAGCTACAGCTAATATGAAAAAAATTTGGAGTCTTGAACATTTCTGGCGTAAGTTCTTTCACATTATATATATATCGACGAACAATTCGATTTGAGTAAAGTTAGTGAATTAGTAAAGATTATAAGTCGTGAATGATGTCAAATGGGTTAAGCTTAAGTTTGCAGTCCGTTCAGAGAGGAACCAAAAACATTCTACCAAAATATTGATAGGTTGTGAGCGACATGGAATGCATTTTTCAATGAGTAACTCAAGGTTATTGACTCTGTTGTGAATTTGGGTGATGAATTTGGCAAAATAATAGGAATTGTGATCGTTAGCAAAGCTTTACTTAACGGATATCACGAATTGCGAGAAAATAATTCCAACTTATATGGAATTTTAGAAATTTTTTTTAATTTTTTTCACAATGTATTTGAAGAGTTCATTAAACGTTCAATTTTTCAACATGGCTTAAGATGTCTCACTAACGAGTAGGATGAAGAAATGATAAACAACTTAACTTTAATGATAATTTCACCTTAACATCATCACCACTTGGTCATTTCCACAGTTGGAGCGTTAAGGACACTTTCTTGTACTAGAGTTGATCCTTTCCTGCGATTTATAATAGGGAGTGCTGTTGTACTTCAAGCAGAATTTCGCGATAGTGAAACTGTGTTTCACTCTTCGTCCGGCGCAAGAAATAACGAATCAAGTTTTCTCCAATTCTTATTTATTCCTAATGCATGTGAATTGAAAAGATAAAAAAATAAGTAGTTTGGTGTTTGTGTCTGGACAATATATCTGTCAGTATTGGTAGCTGTAGTGTAAAACCCCAAAAAGACTCCTTTCTGTGAATAGAGGATTAAGTAAGGGTGTGGTAATATTTACAGTCTCTCTATGTTGTATTGTACATAAAGTAGTAAAATCACGTAAAACAATTTATTCTTGTTTATGAGCTTTATTAGTGAGACATCATTAAGATGACTATTATTGCATACTTTCAATAATTGTTGTTTTTTTCATGAACTATATATTAATAATTCGCCTGTCGTTTAACTAATGCATTTAAAGCAATCAAACTTGTGAATATCATGAGCAAGGTAGAAATGGATTCTTTTTATATTCCAGGCTTCAAAGTGATTAACCTTTCAGTGAGTATTTGGAAACTATGACAATATGCCGCATGGAAGAGGTCACAGAACCTTTGTGGTTAATAATGTAATGTGTTGAATTCAAGTATCAGCTTCGAAGCTGGTTTGAAAATTATTGTTGTTATTACTGATAACTGTGATGACAATCAAACAATATATCAAATGTTTGAGTGAATAAAATTAATCTAACACTCCTATTGTCTCGTTTTGCCAATCCAGAATTCATCAAGATCTGGGGATGTAATTTGGGTTACATTGCTCTATGCTAATGATTCAACTTTGCTGTCTATTTGTTCATAATTCGACAACTCTAAGTGAGTTTTCTTACTTACGATAAGAACGAATGAGAACAAAAATATTCAGATGTAAGGATGATTAAAAGTCCTAAGGTCAGGATGACTTAACCTAATTCAAGGAGTCATTATCTGAATTGTGCTACTTGGCTGACATTCTTGAGAGTAATTCTTGTTCTCTAGATCCTTTGCATTTCATGTTTATCTAGATGAAGCAGACTGACGTTGCCTCCTCTAATAAGTGAATGACAATCATGTATTCTGAAATAGATAATTTACGCCCATCTGAAGTGTTGCCAGTATAGAGCACTTTTCCTATTTTGAGATCCAACAGTGCTGCTGTCCCATCCCTTGAAGCACTCGCGAGCTTATCGCCGCTCTTACTCCATCGCACACAGGTAATAGCTCCTAGAAGTTATATTCAAATGCTAAATCTTTGTTTAAACAAATCCAAATTATTACGTGAGTGAAAGCCACCAAAGGTTTTGATAATCTTCAATTCTCGCTTATCAAATATCTTGATCTTCTGATCTCGGCCGCCAGAAGCCAGTAGATTCCCATTGTTTTGGCATACATCAATCCAGTATGTCTCAACTTCACAGGTAATTAATTTTTTCCCCACGTTTAAATCTTGAAATGACGAGCCTTGAAGAGAAGGAAGTCATGAAATTAATCTCTTGATTTATTTGAAAAGAGAAATATTGTCCTTCTCCCTGGAATATATTGGAAGCGAATCATGTATAAACCAAAAGATTTGCATTTGCAGAAGAGAAAAAACAAAATATCGCTTTAATTACTCTGTCTGTCAAGCTGTACTGCACACTTTAAAGTGAGAGTTTTCTTCTCAGCATCTATGATATTGAGTTTGTTATTGCTGTGTTTCACATATATCAGTGATTCGTCCGCATTGGTACTCCATCTGCAACGACCCCATGAGTCTAATAGATTAGTTTAAAGATGTGAGTGAAACTGATATCGCCAAGAGTTTAATGATTTATTTTAGTGTGGCAGAGAGAAATATTTTAGCATTCGAAATGACCTTTGAGAAATCCTGAGGGAATTTGCAGATGGGAACTGTGGTCGTTCTTGTCCATATCCGATATTAGGCACACGCCTTTCTCGTCCATGATAGACACATATTCTCCAGTAGGATTGAAATCAAGAGCGGTGTTGATTCCCTCTAAAGAGTATAGTAAATTCAATGTATCAATCACGATGGATGATTACGGCATTGGAAGCACCATTTCGACTTGCGGATAAGCTTGACAATATCTTGAGTCTCGGAGGCATTAGAATCAACATTAAATAGGTGGTAAGAAATTTTTCCATGAAGAGGGACTGCACCGAGGATGCCTCTGCGTGAGTTATATGTAATATCTCCTTCACCAGAGCCTAGAGAGAAAATATAATTATTCAAAAGACGAAGGTAAAAAAATAATTATACGCCCTCCTGAGACTTCGCCAAGAGAATAAACTTCCTTGATTTGACCTTTTCTTGATATGTCAACTACCAACATATTGGCTGATTTAAGCTTGTTATGATACAGAGAGACAAGTAATTTTGAGTTTGGTATCTCCTTCACGTGCGTCCAACTGTAACCTTAAAATATTACAGCAATATCAGTCTCAAAATAATTGAAAAACTATGCTTTACCTGTGTTACTAATTTTAGCTCCGTCAAAACTCGCATAACTTTTCTTCGTGTTGAAGTCAACAATGTCGATCTTGTTGGTCTCATTTGAGCACCAAGCAAGTAAAGTTGGAGAGCCCGTGGTTGTTTCTTCTACCGAAGGTTAGACAATTTTGGTAAATGAGCTTGCTTAGCCTTGAAAATGAGTTTACTAGGATTAATGATATTCCTTTGAGACGATGTGGCTTGCTCTTTTTTGCCCGAGGCTTGATTCACTTCTTCAATGTTTGGTTGAGATGAAATTTGCGTTCCAGGCTCTGCAATTTGTTTTGATTCTTCAGCGACTACGTCCACTTTCTTATCTGGATTGTGCAGCATGGTTTTTTCAAATTTATTAAGAGCAGAGCAGAGATGCTAAATTTTATTTGATTATCAAAATCGATCTTGAGTAAAAAGCTGAGAAAATTTAATTAGAAGAAAGAAGCTTTCGCAAATGATAAAAGGATTTGAAATTAGATTGGGATTTAGTGCTGGTAACTAATCTCGAATAATCACGCCGCTTAATAAATTTCTTCGCTCTCAGGATCATTCTTTCATAATTTTCTCTTCTATGATTTCGAGAGAGCATTAGGATCGATTCGAAGTTTCAAATTGATTTCCTGATCTAAGTTTCTAAAATGGGCTCAAAGCGATTTAATTTTCCAAATTACGCTTAGTGCTACCTCTGACTGAAGAAACTCTCAGCTGCAGAGAAGCTTCTACTCAAAATGCATTTTCAAAAGTCTCCAGATCTTCAAATATTAAATTAAGCATTAAACTTGAAATAAGATTGCCTGTTCTTTAGAAGCACAGCAAGAGAATCAATGCTGCTGGAACAACATAATATCATATTCGAGAATTGCCGATACCTTTTTGAGGATAACAAAGTAGTTGGAAATTATTGCATATATAATTATTGTAGAAAGATGCTGTGTATTCTCACATTTTATTTCTTTTTTTCTCGCTCTTTAGTGGTCGGCCTTGGAGACGTGACATTTGATACAAGAAGAAATCCGCTTCAATCTTTCTGAGAGAAAAGTAACATTCGCGCTATCTCCCTTCTTTTTGTCCTCTTCATGATGCAGGATTCATAACCAACAGTTTGAAGAGAAGCGTCCCTTTATTTTTCCGGAAAAGAAATTAGTGGGTTAACTTGTTGCTTCATTTCATAATATTTTACTAAAGCTGTAGTAATATCGTATCCTATTTGCCAACCGCTTATCACTAAAAAATAACTGTGAAAATTAACGTTAAGTCTCTGCAATTCTCTGAGGATCATCACAACAGATTCCAAAAATCTTTATTGAATTTTTTCTCTGGTCTCATTCTCTCTGCTACAAAAACAGAGAGAGTAATAATGCTCTAAAAGGCGAGTCAAATGACCAACAGAGATCGATTCTGGCAATCCTCTAAGAGTCAATCACCAAAAGAGATGCGAAACTATAGTTTGCTTAAAACTCGATAAAAGCTGTACTAAAACTGCTTTACTCCATGTATTTGAGTAGTTTCACTCTTTCGATCCACTATGGTCTGACTTTTAATAACAGAGACATCTCCTATACCTTCAACCCTACATGGTGGGTCATCCGTGAATAGCAAGATTTGTATTAATGAACTCTTGAGCTCAAACCAGAAAGGAATATGTCGCTGATAGAAATTGAAACATCTCACTAGGAGGACTCTAAATATGATGGAAGGATAATTATTATGAGGTGACTCTTGTAACCTTAGTAGTCCCTTTCAAATTTAATTAATTCAGGCCTCAGCTTTTTAGTTAACTTCGATTTTGATAATGAAATAAATTATGTTAATTTCAGCTCGAGTGGTATCAAAACTGAAAAACTAATGCTGCAAAACAAAGAGACTACAGGCAACCAGCAGTCTGCTCCTGAATGCTTTGAAGAGGCAAAACTCGCCCAAAAAGGCGAAGAGATAACAAAGGATTTGCTTGATAGATCTATAACAACCGGTAATTAATCTTTTGAACCATTTCGCTTAGAATGCACAGATGAGATCACTTACACATCTCCAACTTTTCTTGCCTGGGCTTCACATTTATCAAATAACATCAGCGTCATAGAACTCGCAAATCAACAAAGTTATGCAAACTTTGATGGTGCTCCAATAACAACAGACACGTGTATTTTAGATTTTCCATATTAATTCGATTTCACCATCTGCAGGTGCTTGGCCTCATATCATAGGTATTCCGAATACGAAATTACTTGTCTCCGTCAATCATAACGACGAAAGATCGGCAAATATGGCAATACTTGATATCTCTCGAAAAGTTCCAAAGAAGATATACACATTTGAAGAAGTCTTCGGAGGTAAAATTGGTTCACATTGCATTAATTACAACTACAAGAATTCTCTCTTTTAATACTGAGAAAGCATCTCACTGACTCTATCAATGATTTTCTCATTTAGAAATTGGCCCTGGAGATGTGAGATTTAATGCAAGAAGGAGTATTCTTGGTTCAATCCCTCTTGAAGGGAAAATTGCACATCATCTGCACAGTATTGAATATTCCGGACAGAAAGGCAGCTATAGCGTACAATTGCTAAGAAAATCAAAATGGCCTGCAAAATTTAAGACTAAACGAGGTAAGTGATCTTTAAACGTCTCTATTGTTGCTTGAACGACTCCTTCACATCAAGGAAACCGTATTCCGAGTTTTGATTTCAATCCTTCTGGAGAGGCCATGGCTGCTATCGATTTTGATGGTGAGTGTTTGGTATCAGATGTGAATACTCACAAACGCAGAGCTCACGTGAGCACAAGAGAAATTGGTATATTAGATTTTCAGCCATGCGCGTGCTTTCTCTAATCATATTTTCATTTTCACATTTAATTAATTTTCTCATTTCCAATTTCTCCTATTCTTCAGGTACTTATTCGTCAGATTATTATGGACGCTGTCGATGGAGCATCAATACTGGCGAATCCCTAATCTTCGTGAAGTATGACATGAACAAGCTTAATATCATAGATACTGAGAAAAAAGTCCTCACTTTAAAGCAACCGCTCCAAGTCGATACCAGTAATTTTAGAAAAGCTTTGTTTTCTTTTCTCTTCTCAATTTGTTTCTTCTAGAAATAACACTATGGATTGATGTTTGCCCCAGCAACGGCAATTTGCTTGCATTGGGAGGTGAAGATAAGAGTCTCAAGATATTTGACAAACGAGAATCCAAGGTCGTCCAAACCTTTGAAGGCATTCATCAAAGTAAGATTTTTTAATTTCTTTCATGAGTAGTACTGACTTCTAACTCTTGTTTGTAGGAATCATATATTGTGTGCGATAGAGCCCGAACGGTGATGTGCTTGCAAGTGCTGGTGATCAAACCGCAAAACTATGGAACTTAAGGACAGGGAAGATGCTTTTTACTGGCACTACTTCAGATGGATGTAAATTCTAATGTTTTTCGTATTAACAACTATTTTTGTCAATTCATTAGGGGATGCATATTCAGTTTGCTTCATCTAGGGGGAATAAAGCGCAAAGAACAGAATAAGAAGATTTAGTTGTAAAAGGACCAATGAATTACCAGTGTTGAATATATCACGAATTAATATTTTTGAGAATATCACGATTTCACATTCTGCTGCTGTTCAAAACAAACGAAAAACAATGGAACGATTTCTTTATTGAAATAGGTTCATTTAAAGGGTTTCATCTATTATATGAGCTGTAAGAATGTAACTAGCTAAGATGATTTATGAGCTATTTTTCTCAAAAAACGTCAGCAAAACACATGTGGACTATTTTTGTTGATAGAGTTGTAATCCGAAAAGTGATTGATTTAAACATTTGTGATATTGGAAGGATAGCTCTTGGTTTGTTTATTTTTTCCCACAAAAGTACTTAAATTTTCGAAAATGGCAAAAAAAATTATACTCATATGGGAACAAAAGATTAACAAAGTTTCCTTTTCACAATTGCAAAAGCCGTGACCGCTCCACTGCTGAAAGAAAATCTGTTGAAGGAAAATTGATGAAACCCGCTTTCACGAAAAAAAAATCTCCAGTGACTCGATAAAGAATAGTTCTGTTAATTTTCGAAACACAAGAGACTTGGTGAAAATAACTTGCATTTCTTCAATATTGCGTAATCTAAAGAGAAACTTACCGAGGAGGTAAGGGTATTAAACAAAGCGAAGTGGAAATTTATATCCTGGGCGACGAAGGGAACTCAGAGTCTAAGTACGCGCTTTCGTTCAATATTTTTTTTTATTATTATTCCTTTGTTGCTGATTTGAAATTGTTAATGAACAGCGCACAGCTTATCCTCATATCTCTTCTGACTGTTGCAGAGAGAATGCTAATATTGGAAACCTTTATCCTTCGCGAACCAAGCTAAGGAGGTACTTCCTTCCCTCTTTATAGAGAAAAATGTTCAATTCTAAAAAAATCAAATTAAATCTTTTTTCCTAGCGATGATGAACTGGCCTCATATTGTCCTCTTTTTTTTATTATTATCTTTTGGGAAACTTGCTGTTGCTTTCGGTATTTTTACTTATGAAGCGGAAAATTGAGTCGCCTACTAATCTGCTTTCGGAGCAATATACTTGACGTTATAATGCTCTCTCTGCTTGAATCATGAATTTTTAGATTTCTGAGCTCATTATCGAAGATAATCCTCGATTTCAATGAAAAAGTGATGTTGGAGGTGATTAGGCATTATTGGTAGGCATCAAAAAGAAGGTGAAAACCCTTCCATTGCGGTCTCTGGGCAGAATAGTAGCGCATTGCTCTCGAAAAGTGGCGGTTCTGACGACTAATTGCACAGTTTTCACGTCTATTTTTTCAAATCAAATCCTACTGAACTCCAATTTGTCAACATTTCAAAGAATTCGTTCATTACCTTAATTGCTTTAAACTTTCTTAAGATGTAATTTGTATATCGTGACTTCTCTTGATAGTGATGAGATATTTTACGTAAGTACATAATCAAACTTTGAGTATCTGCTTTGGCCAGAAATGCAAATAACTTCATGGCTTAGACATAATTCCAAGGTGCCTAACAATGTTCAAGAGTTGTTGATTTCCTCTAATGAAATCTTTCCCTGTTTATTTTTTATCTTAGTCAAAGTGAATTTACATCATGGAACAGTTATTCTTGCTTCTGGGGTTTTGTACACAAAATCAGAGTGAAAAAGAAATCAGCTTGCATTTCATCTATACTTTCGTAATTCTCTTGCAATCAGATATTGTTGATAGAAAAAATGATTGAATTTATTCCGCTTTTGCTTTCAAATTATATGAATAAGGCAGATACACTCAGCAAATTACCATTACCTTCTTGTATAATACAATAGTTTTTCATTTGCTTTGCCGCTCAGAGTGTACAAGTAATTAAGAACTATTTAATGATTCTCAAATAAATTTACTTAATGTATTTAAATCTTCGTCATCAGTATTCAATTTCCTTTTCTTTCAAAAGTTCTCTTGATTTTAACTTACTATGAGTTCTCTCCATGAACTCTTTAATTTAGTTACAACCTTGTAAGACTACTCATTCGTGAAGGCAAATAGCAGAGGTAATAGCTGATAATCATGTATTATCGACACATTTTTCAGGAAAGCGAATCAATTCTTTTAAGAAACTATGAGGTCTTTCTCTGAAAAGTGGACCTTTAGTAAAATCCATTGGAAAGCAAGCTTTGGCAGAAGGATAATTGATATTGAATAAAAATTATTAATTAGATTAATCAAATTCTAAGATTCAACTCGAATCAAGATTAGATCTTTGGAATTATTTTTTTTTAAGTCGGAAGAAATTTAAAAAATGAATAAACTCGTGACGAGCATTCTATTTAATTTTGCAACCCTCTTTATTCGGATTTCACTTAACTTAACGAGCGACACTGGGCAAAGTTCTTTGAAGATTTGAAGAATAGGTCCTTATACATTTTCAAATCCTCAATTTTTCGTTTTGATAAATTAATTACCCGCCGACATATTTTAAAACGGCTTGTGAGTCAACTTACTGTGGGCTCTCCATCAGCGCTTTGACTCATTTACAACCTTATACGATTACTCATGCTATATTTGTGAATTCTCATTCGTGAGGGCTAATAACAGAGGGAAGAGCTGATAGATAATCATGCATTTATTTGGTATCTACCTACGAAAGCGAACCAACGCTAGAGAAAATTACAAAGGCCTTTCTGGCTAATAGAGTGAGAAATTTTCGTAGAGAAGCATACTTTACCAGAGAAGTTGATTTAATAAAGATTATAAATTAAATTCGCAAATTCTAAGAATCCAAATCTACTCAAGATTAGAACTTTGGAATTCTTTTTTAATTAAGTCGGAAGAAATTTAAAATATCATTAAACTCGCAACCAACATTCTATTTAATTTTGAAATCTCTTTTAATTAGGATTTCTCTGAGCAAGATTCTTTGCAAATTTTAGAATACGTTCTTGAACATTGCCAAATTCCTAATTTTTCAAATTTTGATAGTTTAGTACGTCATGTAAATACTTGCTGACTGCCCCTTCAATCTTTTATTCTAAGTCTTTGATTAAGACTAAGCGATTCGAGATTCCAAAGTAGATATGAAGTAAGAAAATTATCAATTCCAAACGTGCTTATGGAATAATCTTGGCTTCAATATCACTTTTACTTCATGAAATTTAAATTTGACTAGCAATAAAAAATATTCGGAACCTGTAACATTCTATTAGCATCTGTTCTACACAGATTCTGTGTATTCTTTTGGTAATAATTTGAGCAAACTCTAAGTATGTGAATTGATTCAAACATTAGAAATCACATTTATGGATACAGACTTAAGACTCTCGATTAACAATGAAATAAGAATGTAATTTTACAAAAAAAAAGCATTTAAGTGATTCAAGATAATCCCAAAAAATAAAATTACGAGTTTTAGTTAAGAAAAATGAGATTTCGAATTATCGTGTGTTGTCTAATATTCATCAGTTCTAAGTGGACAGCTCAGGGTCAATTCATGATGTGCACTACAGATGATCAGTGCAGAGCTTTCGGGACTCCAACTTGCGGCTTTGGCGGTATGTGCGACACGCCATCGAGCCATACTGACTGTGATTACCTCGGTGCAGGAACTGGAAAAAAAAAATTGAAATAGATTTCACCCTTTTTGCACAAGAACTTGCTCAGCTCATAGTGATTGCTCACACCTTCCGACTGCGAAAGTGTGCCAAATTGATAGTTCTCTTCCAAATTACAACACATGTGTTGAATGCAAAAATCCTACAGATTGTAAGGCCATAGGCTTTAAGAATCATATTTGTCCTGAAGGTTTCTGTAAACATCCAAACCCAGCTGGTACAGACTACTTTCTTACTGGATCAAATTATTGCCATTCCCCCACGGGTGCCGGCTGTTATGCTGATACGATGAGATGTTGGGCTGGTTGTGAGTCTGATTTAGATTGTAGAGCCCCTGGAGCTAAGTGCTTACTCGGAGTCACCCCAGTGGGAGGAAGTATTTGTTCATTTCTCGTTCTGTTGGTATATCTGGTGACCGAAGCGGAGGTAATTTTTGTTAGATTTATAATTCCTAATTTATCAAGCATGTTAAAAGATAAATAGTTCTTTAATTTGTTTCGATTCTTCAGCAGCTACGTCCACTTTCTT
>ENA-UOTX01001531-UOTX01001531.1-compost-metagenome-genome-assembly--contig:-NODE-1531-length-16592-cov-15.613382_pt1 | contig 16592 bp, 7 predicted proteins | sample MGYA00238143_ERZ746982 | MGnify/ENA primary metagenome ERZ746982 (study PRJEB28758, sample SAMN06268862) | compost metagenome | isolation source: single cell | place: USA: California, Emeryville, Joint... | reverse complement strand
GTAGACATCATTTTGTTTTTCGAAAAAAACCCATTCCAACCAAGCCGAAAAGGCTTGCTCATTCAATAAGGTCTCAAAGTCATTGTTGAGACTCTCTCTTGATAGAATAGGCGCAGACTCACTTTCTCGAGGTTCTTACGTGCTCATGTTTTTCGATGGTTTGCTTTTTTTTCCTGATTTTCTCATTTTCAATAAAATTAACAAAAACATTTAAACAGAGAAAGCTCTCATTTTTGGAAATAAAACCACGGTGACAGCCGGAGATCCTACGCTCAACATTGTTTGGAGGAGTAGATCTAGACTGCTATGAGAAGATCATATAAGAGATTAGAGGAAAATTGACATACGAAAGGTGTGCTCTGGGTACGATTGAGAAACATAGCGTTTTTATTATAAGGATAATGGTAGCACACAGAAGCCCTGAAGTTCGATTTCCAAGGTGTTAATATTATCAGTACTGGAAATATTTCAGTCTCTGTGTAGTAAGAGAATGAATTATGGATATCATCGATGTCTATATCTAAACTTCCAACTGAAAGCACAATTGACAGTATAATCTGTTTGAAATAAAGCCATCATTGAATTATGAGCTTCTAAATGTGTTCTTTTTCGTTGTAATACTCTTTAAGCCATTTGAAGCATATTGGAAGTTCAATAAATCATAATTCTACGTGGGATGATAAATGTAGGTATGTTGAAAAATAAATAACTCACAGAATAAGTAATAACAATAGGAATTAATGAAACTTTGACCATGAATTGATTTTCACATAGATTATATCATGCTTCCAATTCTTTAACAAAAAAATTTGAAAAATGATGAGCTTTTCAATTGCTGCTCATCTAGCTATCCCTTAGCAGTGTGCTAAGCACCTCAATCTTAATGGGCTTCTCAAGCACATCTTTCATACCCACCTCCAAACATCTTTCTCGGTATTCTCTTCCTACATGTCCAGTCAAACCATAAATACTCATTCTCTTTCCCAACAAAGCAGCTCTCTGGTTGTGTTTTGCTAGTATCCGCTGAGTCGCTTCGAGACCATCTAACACAGGCATCTCACAATCCATTAAAATACAGCTGATTCTTTTCCAATTCTCTTCATAGATTTGAATGGCTTCTTGTCCATTGCGAGCTTCAAGAGTGTTAATCTTGTAAAGTTTAAGCATTTTGGTGACCATTGACAAGTTGAACGAGTCATCATCGACAACCAACACTAAGTGGTTCTTCAAGGGATCTTTTAGGTTCGTAAAACTTGATTTTTTCGAAATTTCTTTGGCGCATAGCATTTCGTTTAAACCCGAATCAGAATCATAATCTTTTCTGGAAGAGCTGCAATCTTTGAGAATGAGTTTGAATGTGTCTAACGAAGCTGGCTTCGAATAGAACCCATTCGCTCGGTACTCGCCGCTTTCATCCAGCAACTCTTTCTGAGTCTTCGATTCAGAAAACCCTGTCAAGAAAACGATATTCACAGGTTCCCACCTTCTGTTTCTTTCCTCTTTGCGGATAATCTTTACTGCGGTTTTCCCATCCATTACCGGCATATCGATGTCCATGAGAATCAAGTCGAAATACTTTGGTCCCTTCTTGAGGAAGATCTCAACAGCTTCTTGGCCATTGTTAGCTATCGTCATGTTTACGACTTTACATTTCTTAAGCAACCTCCGGTTTACTTCCTGATTGTATTGGATATCCTCAACTATCAGTACTCGGCTGCTCCCGGTGCGGTTTGAATCGACGGAAGTCGTCCGAGGGGCTAGGTTTTTCTGTGGAGAGCTCTCATTTAAGAGTCGAGAGACAATTTTCGACTTCGATTTGACCATAAACACAATCACGGTTCCTCTGTTTACTTCGGAACAAACCTCTATCTTCCCATTCATCATCTCGACGATCTCCTTGGTGATCCAGAGCCCAAGGCCTGTTCCAATCTGTCTCTTGGAAGAGTTAGCGTTCACTTGCTGAAACTTCTTAAACGCGTTTTCAAGGCATTGTTTCGAGATCCCGCAGCCAGTATCAATGATCTCAAACCGAAGAAATCCTTCTTTGGGCTCGTCTGGACCCGACAAGCTCGGAAGAGGCGTTCTTAAAAGGTTACAGGATATTTCTGATTTCTGGTAGGAGATCTCTTGGTCTTGTTCGTTGCGCCGGCGTAAAACCTCCTTAGATAAGGAGGGAATCTCAGCCATATCAGCCTGGCTTTTTAGCGAACTTAGCGCTAATCGACTATTTCCTTGAAACCGCTTGTGGTTCAGGGTTAAACTTTCAAAGAAAAACTTTGGTTTCTCGTTAAAATCTTCTTCGTTCATATATGTCGTTACAGTCTCTGGTGATTGCGGGAAGATTCCATATTTTGGGCTCATATCTTCATTTTTGATCTCTGATCCCTCGATAAAATCTACATGCACTTTTACGTGGCCTTTGTCCGTGAATTTCGCAGCGTTTGATATTGTATTTATCAAAATCTGCATTAGACGGTGATGATCGATTTCCAGCACCTCTGGCACATCCATATTCACCGACAAGCAGCCATATAACCGCTTCTTTCGAATAATCTCAGAGCAGATTATCCAAGCTCTCTCGAGGAAATTTCTAATATTTTGAGGACTAATCGAGACTTCAAGTCTTCCTACCGCCACTTTCGCAGTATCCAGCACGTTATTCAGTAGTTGCAGCAAGATTTCCCCGCTCACCTTTGCGTCTTTCAGCATCTGCTCAAGTTCTTGGTCAACTGCTTGCTCATAGCAGAGCTCGATATTCCCAAGGAGACTGTTAAGTGGGTTTCTGATCTCATGGGAAAACCTCAAGATAAAGTTTTCTTTTTCTTGAAGAGCCTCTTGGAGCTCTTTATTCGAGTTCTTGAGTTTGATATTAGTGATTTCAAGGTCGGAATTCAACTTCAGGAGCGTTGATTCATATTGCTGCTGGGTTTTATTGTCAACATACTTCTCCGCAGAGCTCAGGATCAAGACAACATAATTAATTACAATTCCAAGAACCACTTGGGACAGTAGATGCTGGTCTTCGAAAAAGCCCTTAATATAGGCTACGGCAGGATCAGTTGTCGCCGCAATTGAGTTGTAGTATAAATTGCAAACTATCCAAGAGAGCGTGTTGCTGCTGAAGAGATAAAGCAAATTTCGCCACTTTAGTTCGCTGAATCCATATTGCAAGGCCATGAAATTAGCACAAATAGAAAAGAGAAAGTGCCTTGGCATCAATATCGCAACAAATATCGGTGGAAGTGACCCAAGAAACGCAGCTTTAAGAGCTTGGGCCAGATCGGGATGATTTATTTCCAAGCATAAAGTGAGTACAAGGATCAATGATACCATCGTGAGGAACAAATAGAGGTCGTTGGGATAAAAATTCGCCAGTCGGAGTACTGCATGAAGTAGCATGGTACCAATGAAGAGCTTTATTTTCAGAAAGATTTTTTCCCGAGTGATGTCCTGCAGTCTTAATTCCATATTTGCTAACCAATTAAATATGCGTTTATTAAAAAAATTAAAATCCAACATAGTTCTCCATGCCTACCAAAATATATTCCAAAAATTGACTCAAATCCTTAATTCAAATCAAAAGCCAAATGTTTGGCAATCTCAAAGTTTGCCTAGCTAAGAGAAAACTATTATCCTCTTAAAAAATTGATAGGATGCATGATTTCGAGTCGCTGATCAAAGAACAATGAACAGTTTGCAAGTATAGAAGGAAAATCTCGATGAAAAAACAGTAATTTCTCTGCTAGTCTGAACAATTATTTTAGCAAAAACCCCAGTAATTTAGTACGTATTAATTTCTTCAGAAGTTTAATTTCAGAACAGCCCGTTGCAATTCCGAGTAGGATCTGAATTAGGTCTTGCGTTAAGTTCTTAGAACATAAGAATTAAATGAGCAAATTATTGTTTTTTCAGAAATACTCCTGTGTTTGGTGTGTAGTAATAGAGCTTTGTGAGTGAGCTTACTTTTCATTGATGTAGAAGAGAGCTTTCTGTGTAATAGATGCATATTAGCCTCTAATGTCATGATATTGAAGATTAATTATGGAACTTAGGATTGGTGTGAGAAATTTCAACTTTTTCTTGCTTGAGAACGCAAGTACTCTCTTGAGAGGTTCAAGATGATCTTAAAATTCATCAAAATCATGGATGAGAGAATTATATCTTGTAGCTAAGAGAAATTCTCAATTTATATGCTTTTGTTAGTCAGCTTTAATAAGAATAAACTTGCTCTTGTACTTGGATGTTTAAATACATATATACTTGGATGTTTAAATACATATATACTTGGATGTTTAAATACATATACATTTAATGTAGACACTTTTTTTTTACTTAAGATAAATGCCGATCCCTGAGCAGTGTGCTAAGCACCTCAATCTTAATGGGCTTCTCAAGCACATCTTTCATACCCACCTCCAAACATCTTTCTCGGTATTCTCTTCCTACATGTCCAGTCAAACCATAAATACTCATTCTCTTTCCCAACAAAGCAGCTCTCTGGTTGTGTTTTGCTAGTATCCGCTGAGTCGCTTCGAGACCATCTAACACAGGCATCTCACAATCCATTAAAATACAGCTGATTCTTTTCCAATTCTCTTCATAGATTTGAATGGCTTCTTGTCCATTGCGAGCTTCAAGAGTGTTAATCTTGCAAAGCTTGAGCATTTTGGTGACCATTGCTAAATTGAACGAGTCATCATCGACAACCAGCACCAACGAATCGCTTCTTGGGAGAGAAGTTTTTTGAGTACTTATTTGCGTGTCGGTCTTTTTCAAGGGAGTCTCTGTCTTCACGGCCTCTGTTAGATGAGTCTCCTTGTTGGAAGAAACAAAGTTTTTTACGATTCTTCTGATTGTTTCTAATGAAGCTGGCTTTGGATAGAATCCATTTGCTCGGTACTCTCCTTTTTCGTCTAGTACTTCCTTCTGAGTCTTCGCTTCAGAGAAACCCGTTAAAAAAACGATGTTAACAGGTACCCATCCTCTCTCTTTCTCTTCTCGCCGAATGATCTTCACAGAAGTCTTCCCATCCATTATGGGCATATCGATATCCATTAAAATCAAATCAAAATACAGTGGACCCATCTTAAGGAAGATTTCAACAGCTTCTTGTCCGTTGCTTGCAATAGTGATGTCCTCAATACCACACTTTATAAAGAATTTTTTGTTTATTTCTTGATTATAGGCGATATCTTCGACAATTAGCACCCTTCCTACAGATGAAGGAGTCATAAAGATTTTTTGACTGGAAGGAGCTTGTAGACGAGGGTACTTAATAGACATTGTCGGCAAAGGAGCAGGTCTGGATTTGATCATAATCACTATTGAGGTACCTTTGTTCGGTTTTGAGTAGATTTCAATTTTTCCTTTCATCATCTCGACGATTTCTTTGGTGATCCAGAGCCCAAGCCCAGTACCGATTTGTCTCTTGGATGAGTCGTTGTTGGCTTGCTGGAATTTTTTGAACATGTTCTCAAGACATTCCTTTGAGATTCCACAACCAGAGTCAACAATTTCGAATCGAATGTAGCCCTCTTTCGGAGACTGGTAGTGGTTAATTCTTTCCATAAGAGTTTTCTTTGAAAGGACATCTATTTTTCTTAAATTATTTTGCCTGTCATCATTCTTAAAGAAATTTCTTTCAAAAAGAGGGATTTCTAAGTTCGCTTGAGAACACATGGTCCGTTTTTGGTGGAAGTTCTTATGATTTAGAGTCAAACTATCAAAACTGCCAGGTTTTTCTTCAAAATCTTCTCCATTAATATCCGTTGTGAACACCTCTTGTGATTGAGGGAAAATTCCATATTTCGGGAGCATATCTTCCTTTTTAATCTCAGCTCCTTCAAGAAAATCCACATGCATTTTAACTTGGCCCTTGTCTGTGAACTTCGCAGCATTTGATATCGTATTTATCAAAATTTGCATCAGTCGATGATGATCAAACTCCAATACCTCTGGTACATTCATATTCACAGATAAAGAGCCCTGCAGCCGCTTCTTTCGGATAATTTCGGAGCAAATTACCCATGCTCTCTCGAGGAAGCTCCTTATATTTTGAGAACCTAATGATACTTCAAGTCTTCCAGTTGCCACTTTGGCAGTATCCAAGACATTATTCAGCAGCTGTAGTAAAATTTCTCCGCTCACTTTTGCATCTTTTAGCATTTGTTCAAGCTCATTATCGGTTGCTTGCTCATTGCAGAGCTCAATATTCCCAAGAAGACTGTTAAGCGGGTTTCTAATCTCGTGGGAAAACCTCAAGATAAAGTTTTCTTTCTCTTGCAGAGCTTCTTGAAGCTCTTTATTAGCGTTTTGAAGCTTCCTGTTGGCTTCTTCGAGCTCTGTATTGAGCTGGAGAAGCTTCGATTCGGTCAACTTTTGAGTTTTCATCTTCAGATATTTGTCTGCGGAGCTCATTATCAGACCTATATAGTTAAATCCAAAGCAAAGAACAAGCTGATAAATGTGGCTGGCGTCCTCGAAGAAGGTCTTTATCATCAGGAATTCAGAATCGTTTGTCATTTTGAATACATATAAATAGCATACTATAGCTGATAAGGTATGGGAGCCGAAGAGAATCCACAAATGATCCCACTTGAGCTCATTAAATCCGTAGTTCAGAGAAACAAATTGCATTGTAAAAATGAGCAGGAGATTGTTGGGCATAAAAATTATCATCATTGGTGGAACCGCTCCCATTAATATGGCGCTTACAGGTTGGAGGAGCTTCGACTTCTTGAATTCCAGCCATAAGAGCAGAATAGAAAGCAAGCACATGGTCATCAGCATGAAATAAACTTGATTGGTGTAAAAATCCACATATAGGAGCCCTGAATGCACTATCATGGCAAAGGAAGTGAATTTTAGCTTGAATAAGGCCTTGTCTCGAGAAATGTCTTGGGGTTTGGCTTCCATAATTTTAATTGTGATTATCGGAAGAGATTATCCTTTGAGATGAATCTAAAATAAAGATAAGTCTTTATTGCTGTCTTCGTACCTAAAATAAGGATGGTATAAATTGCTTTTAATTTCGAGGGCTTTGGATAATATCAGTAACTAATTTGTGCCAAAAACCCCCTTTTTTCAGAATGAATTTAAGAAATCGAAACGTTTTAATTTTGCACAGCAAAATATTCATGAACCAAACCTAAAGCGCACCTAAAATTAATTAGAGTAGTTCGGTTAGCGCTCTTAATACTATGGTTCTGAGGGTCATCCAGATGAAGTTAGCGGTTGTGTTTCAAGACATTGCTTTCGTAGTTCTCTCAATCTATAATTATTGAACAGAACAACATCATTAATATGTTCCTACGCAGATGAACTGGCTCTCTTAGTCCTTCCAAACATTTCTTGAGGTGTTGTGTTTTGAATAGTAATCTTCATAGATGATGAAAATAATCGATTCATAAATCCAACACAAATAAGTTACAACTTAAAAAAAGTGCCTGTTCTTCGAAAAAATCAATATTTGTTGTGTGCTATTTCATGTCTTATGCAGGACTAAATTTATGAAGAAATATTCCAAGAAAAAGGTCATTACTGGTAATTACAAATAAACTTTCCGCTTTGAGCAAGTTGCAGTCCATAAAAACACAGCGTGTTCCTTTCCAATTTTCCTCATAAAATTAGGAAGCATCTTGCCCATTAATAGCTCTGTTGTGACAGACTCAATAGTTGGCTGCATTAACCTCAATGGTAAACATTTTTCCAACTGAAGGAATTTTTTTATCTTGAGGCGACGCTGAGAAAGGTACTACTTTGAATTTGACCAAAATCGCAGCAGACTTGTCATTATTCGGTTTGTCGAAATCTCATTTCAGTCCCAATTTATTTCTTTCGAATTGCTATTAGCGTGTGGGAAGTTTTTCAAAGCATTACGGATTTCTTTTTGAAGAATTCCGCATCCATCGTTACTAATTTCAATCTGGTATATCTTGGGATGAAAGATCAGTTTGAGCTTTCATGACGAAACTTCTTCCTGCCTTCTGTTTTGACGAATTTCTCCAGAAAAGAAGGTATTCTCAAGACATACTAAAGTTTGGAGAAAGCTTTCTCAAGGAAATTTCCAATAGCATGGCTGCTAATTGCCAATTTCAGCTTCTTCACAACCTTTCGCTGGACCGAGTACATTATTCTTGAACAAAAGAGCATCATCACTCACTTCTTGTTTGTAGCAATTGCTCAATTTTCAGATATTCCCAAAAACCGTTGAGCGGACTTCGATTCTCGAGAGAAAATCTCAGGCTAAAGTGTGCTTCTTCCTGAAGAGCTAATCGAAGCACTTTCTTACTTCTTCATGGTCTGAAACTCCTTCGAGTTTTGTATTTCGTTAATGTCTTCGATAAAAATAGGTTTTGGGTTTGATATTCAGACACTTGCCCTCCGAGTTTAGAGTTAGACTGCTCCAGCTCGTAACGAATCCGAGAAGGATTTAATATCTTCGATTGTTATCTTCCATTAACTGACAAGATTTCCGGACCAGCTCTGATATTTAAGCACTGTAAAAGGCTTCCATATTTCAAATATCACCAATGGTGAGATTATTCTAGAAAATTTGATCCTTATGGGCTGAGCTAGCCATGATTGCTTGAGGTTCACGAGAGGATCATCAAATGAAACAACGATAAAACCATTAGAAACAAACAAGGCTCAAAAGAATAGAAATTAACCTACAAAGCAGCATATGTCTGATGATTGCGTAGAGAAAGATGTTTGGATTTAAAAACGATCTTCCCTCGTGGCACCCAAACCAATCTTCATAATTTTTAATTTCTATTTCTATTCAAAATCGTCAGTACGATTAAAGGCTGTATCAAATCAATCTTAACCGGAATTTAAAGAATCTCTAAAGAGTGACAAGACGAGAAACTTAATCACTAGAAAGTGTCAATTTTCCTATTTATCACCGATGTTCTAGCAATTAACTTCTCATTTTTTAATACCAGACTACCTTTTGAGTTTTGAGAATCCATCTTTGGATTATGGAGTTTAAGAAACAGGCTGCCTCATTAATTTCCTTTGAAATTCCCTGGCTTACTTGATTTTGTGAATAATTTTGCTTCATGAAGCTTGTATTTACAGTCATTTAAATTGCTTGCATAGATATCCAATAAAGTCAACATTCGACAACATGAACCTCGAACGAAGAGTGGTTTCTCCGATTTTAATGAGTTAGGCACAGAGAGAGAAAGAGAGAAGCTATTTGCTTCACACTTAGTTGATTATTGTACAGAAGCAATCCAATAAAGCTCGTTCAAAAAAGTATGAAAATTAAGATTGAGACCAGAAGACTCCCTTTAGCAAAAAAGTAAGGCTTTTTATGATTTCCATGGCCACTAAGGTGGTTTGACTCCGAGGCTCGATAGAATCTTCTTCATTTATCATTGGACTCCTCATTTATATCACTTATTTCCATGATTACTATATTCAAAAAACTTATTCAATTTTTTGCGTTTTTCTTGAATATAAAACAATGCTAGTCGGCGTAATTTTCCTCAAACGAACTCCGTGCTCAGATATTTTGCTATAATAAACTCTCCACAGTGGCGAATTACTCAGCTTTTGCTTCAATTACTCAATCAACAACACTCTTTACATCATCTCTGAACACCCTTCTTGAAGTTGTTGCTCTTTCTGATCTTAATCTAGAGTTTCAAGAGTACGACATCACAATTTTACGAACCATAATCAACAATCACTACAACAAAAATTTGATATCATGATTCAACCAAATCAAGACCAGCTGATGCGAATATCAACTTGCTCAGATTTTCTGATCAGTGGCTGAAATCGCTTATTTAAAGATATCGATCGCATTTAATTCATCAACAAATAATTACACAAAAACTAATTCAAAACCGAAGAAAGTTCAATATTTTAATGGGAAACAAGAACTCAACATCACAGAATGCTCAAGCACAACAACAGTACATGAGCAATGTAGTACTACAGCAGCAACAAATCCAAGGAGGATACCATAGCAACTATCTGAATAATAATATATTTAATGACGAGTTTGAGGATCCTTCTCCACAACAGTCATCCTACGATGATGATGAACCCCTCCCAGAGTCTACAACCAAAACAAAAAGCAAACCAGACGCCAAAAAAGAGCAGTCCACACTCTCCGATCCCGAGAAACTTTTCTCTTGCACTTTTAAACTCAAATACAACACCCTTCAAATTAACTCAGCCTCAGAGACCATAGAACCTGCCCTTTTCACCCTCAAAACAGAAAACACCCAAGAAGGAAGCCGAGTTCCACTCGATTTGGTCTGTGTTCTCGATGTCAGTGGGTCTATGCAAGGCACAAAGATAACTCTTCTCAAAGATACTCTCAAATACCTGGTTGAAATTCTTGGCGACGATGACAGAATCTCCATTGTGAAATTCAACTCTCAGGCCTCAAGGCTTACCCCACTCCAAAGAGTCGCCGAGGCCAATAAGCCAGGAATTCTAAAGGCTATTGACTCCTTATATGCATCAGGAGGCACCAGCATCACTGCCGGTATGACCCAGGCTGTCAGGATACTCAACGACAGAAGATATAAGAACCCAGTCTCAAGCGTCTTTCTACTCTCAGATGGGCTCGATGGTGGAGCCACTGCTGGAGTCCAGAAGCTTCTTCAGACTGAAAAACCAAAAGATAGCTTCACAATAAACTCATTTGGTTATGGCAGCGATCACGACCCTAATCTAATGAACTCCATTGCTAAACTAATGGATGGGAAATTCTATTTCGTCGAAAAGCTTGATACAGTCGACGAGTGCTTTGTTCACGCGATCGGTGGACTCATCAGTGTTGTGGGACAAGATACGACGATTACCATCCAAGCTGTGAAGTCGGATGTCTTCCCGAACGTGCAAATTAAGAAGGCTTTTGGTGGATCCGAGCTCTGGAAGGTTGTTGACGGGACTTACAATACAGGTATCAGCCAACTCTCTTCAGGAAAATCAAAAAACTATGTCCTTGAGTTGGCGATCCCAAAATGCACGAAGACCCTCAGCGATCTTCAGAGGGAAGTTGTCCTTGCGAAAGCAACAGTGACGATTAAACTGCCAAATAGCAATGAAGTCTGGAAGAAAGTATGCGAGCTCAAGGTTAACTTTGTCAATGAGGATGAAGAGCTTCCGAAACAACAGGCTGAGAAGGACTTACTGAGCAATTACTACAGAGTGAGAGCAGCAGAACTCCTTGCTGAAGCAAGAAATTTGGCTGAAAAGAGTGATTATGAGGGAGGAAGAAAGATTCTGCAAAATTTCAAGGAGGAGCTATCTAAATCTGCCGTGAAAGATGAGTCGCTGGTGAAAGGACTGCTTGATGATATCGAACTTACCATCAAGGAGATGCAACCAAGAGTTTATGAGGCTGTGGGTAAGGCTAGACTGTACCAGCAGGTGGATTGTCATATGATGGAGAAGAGCAATCCAATGAGTAATGCGGATTTCTATTCGAATTGCACAGAGCAAATGTTTGTGAAACAGGCAAAGGCAAAAAAAGGCTTCTTCTAAAAGATTGCAGGGTTTTATAATTTGTGATCGAACATATCTTTAACTCTATAATATTGCATTGGTTACTATTAATATTTGCGTTGTAACTACTCAAGATTAATATTCTCTCTTGAATCTCAGAAAATTATCTAGCCATTTGTTAGCGGTTGAAAGCTAGAAAGTTTAGATTTGCTTTGAAATAATTCTTTATCTGAACAAAGGTAAGAAAGTAGAATCATCATGAATCGCAGCGAAAAATGAATTGTTGGCAATAAAAAATCTAAATCTTTGCATCGTAAAACTTTGTTCACTAAAAAAGATGCTAAGGTACTCCTTGAAAATTTGAAGAAAATTGTTTGATCAGGAAAATTTGAATACGGAAATTCCAAAAATGATGTATTAAGAAATTATTAGAGGAAATTAGTTTGGAATGTTTATTTGGCGGAGAAGAATATAGAAAAGAAACAGTTGAGATTCAAAATGAAAGGAGTATGTTTATATTCTTTATGTTTTAAAGAAGCAAGTGCATTTCTGAAATACTTTTTTTAATCATTTCTTTAAGTTTTAGAAGGCATAAAATTTAAACAGAGAGATATGAAAAAACGATTATCATTTGATAACACATTCAACAAGGAAATATTATTCAAATAATTTCTATTTAATTGTGATTCAATGAGGGGATACCTGTTCAACAACAGCGTTTTTACCTACTTTCTCTCATCTCTTCAATAGATACGTTAAATGAAACATGCAGATAGGGATCCTGCTCCTTCCCCTGCATTAATGAAATAACGAAAGATAAGATAATCAAAATTTATTTGTTACATCCCAGTGAGCTTTCTGCCTTAAGAACAACCTTCCCAGTCCTGAAATCAATCACTTTAGTTTGAGGATAGTATGACGTGCTTGCCAACAAGGTTCCATTTGGACTCCACTTCACACACATAATCTCACCTGAAAACGTGAAATTCACAAAAAGGAATTAAAAATCTTCAAAAAGTAGTAATAAATTTAATTCTTTACGCGAGTGTATTTTCTCGAATGCCTTTACAATTTTTGATTCACGTCGATCGTAAATCTTGATGTTTTTATCTGTGCCTCCTGATGCAAGTAGATTGGAGTTGATTGGGCAAATATCAATATAATATGTCATTCCCACTAGAGACAAGAAGCAAAATTCGACAGAGAGAAGGGGTGCAAATTACTCGAGTCAGCAAGCTTAATTGGCTCTTGCAGAATAAGCTCATTCTTTTCCACATCCAGGAGATTTAAGCTATTAACATCGTATTTGAGGAATATTAATGGCTCACCAACGTTGATGCTCCATCTACAGAGACTGTTGAATGCTAAATGATTGGTACGAGAATAGGTGGTTAAGATTATAACGCATGCAAAGAAAAATACATGTATGACTTCCTACCTCCTTAGTGAGACGATGCTCGCTACTGTCGACATTTGAAATGAAACACTTGCCATTATAATCAAAAGCGGCCAACGATATTCCCTCAGGATCAAGCTCGAAGCTCGGGAGAGGGAAATCTATTGTTAAATTCAGAGAATAACGATTTTGTATGAAATAACATTTACATGAACAGTATTGAGGGTTCCACCTCGATTTTTTGAGCAACTTAATGCAGCTATGCTTTTCGACAGAGTAAATATGAAAAGCTGTTTGCCCAGGCTGAGAAATGGCACAGAGGAGGCTTCTTCTTGAATTGTAGGTCACATCTCCAACTGCAATACCTAGTAATTTTTGCCAAAAAGTTTCGTCAGCCATAGAGAAAGGATATTAACAGAAATTACCTCCGAACGTCTTAAAAGAGTAAATTTTTATCGGTTTTCTTTTCTGTGAGATATTGAATATTTCCATGCTAACAGAGTGTCCTGAGTTTTGCCATGAGACTAAAAGTCTTGTATCAGCAATTTCTTTCACTAGCGTCCAATTGAAGTTAACTTCAGTATTGATAAGATAAAAGGAAACTTAAAGAAGCAAATAGTACCTTCTATCTGGGTGGGAACGCCATAGAAACTTGCGTACTCTTTTTTCGTTTTAATGTCAATAATGTCAATCTTATTTTTAACTTTAGAACAAAATGCAAGCAGCTGTCCAGGAGCGGGTTCTAAGGAAAGTAATTAGAGAGGAATAAATGAATTAGAGCTATATCTAACGAAATAAAGATTTCACTCAATCTCTCGCAATGTGAGATACTGTTTATATCTATGAAAATGATTACGATTTTCGGTTCCGAGCAGGTTTCCCATTTATTTTTATGATTTTCTGATGAGCTATCTTGATTGTGAGAGTTGGAAATTAACTATATAGAATTTTTCTCAGATATTAATCAAGCTTGATAAACTCAGTACACAGAGATCAGTACAAAATGGCTTTGAATCAGAATAAATTTTCAGTATCCATTTCACAATAGTGGCGTATCAGTTTTTCACAGGAGTGCATAGAAAAAGTTTCCACGATTAATGATTCGCGACATATTTGAGCATGTGATCCGAAATAATGGACTCACGATTGAGCAACTTCGTAAATGTAATGGGTGAAGCGGAAAGTTGAAAAATTGAAACGTTCTGTAGATAAGCAGCAGATTGCTAATTTAAGGTGCTTTTTGACTTTCTAGCCTGTCTCTGGAGCTTCTAATTTAATATTTGAGATCAAAAGTAAGATTTGTTAAAGTCCAGCGAAATAGATGACAGCTCGATTTCGCTGATATACAAAAATACGTGAGAAATTTCTAAAGGAGGGATGCTTTTGTTACCAGTATCAACATATTTTATTCACAACAATGATTTAACAAGGAGGCTATGAATGAAAGTAGATTGAGATTTTTTTATTTTTCTATGTGGAGGAAGAAAATAATTTCGTTTAAATTAAATATCTGATCAGACCAGATATGAAAACACTCGCCTAATAAAATCTGAATCCGAATTGAGCAGGATAAAGATTGAACGTAACGAATCATCATAGGATGACAGTGCCAACAAAATCACACTGTTTTTCTTGTGAAAAGAGCAAGCAAACAGTGCTTCGAAGCTCAGCAGCGCATTAATTGATAGTCACAATTTTATATCCATTAAAGAGAAATGGAGTTTAATGAGAATAAAAGCCCAATGCTAGATAATTGACGGAAATAGGGATAACTTTGATGAAAAGTATAAATAGGGCTCTTATAAGCAATGGTTCGGAAGAATTCAAAAAAGAAAGCTGATTGGTTGAGAGCACCGCAGCGAGCACTTCTGTATATCTAACTTTCTGGCTAATTTGAGGAAAGTAACTTAAATGGCCGATTACAGGTGTCGAAGAGATTCGATTCAGAAGGTGCAAAGACCTGAAATCACACTGAAGTGAGTGATGACTTATTTGTGGGAATGGGTACAAAATCTTGTTGAAGGTTGCAAAATGGAAAAACGAAATTTATTTGAAGCTGGATCTCAAATGAGGTTATTCAGCTATTAGAGTGGATCATAAAGGAGCAAGATAGTTTAGCTCAATGCTGAAAGAGCGAAAAGAGTAGCCAATTCGAGACTATGGAAAATTCCACGTATTCATGTAAGAATAAAGACTATTTTGCACCACTGATACCTACTAAGGAGAGAAGTCAATTTTTGATCTCAGAGGTTTGAAAGATGAAACTATTTAAAATTGATTTTCTCAAGTTTGTCAAGCCATTGTCTCATTTCAGGTGAGAGATCCTTGTTGAATTGGTAAGAAGCAGCCACAGCTCTACACCAATTGAAGAGATCTTTTGTACTCACAGTTTGTGTAGCTTGCTCAGGGACTCTTGGGGTTTCGTTTAATAAATTTTCATATCTCTTAACTTTATCTTCATAAACGGTTTCTGTTGCTTTCATCATTCTACTCACCAAATCTTCTGACTTGAGGAGCTCATGGCAAGCTTTCCAATCGGTCTCTTTGAATTCTTCTTTACTAAAGAGGAGTTTGAGGCATGATTCGATCGTAATCACGACAATACTTGGTGGATTGGCCATCCTAGTGATCTCTGGAATCTTTTCTGTGAACAGTTTGCCACGTGTGGGAAGGCACTCATGGATAGCTTGTTGCTTTCGGTAAGCTGCTTCGAGTTCAGCTTTGAATTCTTCATCAGGAGCGTCTCTTTCCTTGATTAGCTCCTCAATTGAGGGATGACATAGCTATTGAGAAGATGATTGGATTTATCTTTGGATTTTATTTTTGTTTTTACAAAAACAGCCAAACTTGGCTTAGATAACTTCGATAACTGGAGTTATTTTTATTTTTGTTTTTTTGTTTTTATTGACTATCGCCTGCACTTCTAAATTCAATATAGATCACAATTTCAATTTATTCTCGGCTCTTTCTCAATACTTTAAATTTATTCTCAGCTTTTAGTTAACACCTACATGTCTCTCTACAATTTCCTGCTGAATTAAGACTAGTTTTACCTCGTGTAATTTAACTTTCACCTTTGAAGCTTTCCATACAAACTTCTGCCACAAAATACCAATCAAATATGAATAATTTAATCATCTCGGCATTTGAAATTCCAAACGTAAGCTTAAAGAGGCTTTTCACTGAATTTAAAGCATCAATTTAAATTTTCAAGTCTCAGGAAGTATACGATTCAACCTTGAAAAAATGATTTGAATAGAGAAAAACTTTATATGGATGACAATAGTCAATTCCAGAATAAAATTCGTTTTGAAAATGATAGATAGTTATGGATTCGTAGTAAATTCGTAATCACGACAATCGAAGTAAACAAATTACTCATGAAAAAGAAGAAGTTTATATTATTAGCCTTATTCAATAAACTCACAAAACAATATCAAAAAAGACTGTTAGCAAATAAATTTATGAATTCAAGCACTAACATCTCTTAACACACTAATACCAACTCCAACAAAGTATGCTTCTAAATTTAAGATCAAAAAGCCAAAATTATCCATCAGATCGCAAGCAGCCCCAGAAATGGAATCGTTCGAGCTATTACTATTTTAATGACCAGCAAAGGCTCGACTCACATGATTTTCAAAGAACGGGATTGATTGAGAGAAAGTGGTCACTACATTTATGGAATGCAATATTTCTAAGAGAAGCTAATCAAAGAGGAGCG
>ENA-UOTX01001528-UOTX01001528.1-compost-metagenome-genome-assembly--contig:-NODE-1528-length-16642-cov-4.570359_pt1 | contig 16642 bp, 13 predicted proteins | sample MGYA00238143_ERZ746982 | MGnify/ENA primary metagenome ERZ746982 (study PRJEB28758, sample SAMN06268862) | compost metagenome | isolation source: single cell | place: USA: California, Emeryville, Joint... | reverse complement strand
GCTGTTCGAAGGAGAGTCAAAACCCTGGCTACAGAAGATCAGAAGCAACATAGAAGAGAAATATCTTTTGTTGAATTCCCCTGACTATCAGCGCCGACAGCAGAGCGTGCTAAAAGAGAAAAATCCTCTCTTCAAAAGCGCAAGCTACATTCAACCTGGCGGAGAAGAAGGTATTATGTACGATCTCTCAGAGACCGAGTTGGCCAAGGTTAAGAGCGCGCCGGAATTCGATAAAAGCTTCCCAACAACGGTGATGCCTATATTCCCTGAGGGACATGGGAACTTGCCTCATTCAGAGGTGAATGGTAAAAGATATAGAGTATTTATGTGCTAAGTCTGCTGTAGATGAGTTCCGAAAGAAGGTCAAGCTTGATGAGAGTGGCAATTTTACATCGAATGTAAATGCAGACTATGATAAAAAAGGAAAATAGTGTCCTATAGTTAGCGAATTTGTTCTCTTTATATGTGCTGTTGTAATTCGTTTTTACAAACAAGAACATTTATTTGCTCTACAGCACAATCAAATCGCAATACTACTGTCTCCTTAAGTGAAGAGTAAGCAACTTATTCCACAGCTTCAAGCTGTTTTCATTCCGAAGAGAATAGAAATTAAATGCTCGCAGATTCGTTCAAATAATCTTGGGCTTCTTTCTAATCGGCCTTATTTTTCTTCTTTCAACTCCGTCTAAAGGTCTACATAGAGAACGATAGGTGAGATGATGATAATTTTCTTATAGCTACTGTGTTTTTTACAAGTTACTGTAGGATAATTAATCTCGATTTTACAAATATGAAATCTAACAGCTAATACAAGCCTTCTAAACTAATTTATTTGAATTTAAAGATGAAACCTCGGTCAATCAATCCTTCATCAACTATTTCCCAACGCCCACACAGAGGGCCTCTTACACCAGTTGATCAGTCTATAAGCAATGAGAGATCGCAAGATTCAGCAGACGCTCTAGAAGTTCCTGAGGAATTCAATGAAGCTAATGATAATGATAAAGCTAACTCAAGCGACAAGAAGAAGCGTTTGAGATTCGAACCGGATGAGCGGAAGAGCAATCCCAGAGTGAGTAATTTCGGTATATAAACCTCGTTAGCCTACCTTCTGAGTACTCTTAATTAAGCTTAGGCCTTGAAAGTTTGTCATCCCCCACTGTTGAAGCGGCCCTTAAATATATCAATGCTCAAAAAGACTCTGGAAGATCTAGCAAATCATTTGTTCAACCAGATTCTCAAAAGGCGGTTAGTAAAATAAAATCTCCAACCAGCACAAAACAAGTCCTTCAAAACATTTTGAACAAGACGTACTTTTCATCGACAAAGGAGCAGGCTGCTCATTCTCAGCAAAAAGAGAAAACCAAAGCAAATAGTTCACAAATTGCGAGCAGTCGATATGGAATTAATGTGGAGGATTCCGTACCTAAACATTCAAATGACCTAAAAACCGTTGATGCAATCAGATCTTTTTCTCAGAAATCACACAATAAGTCAACAGACCTAAAATCTCTTCATTCACCGACTAGTTTCCGTCTTCCTCCTGGCAAACCGCGAGTACTAACAAAAAAGCAAGATGCTGCGATGGAGAGTCCTGGAAGTAAAAAAATTTCAATATTTCCGCAACCGACGTTAAACCTTATTCTAGAAGAAGATATCGGCAGGAAAGCTCCCAATCAATCGAATGCGAGGGTTAGACTTTCTCAAGAAATCAAGGGGGATGTGCTGAAGAAGAGCTATTTATCTGATAAAACGAATTTAATGCATACTCACAAACAATCTAAGCGGTCAATTGTTGTGGATGAAAACAGATTGCTCGAAAGTCAGAAGAAGAAAGAACAAAAAATGCAACGAATCAGAGACCTAGAGCTGGAAGGCTGCACCTTCCAGCCTCAGATCAATCCCGGTCATAACTCTCGTAGGAGCCTTCACTCCTTCCTCCAGGATCAATCGAACTTCCTGATTTCGAAGGAGGTCAAAAACCAGCAAGTAAGAAGTTAATTTTTCTTAATTAGAGGAATTTACTTAATGTCTCTCTTTAGCTCAAGCAGTCAATTGAGAAGGAGATGCAAGAGATCGAAAGGAACCAGCCTCCAAAAATAACCGATGTAAAACGTTACGTTTTCTTTGAATATCTAACTGGGCGTGTAATATGTAACTAGAGATCGAGAAGTCTAGTTGAAGTTAAGCGTAAGAAAGAGAGAGATACACGCGCTCCTCATGATCGGCTTTATGAGCGTTCCAAGTCACCCAAAATGATGATGCACCGAGACGCCTCAGCTCCAATACTTTCAACGATTCCAGAAAATACAGAGCAAACTGTTGAATATAGTTTCCAGCCGAAGATTGATGAGAGATCGAAAAAACTGAAGAGAAACGAATCGGTTCAAGATATTCTATATAATGATGCCTTAAGAAGACGAGAGAAATCAGCTGAGAATAGTAAATATAAAAAGGATACTCGCAAGATTCTGTACATGAATGAGCAGTCGAAGAGGTTTCTCGCTCGAAAGCTTATCAGAGAATTCGAGATTACAAGCGAGGAATTTTTCGAGGGTTTCGAAGGAGAACATAAGTTTAATTACCTTCATATGTGCAATTTTCTCAAGGCATTGCGCTTTCTCAGAAACAACGAAGATACAAAGAACCCCTATTTCGTTCACGAGAGGACTTTAACTTACGATATGTGGGTTGTGCTGAGAGGAGATAAATACAATGGAGTCAACGAGCGCAATTTGCTGGTTATGCTGCTTGCAATAATGGGGTTAAATTTGCCAATACCTCCGTATGTTCATTCGACACCACAAAAACAGCCTGTAGAAAATGAAAACCAGGGAGAAAATCCAAGCGACAGCATCAATCAAGCAGAGTCAAATCAGCCCAAGCTTAATTCAGTGACCTTTGGGCGACAAGACCAAAAACTCCTCGAACAAATGATGATAAGGAAAGAGAATTCGCAGTCAGTGGTTGTAGAGCCGACTAATACTGAAGATCAAACGGTTGCGATTGCGAATAGAAATATGTCACTCAGTCATAGTTTGATAGATCAGAATAAGGAAGCGGAGGAAAATCAGCCGCGCGTGCAAATCGGAAGTTTTGACGATAAAGAAAACATCTACTTCACTGATGAAGAAGTGCACGTCATCAACCACGTGTATGATGTCCTCTATGCAAACCGTCTCTATTCTACTGAACGGAAACCCGTTAACGCCCCTCAACACTCTTTTACTCCGAAAATCCTTGAGCGCTCCAAAAAACTAGCCGATGCCTTCAGAGAGAAGCAGCTGACCGAGACAGCTAATTATATTATTCAAACTCAAAAATCCCCTCCAAGCAATGTGAGACTCACTCACGCAGACCTACTGATCCTGCATAAATCCGTGCAGAATGAAAAATTAGAGGAAAAGAAGAAGGAATATATCAAGAAAGAGCTCGAGGAGTGCTCTTTTGCTCCAAAGATCACGGAGAACAAGGGAAATATCACGCAGCAACTTGACGTTAGTTTAGGTAATCTCAGGTCTCCAACGCCTACGGAATTTCGGAGAGGGTTGAATAGTGCGGCTAAATCGAAGCCAAAGAAAGATAAGACCTATGTTGAATGGTATGATGAAAAATATAAAGATGAGTGCACATTCAAGCCAGCTATTTCAACACCGGTTGACAGAAGCAGATACATGAATCAAAGCCTGGAAAACATTCGCGATGTCGATAAGTCGATTGAAAGAGCTAAGAAAGGAAGAGAACAAAGGAGGATTTTAAATGAAGCGAAGAGCTTCAGGGGGACCTCAAGCAATGAAATGGCCACAGAAAGGGTTTCCGCGTTCAATTTCAGCATGGAAAAGGGAGCCGGGCAAAATCAAATAACTTCTAAAAGAGACTCGTCTGCCAAGACAGTCAGAAAAGACCACTCCATTATGAATCGGAGTGTTACTCCAGTGAACGATATAACTCGTCGAAGTACACCAATTCCAAATTTCCCAAAGGTCGGAGTAAGCGATAGCTTCAGAAGCGAGCAGAATAACGTTACAAATGGTATACTGACATTTTTATTCATATCAGTTCAATGTTTTAATCGAATGAATAGATTCACCTTTGCGAAAGGGAGACCATCAGAGAAACTCTTCAAGTAACTGGCTTGCTTATTTTCAATACTCAAACTATTTCCTAAAAAGCTGTTAGCAGATCAGGCGGAGGACAAAGTAGCAGCTCGTTCCAGCAAGATACTAAAATGACAGGTAACAAATGAGCAGGCTTCAAGCTTTGAAAATTGGAATAGGAAATACGAGCTTCAGTCAATCAAAGGAAGGCCTTCCCATTCTTTATGTAGATGTGAATTTAGGTGCGGGGAAAACGGAAAGAATTTCCGTTTATTCAGGGGATACTGCAGCAGATTTAGCAGTCAAGTTTAGCAGGGAGCACAGTATTAATTTGTTGCAAGTGCAAGGAATTTACTTAACTTATTTACAGATCTGAATGAGGTGATGCAAGGAAAACTGCAAGAATTACTTGAGGTCCAAATTGCAGGCATAACTGCAAAACTAGATAAAACAATTAATGGATAAGCCTCATTGAGAAAATAATGGTATCCTGGCGCATCGTCATTACAATTCCAATTTTATCAAGATGAGCAAAGGGCTCTACTAAACTGACATGAATTTTTTGTTCTGAAAAATAGACATATTTTATATTATTTCCTGTTATTTATTGTTCTAAGCGACTGTTATAACTCTTTGTTGAGGCCTAATATTTGTGGAAATAGCCGAATATATTGTATTTATATCACTATCATGCTGAATCAAAGTGAAAAGTTCACCTGTGAACGAGACTAGAAATGTTGAGTAAAATCTTCATTTAATTCTAATTCGTATCCTAATGTAAACCTGTTTAGACTATTACTGGCGTTTAGTAATCCAATACTTTGAATGTCTTGGTTCCTAATAACTTGTATCATCCATCTAGTCTATTCAAAACTATTGCTTAGTAATTTAAGAGAACCTTTAGAATGAGAAATTAAATTATATGCTTCTGCTTCATAGATGATAAGATATGATGTATTAATTTTGTATCTCTGAAAAGTGATCTTCTATGGAATACTGAATGCTGTGGAATATGGTTTATAAGCTTTTGTGATTGATTCGAATTTGAATTTTCATTATCAATTTAATTTAAGTATCTATTTAGCTGTTAAAGTATTTTAAAAAAGAATTTGCAAGCGAAAACCAATACCAATATGAGATTTTGATTCCTCCTATTCAAATAATCTCTGACACCCATAACAAACGATTGGAGCAACCAAATCACACAAAAAAAAGAGTTGAAAGTATCATGAAATATATTTGAAAATTATTTGAAATAAATAATTATTATTATCAAAATTGCGTGAAGCACAATTTAATATCAAAAAAAAAGCTCAGCAAATGAGTCATAGAGATGATGTTGATATTGTTACTTTACAATTAGCAGCATTATGGAACAAACTAATGGGAAAAGGCGGTTCAAACAGTCAATGTAATAAAAATACTGCCGCAGATTCTGCAATCCATCCAATATATCTTAAAAGGTTTGAATTCGAATTTCTTAAAATCAGGAAGCTTTTTCCTTCGAATGTTTATTCTTATTATAATTTGACATCCCGTTTCGGCCAATACCTTTCAAGAGAAGGGAAATAAATGAGTGCTAAGGAGCAACTAACAAGACCAAAATTCCTTTAAATCCATTATTTTGATTCTCTATCTAACAAAGTTTGTGATCAAAAATCATACAATAAAATTCTCGTATTGGGATAAGTGAAACGATCTTAAATCTAAAAGAACCACTTAGAAGGATAAAGAGAAACAGACATGAGTTTTACTATAACTAATGAGATATATGATTGGCTGAGCAATTGGCAGCTATTGAAAGCAACCCAAATCGCTCAGCAACTTCCAAATGGAAAAGTGGTCTTGGATGAACCTACAACCAATCAGTTTCTCAACGGAGCTATCGTCTCTAAAATCTTACAAAAAATGATAGAAAACAACTCAAAGACAACTGATAAAGGCCTTCCTCTCCTCACCAATGTGGAAGGTCTCAAGACAGCAATGACTCCATCCTCTAAACTATACAATTGGAATGTCATCTTTACATCTTTAAAAAAAATCGGCATAAACGTTGAGCAAGATGTGAAAAGCCTTATTGTTGCTGGTGACGCAGACATGATAAATGATATTTTGCGAGATATTCACACTAAATCAAAGAAAACTGCGGTAGCCATCTCTTTTCTGTTCGTTCGCATGATTTACCTACAAAACTCCAGGATTTGAAGATCGCTACAAAGTCAAAAGCCAATTTGAGTTCGTTGTTAACTAATGCAAAATCTCCTGTTAATTCCAAGAACCCAGGAACGCAATCTGTCCGTTCCTCGATTCTATCAAGTAAATCATTATTCTTGCGTTCTTACGATTAGGCTCTTCCATTACATTAATTACAGGCAAAGAAAAAGAATCTAATGAGATCATCAACCTTGATAAGATGAATGTTGAGGAGCAGCTCTCACAAACCAATAATCTCCTCGAATTTTTCCTTGTAAGTGTCGCAAGCGCAATGAATCTCTCCGCCAGACAAGTAAAAACTGTTTGCTGGAATCACTTTATCTATTTATTTCAGACTGTCCAAGTACTGTCGAACAATCATAAGTACCTAGCACATATAGTTGTCAAGGGCATCAAAGAAGTCTTCGAGCCAATTATCAACTGGCTAAATGAATTGACGTCACACGCGAACCATTTCGTTACTTTAATGACAAAATCTGAAGATAAGAAGCACACTATGGTCTTTGTACACCACGCTTTGAAAGCTGGCTTTATTTCTAAAGACTATGACGTGGCGCAGACAACCTGCTCTCTTTTTCAAGCACTCGCATACGAGTACTTAAACCAAGATCTACTTGGTCATGCATGGGAATGGTTTATTTCAGAGCAAGGAGGACTGCACTATGTGCTTAATTGCATAAAGAGACATCCTGACCTCGCTGAAAATGCGATCAAAGTGCTCGTTGAATTCTCTAGGTACAACTTGATGGAACTGTTCTCTCATCACCTGAAGAAATTCCACCCTGACACCAAAGAGTATCTCCTTACGATTAGAGGGCTGCTGAAACCCCTCAGAGAATCAGAATTGACGAAAGATGAAGTACTGACTATTTTCAATTCAAAACTAATCTGAATTGGTATTTTCCTTCATATCAATAGCTGGTGAACTCGGGTATAATCGATGTTTGGGTTGATTTTGCTTTGAAAACTATTGATGAAGAACCTGAAATCGAATTAAAGGTTTTAGCAGTTAGTAAGATCTAAATCTCGTTTATTCCTGGTATTTACATTTTTTTTTTTGGTTACAAGGTTTCGTTTGTGATGTATGGATCGCATACCCTGCAAAAATCGAAGAAAACGAAGCGAACGCTACAAAGATTATTTCAACGCTTAAAAAAATGACCAATGAGCAGATAAAACCAATAAAAATAACTGTCTTCACACAACTCTTCCGTCTCCTTGAATACTTCTCTAATTCTAAGAACCTCTATGCTCCAATCATATACAAGACTCTCACAGCCAGTGTGATTGAGAACTTTAATAATCCTCGAATCCGAGAATTCCTTTTGTACAATTTCCAAGCAATTTTCAAAACAACCGAGAGCATACCCATTGGAGTGATCTTAGACCCACTCGTCAAACAGCTCCAGGCACTGGAGACCTCTTCACAGTCGATTAATTTATTCGATTTGGAATTTCTCATGAGCTCAGCGCAGCATCCAAAGCTTTCTTTGAAGCATTCCGTGCAACTTCTCGATTTATTCGCAAAGATATATCTGAATAACCTCATATTCGCCAACATCGCTGGAAAAGGCTTTATTCAACTCATCGCCTCAAACTTAGAGGCAGAGTCCATCCAGGATTACATTCTGAAATATATCAAGATTGCGCTCGCAATCCTCTATACCAGCGAAAAGAGCAAGCGACCCAAGGAAAAAATCCTTCCTCGGTACAACAACAAACACGTCACTAGCAAACCTGTTATTCCGCATGCCGAGTTAGAGTACGAGATTCTCAATGCGCAAAGAAGAGCGCTCATTATAGAAATGATCAAGAATATTATCAATCTTGGTAATGACGCCGTGAATAACCAGACGAAAACGTTGCTTTTATTTACCAATCATCAATTAACAGAAAATTTGAAGATCGAGCAAAAGGGCATAATCATGCTTCTTTCCTTGTTCGGGGAACCCAGCCAAATAATTTCGACCTTTAAGAAAAACTTCGCGAGTGAGTCTAAGATGAGCTCATCTCTCAAAGGCTCTCCTGAAAGATCAGTTGTTGATGATATTAACAGGAGCCCGCTGAGTAAGCTGGATCTTGATGGAAGTGATTTCTTCAGAGAGTTAGGAATTGTACCCAAGAAGAAACGAGCTACAGAAAGATCGCCGTTAGCAGATCTCTCGTTTTTGAGAAAAGCAAAGGCAGATCCCAAAGTAGTACAAGGATTAGATGAAATTCGGAAGAGTTTTACGGAGAAGATACTAAAAAATAAAGAGAAGGAAGACCTCGAAAAGGAAAAGTACGAATATCGCAAGAGAAACTTAAAGAATGCGGTGGATAAACGGATGATTGAGCTCGGTGTGCCTTTCATGAAGAAGCAGAACGTCGTTGAAAATATTATTTTTGAAGAGGGATCTCTTGAAGCTGTTGAGAAAAAACAAGCCCTGCCTGAAATTTATATCGTACACCTGGAGCACGAAGAGGAAAGAGATAGAAAGGGAGTTGATGTGGTGATGAGAAAATACCAGAAAGCGATCAAGAATTTGTTTTATTTGTATGCTAACTCTGGATTTTCTGGAAAGGACACTGGACCTTTTAGTAAAATCGAAAAGAAAATGCAGCTGATTTCTCTAACAGAAATATGGAAAATCCTAAGAGATCACGATCTCGATGGGTTGCTCAGTCAAGAGGAGCTTGCAGTTTTGGTGAGACTAACAAACAGCGAAATAATGAAAGATACAAATTTGAAATGGCTGTCTTTCGACGGTTTTAAAAATCTTCTCGTTCAAATTGCCATCTTCATTTTCTCGCGTCCTCCCTATGACCTCTCTCAGCTTCCTGTCTTTTGTCATTTAAGTGAGCTATTCTTGAAGTTTCGAGAGGCTGACGCGAAAAGAGGAAAAAATACGGTCTTGTATGATGATCCAGATTCCACTGATGCTGGAGACCCAGAATTGAATAGATATTTGAATGATATCTTAAAGAACGATCCAAATTACCCCGTACCTGAGGTAACATTTCACAATACAAACACTGAATAAATACGAATCTTTTTAGGCTTATCAAAAAGTGCAAGAGCCTGATCTTACTTTTGTCTACAAGCTTGCACCCGGACTTGAGATTCCCAATAGCTTCCATATGGCATACGAATTGCTGGATGAGATACTGTTCGAGGCTCTAAGGTAAACCTTTCGCTTATAACTTCATTTTTTCACGCGACTTTCGGGCTCTAGGATACGCATAATAGAACCCATGACATCATATACTAAAGTGACAAAAGCAAAGCTCAAGCTATCTGTGCAAACAACCACAAAACTCTACCAAGTTGAACCTTTCGTTTTGAGAACGCCTCAAGAACTTCCTAAAGACTACCGTACAAGGTTCCCGAGCGAGTCAGTGCTCAGTCCAAAAAGACCGACTCTCATCAATACGAGTCCCATCGTCAACTTACCACTGTCAATTAAACACGAAATCGCCAAGCAGCCATTCAAGCAGAGAGCGCTATTCACAGAAGTCGGTCATGTTCTCAACGAAATTTGCGATGCGGTTGCGGCTGGAAAGCCGTATAAGAAGGAAGAGCATCCTATTTTGAATCGATTAGCCGAAGAAAAAATGAAACAAAAAGAAAAAGAGCAGCTTGAAGCACAAGAGCTTGAAAAGAAACGACGAGAGCATGCTCAACAACTGCATGACAAACTAAAGGTGTTAAAAGCCGAGAAAGAGGAGCAGCAAAGGACCAAAATACAAGAAATGTTAACCAAAAATATGTCGCCTAATAAGAAAGTACTGGAATGGAAACGCTATCATGAAGAGCAGAAGGAGCTGATAAAAGAATATCAAACCAAAAAGGAATACGATAAAGAAATGCAAGAGAGGGAAGAGAGAAATAAGAGGAGAGAGGAAAGAGAAAGAAAAAAGAAAGAGTTCCAGGAGTTTAATGAGAGAAAGATCAGCGAACTGGTAAAATCATTAGATTTAGATTCACTTATATGATTTTTACTTCGATAGCACGAGAAATTCGAGAAGATCAAAGAAAGCCAAGCTGAGATGTTACGAAAAATAAATGACCCTAGAAAAGCGAGGCAAGAAAAGGAATTCAAGCAGAGGCGATTACAAGCTATAAAAGAGGAAATAGTTCAATACGAGAAATTTAAGAAAGATGATGAAGAAATCCATAACTTGATGCAAACGAAGGAGATTCGAGAGGTTTACCAGAAGTACGAGAAACAACTAAAACAGGTGTACAACTGGTATTGTCGTTCAGCTCACCATCCGATTGGAAGTTTGGACCAACTGGAAACGCTACTCCTTAAACCTTACATGAACTTCGCAAGCGATTTTCTGATATATCCTACGATAATAAAGATGCAGGAAGCCGAAGCTATTTTCCGCTCGCTCACGAAAGTTAAGACATCTGTGGATGGAAAGCAAGTGTCAATGACCTTCGATGATTTTGAGGAAGCGCTGCTGAGGATGGCGATTAAAGGCCGTGTGATCCTTGACCAAATATATGCAGCTAAAACGGGAAAAGGAGCCAAAAGAAGTCCTGGCAGCCAAGATGATGAGGAAGATGAAGCTGAAGATGAGAAACCGGATGAATATTCAAAAATCAGTGAGACTACTGCAAATACCGTACAAGGGTTGTTCTATTATCTCGATTTGCCATCAGAAAAGCAAGCACTTCATAATAAATTAAATGGATTGAAGAAGAATGTGCTTTCAATGCATGAAAGGAAACAGAGTATGAAATTTGTTAATTAGAGACCAGCTTACACTTGTTTTTGTAGATTGGAAGAAAGTATTACAAAATTCAGTTAGGCAACGCTCCCCAGGTCAACCTTCGAATAACAACAGTATGCTTAATTCTCGCAATCAAGAAGACAACGAAGAAGATAATGAAGATTTTAATTAACTCTTTTTCTAAATACAAGCAACAGTTCTTCACTGAGGAGCAACGGAATTTTGCAAGAAACGAAAAGTAGTGTTAGAAACTTAATGTTGTGATGATTTCATATTTTGTTAAAGAGGATTGTTTGTTCATTTCAAAAGTTGAATATATGCTTTCTGAGCAAATGTAATCAGAAAAGAGTAAAAATGTCTCTTCTAAAGTTGTCTTCTATGAAATTGCCAGGAAAAAAATGACGAATTTACAACAAATTTGCTGTATTTTGGATCCTTAAAGTATTACATAGACAGGTTATCTCAAAAAATTGAAGTCATCAAAGCAGTAGTATTGACTTAAAAAAATTACCTCGACAAAATAAAATTAAGAAGTCGACTAAATAAATATATACTCAATTCCATCATCATGGATGAGACTGGGAATAAAGAAAATCAGGCCGCGTTCAAGGAAAAGTTCAAGTTAAACCCCATGAACAAAAATCTCAATGTGAAACAAATGATTAAACTCGCCCTGCATAAAAAGCATTGTCGCGAGCTGATTCGTAAGATGTACGAGAAACAAGGGATTTTCAAAGAAGACAGCAGACCCGAAACAGAAAAAAAAGACATAGAAACCTCTCTATCATATGATCCAAAAACTCTTGAACAAGTAATCAACGCATGATAAGTGAGTGCTTATAAGCTGACCTTATAAATCAGGTCTTGAGAGCTGCGAAAGGACAAAGCCACCTGAGCCAAAAAACAATAAAGTATTTGAAGAACTATATTAAAAAGCAGCAAATCCCTTCGAATTTACGCAAAGATGTAATATTTTTTTCACTCTTGGATTGATTATATTCTCAATTTCTATCGTCTAAATGCAGGTTTGGATGGTGGCTTCTGGAGCGACTGCTTTGATGAATCAGAACCCAAACTACTATGATAATCTTAATCAATATTTGCTCGAATTTCCTGAGTCATACGCTAGAAGCATTGAACTTGTAAAACAAATAATATCATGTTTGAGACTCTGATCTTGCCATAGGATCTTCGAAGGACGTTTCCTGATCGACAGTACGATCCAAATGATCCGCTGATAGTTAAGATGAGGAAAGTTTTGCTTACATATGCCAAGTCATCCAACTCCTTCTCTATCAATGCAATAACTTGTTATTTTCAGACGTAATCCAGCAATCGGATACTGCCAAGGCTTCAATTTCATTGTAAATAAAATTTTTCTGGTGCTCCAAGAAGAAGAAGTATTTGCTATTCCTATCATCGTATTTATCCTCATTTCCGTGCAATAGGAAGCGTTTTGGCTCTTTGTTACAATAATAGAAAACATTTTACCCACGGATTACTTCACTTGGATGTTAGGCGTGCTTGTGGACTTGGAAATTTTAACTGAAATCGTGTATTTGTTCTGTAATGGCTTACAAACGAAATTTTCAGCGTTCTCTATGCAGCCTGGCCAACTTTTCTCATTACAACTATTTTCAGTTCAGTGGTTTATCTGCTTGTACACTTCTTTTAACGATCAGGTAACATATTACTAACCTAGCATCTCATAAATCCCAATCTAAAACCGTTAGATTGTCGACGTCATTTGGGACTTTTTATTCATTGATGGGAACTCTATCCTTTTTAAAGCAGGCTTAGTCCTCTATGAGAGGCATTTGAACGCATTTTTAGAAGTCCAAGAATTCAGTAGCCTGCCTTTTTTTTCCCATCAAACTCATCTGACTTGTCTAGGTGAGGTTATCAGGATCTTTGAAGAATGTATCAAAACCCTAAAGGACGCCGATGAATTCTATAAATCAGTCAAAGATATATACATCTCAAGGAAAATGCTGAGGTTCCTTCGCGAGAGCATCAAGGTCAAATTCAAGAAAGAAATGGAGGAAATCGAATTAAAAAAGGGTTCGAAGCAGGCCAAACATAGGATTACAGTAGAGCCTGAAATTAATGTGTGCAATCCTAAATGGCCAATCTGTACTGAAACGTCAGAAAACACGAAATCAAGGAAGAGAGTAAATTCGTTCTTCGCATACCGAGCGATGCAGCTCCCTACAAAGATTATCCACGACTACTTCTCTGCGAAGCATCCACATAACACTACCCTCAATAAAGCCAAAGAAAAAGAGACAGCTACAATAGAATTGAAAAACTATAACCAAACCAAAAAAACATTCGAGTTTGGGGAGAAACAAGTGAGTCAGGAGGAGAAAGAGCAGATTGCCAAGTTAAAAGAATCAATGGACCCCACGCAAATTTTGAGTAGTATGGTCATCGGAAGACAGCAACATGTGTGTATAAAGAAGCCAGCGACAAATGGCGTTGCTCAAGTGCTTGCGCAATCTTCGAAGAAAACAAATGACTCGGCAGCTAGTGAATTAGAAAACTTTTTGAAAGGTTCTATAATGGACCACTTGGATAAAGAAAGAGAAGTTTCGAGGCAGAAATCACAGACAGTAGGAGGCAAAAGTAATCAATCTAACTTCTCGGTTGTGGATAAGCTGATCAATCGAGCAATCCTGCCGGTGGCTGAAGTGAGCAAAGAGAAACCGCTGCCCAAAAAACATAGTGATGCAGACGCTTTTGAAAAAAAAGCATTAAGCGCTTATGGTTCAGACTCGGATCAGGAAGAGAGTAAAGAGCCGAATTCAGGGGGAAAGCAGCAAGATGAATCAGATGATCTTGTGCAGTGGGTTGTGAAGGAGCAAGCGAAAGAGCAAAATGAGCCGGAAGAAGATAATCAGCCTCGGGTTTCTTTCCTTGCATATCTCCAGGAGTGTGAGATCCTCACTTCGGACTGGAAAACAGATTATATCTCGAAGAGTTCTCAAATTCTGAGCAGACATCGGAGCCAAAGGTCGGTAACAGAAGTGTGAGTTACATTTTTTATTTCAAATATTTCGTTATATAAGCTCATCAGAACTAATTGGCTGTAGAATATTAGAGCTTTGAAGAGAAGCTATTTGTTTTGAGAGATGCATTTGGCAATTGTATTTCGAAAAAGGCGTATTATTGTATATCCAAGGAGTTTACATACTCTTCCTTAGGTTTAACCCTCAACCAAGTTTTTGATTAGCAGTTTTTAAATTCATAGAGTATAAGTAGCAGAATGAAAAAAGAAATAATATGGAAGCTGGACATATAAGAAAATAGCAGCCATTTGACTTATGACTATAGTCCTATTCATTTAGAGCGTTATGTGTTGAGAGTTGCTGCTAAATGCTTTTCTAATAAACAATATGATGATTGTCACCTGACTCCACATACAGTTAGTTCTATCTTATTTGTTGAATTATATGAGAAAGCATGTGGATAAACCAACAATCGTGAACGAGAGAACAACAATGTTTCGGGTATTTTTAAAAGGAGATAGGATAGCGGAATTCTAATCGAAAGGACCAGAAGGCGATTTTCGATTTATGAGTGTCATTGGGATGACATTTTTGGAGTCTATCGCTCAGGTATACATTATACAATTGCTAAGAACAAGGCAATAACAAAAAAAAACAGAGGCAAAAATCCCTCAGAAACGCTTTCACTGGTTTAATTATCCAGAACAAATACAGTATCAGGACAAGATTGATAAGCGAAGCTGTTATGAGATTCAATAAAAATTTGATTTATCAAAAAAAAAAGTTGAGAAATCATACGAAAATGCAGACACAAACATTTTCTGAACGGGTAAGTTTCACTTCCATTGTCTAAATCTCTTACATCTCCATCTAGGCCATACCTGTTTGTAACTAAAAAAAGAAGTTGAAGTTTTGAAAAAAGTTTAGATTCGCTACTAACGCAAAATGGTAACATCAACTTCTCTGAGAAAGCGCCTTCAATTCTTCTTTGCTTGTTTTTTAGGATAATTACGAGTATTCCAACCATTCAAATAAAAAGCAGGGCTTTTGGGACTTACCTCTCACAATGGATACATTCCCTCAAGCTCCCTACAACACTACGAAATACATAATACAATGTGCAAGCTTTACTGAGCCTTATTTCGAAGCATACCACCACGAGAACGACTCCGTCGACGGACTGGATTCGAATGAGCATACCATGCTCGGTTCGATGAGAGGCCTTAACGTTTGGGAGAGATTGAGGGCAGAGTATCATACGTCAAGGAATGCAGTAACTTCACAGATGGAAATAGAAAATGCTTCTTCTGAAGAAGAAGTGGCCAGACCCAATGATAGACAGTCGGTTGAAAGGTTTATGCATCGAGATTTTGTCGGTTTGACCAAGGCACCTTATGAGTCTCCAGAGAAAAAAGACTACATTGCAAATGAATTCCTTTTCCAAAGGAATTTAAATCATTAAATGGCGCTCGACCTCCCAAACAAGCTGAAATCTAAGCCAAATGATGATAAATAGGACTGAAGCATACACTCATATCAATATATTGAATTGATTGATTTAGAAATTTTTCCCATACATAAGTACACACACGTAACACCAAGGATTAATCAAGGATTAATGCTCATTTTATCTTATACCACCTGTTTTGGTGTAGAAAAATATGCATAAATAAAGCCTACATGTTTCTTTGACCATTCTGTAACATCATTGCATCCGAAAGTTGATTTGTGAAAAAATAGGCTTGAGATGCCTCCAGACAGTCAGATCACTGAATAGTGTATCTATGGTTCTCATCTATAACCAACGAATGTGCTTTGTCTCCATAATAAAGAGAATTCTTGCTGCTATTTTTTTGAGAAGGCTCATATCTCGAACCTATGAGCGATGTCGATTTTTTTGTTGCTTTCTGCAATTCAGATATCCTAAAATCAATTGCTGACAACAGATTTTTAAATAACAAGGCGTGGTCATGGATAAATTGCACTCTGAAAGCGATTTTAACAATATTCCCAGGCGAATTCTGATGCTTGAAGAACATTTCTTTTAATCGCACTGCTTGATCCATCAACTCAGAAAACGAATAGGTTTGATCAGTTCCAATCTGAACTGGACTATTGTCCTTTTTTCTAAGGAAAAACAGCGTAACCTTGAAGAACATGCTCTTAAAATCAGAATTTTCAGAAATAAATTCATGCTGAAAGACCTGATTCCAGTTGGGAGAAGCACTAGATATAGCTGGAGACGTATCAAATTCCTTTAAAACAGATTGATTTCCGCCTGTTCCTTCGACTATTTTTATTGTTAAATAGGGCGAAGTGTACTCTTTCAAAATATCGGTCCAAATTAGGTTTCCTTTCTGGATCTCGAGAATCAGACGAGGATTTCTTTTGCTTGGACTCGTGGGGCTCTCAGAGCCTAATGATTCTAAGCTCGTTTTGAGCATTTGCATCTCGCTTCTGGCAGCAGCACGTTCGATTCTAACCTTAAATGTCTTTAGTGAAGTAAGTGCCTCTTCCACTGTTCTCATGTCTTGTGCGCTGAGTGCGAAAGCCCCGCGATAGTAGCTAATCGTCCGATCTAGCTGCTTCTCCTCTGGGATA
>ENA-UOTX01001527-UOTX01001527.1-compost-metagenome-genome-assembly--contig:-NODE-1527-length-16646-cov-16.995292_pt1 | contig 16646 bp, 11 predicted proteins | sample MGYA00238143_ERZ746982 | MGnify/ENA primary metagenome ERZ746982 (study PRJEB28758, sample SAMN06268862) | compost metagenome | isolation source: single cell | place: USA: California, Emeryville, Joint... | reverse complement strand
ATTTCTGGAAATGTCTGCCACTTATGCTGCAGATCAGAAAATCAAGGTTGATCCCATCTTGAGCAGCTTTGAGGAGTTGCCTGAAGTTCTTCCTCCTAGTAGTAGTGAGGACGTTCCGAGATTTGTGTCGATTGGACTGACGGTCGTTGCATACTATCCTGATGATATCTTGTCACTATTGAAGAAAATAGCGGGTGAAAATGGTTGTGTATTTGTTAATATTCAGATAAGAGAAAGGTTGGATATGACAGAAATGCTCAAAGGCTATACTGATCTCGTTAATGGATATTTTAATGAGAAACTGAAGTTGATTGGGATAGCTCCTGAGGATTTAAATCCACTCGAAGTTGATGATAAAATTAGCATTTCTGCGACATTGAAGAAAAGTAATCCTATCCTGGAGGCGAAGGGGATGTCAGTTGGTGATAAGCTTATCATCTTCCAGTCATTGAGACATACAGAAGAATACTTCACAGAATGTGTTAGTAAATATTTCAAAAAGTATGAGAAATTTGATACAGGAAGTTCGTTCGTTGGATATCTCCTTATGAATTAAATTTGAAGAGTGAATTTAGTTCTTGAGAGGAAGAAGTCTGAAAATTTGATCTCTATTTTTAGTTAATGAAAAAGACTTTATTCATTCATAAGCAAACAATGAGTTACTCATACATATGTTTTGCTTCTAGTCACGCCATAAGTTTTATGATTTCTGAAGCGATTTTGTAGATCCATACAGATAGCTAGGTCGTAGTCTTTATCCAAGTCATGATCGAGGAGAGTATTATTAATCTGAATGAAAGTTTCACTCTTTTCACCTCATGACTAGCTTTGCAACTTCGAGTCAGGTCATCCATTCTCAGGAATAATTTTAATTGTTTTGTCCAATCTGTGTGCATTTTGGAGAAGTCCCTACAATTTCGGTCTCAGCATGTGCCAAAACTAAGATTCACCGACTATCATCCGCACTGAGAGTGGAAGGGATACCACTCAGATGGTATTCTCCATACATTAATTGGAATTAAAAGCCAGAATGATGAATTTTTTGCGAAAGTGAGATATAGGCGAGATATTAATTCTCTCTAGACATATTTCGAATTTATAACATTTTTCCTGATTTTTTATTACATCAATCTTCTTAACAGCTCTATAAAACTGACGTAGTTATCTTTCCAATTTCTCAACTAAACAGAAAATTTTTCGTATTTGATATTTCTTGAATAAATGATTTGATTATGCATTTATTTCATAGTTTCCATAACTGTTTCCAAATACATATAGTAGTTTCAACAAGAGCAAGTTCAATATCAAACTTTAAGGAAACAGGATATAGTTTGGCATTTGCTTATAAAGTTGGGTAAGCAGCGTCCTTTTGGATACCGCAGACACCGGCACCATCAGTGATACCGATCTTGATGAATCCTTGGTCACCCCATCCAGATCCCCAAGAGTTCTTGACCTTGTAGTAAGGAGTTCCACTGGTTTCGTATCCGACGGCGAGAACACCGTGGTTAAGACTGGTTCCGCAAGCGGTACCAGTGAGGACACCACTCTTGTAGTTTCTGAAGACAGAAGAGTCAGCTTGAACTGCAACTGAGACTGGTTGCTTAGCAAGAGCAGCCTTGAGTTGAGCAGCATTGTTGGCAGGGACGTTAGCGTAGCCAGTGTTCTTGAATTTGTTGCCAGAAGTGGCTTTGCAGCTTTGGTCGCTAGCCTTGTATGGGTAAGCAGATTGGGTGGAGATACCGTTATCTTTAACGTAGTTGAAAGCGTTGGTCATGAGACCACCGTTGCATCCTTGGTTTCCATACTTTCTGGAGCAGTCAACAAGTTCTTGCTCAGAGAAGTCTTGGAGCTTACCTTGCTTGATGGCACTGAGACCTTCAAGAGCACCGACAGCTGAGAATGCCCAGCATGAACCGCATGATCCTTGGTTCTTGACCTTTTGAACAGCACCCTTGGTGGTCCAGTCAACGGATTCTCTGAGGTTAGCGGTTGGGAGGCTGACAACGTTCTTGTTGTTTGATTTCAAGAGCTTCTTGGAGTTGTAGCCGAGCATCGTGGATGAGAATTCCTCGTTGCTCATGGCAGAGTAGGCGTTGAGGCCGAGCTTGTAGGTGAGGTTTCGGGAATTAGCTTGAAGAACTGAGGTGTAGGTCTTGGCGAAGTGTTTGAATCTGTTGTTATCTTCAGGTCCACCGTAGGTGACGTTGTAAATCTTCTTCCAGCCGGCATAGACAGTCTTGAGAGTTTGATTGCTGACTTTGGTGTAAACGAATTCAGTTTCAGCAGGGAGGTTGCTGAAGACCATGTAAGAAACAGCAAGAGCACCAAGGACAGCGATGGCGAGGGTTGCAGCTGTCTTGGTTCTGCTTGTTGTTGGGTTTTGAGAAATGTATGAGGATTCCATTTTATTGTTGAAAAATTTTTCAAATAATGAAATTAATTTCAAGATGCGAGAATAAATACCCGAAGATTCAAGAGTTTCTGACAGTGAGAATTGTCATGAGCCAATTTTTTTGGAAAACTCAAGGTCTTTTTTTTTTTGTTTTTAGGAGCGAATGGGAGTGAATAATCTCTCAGAACTTTCTTATGGACCCGAAGTGATACAGAAACACTGAATTTGAATACAGCAATAGCAATCGGTGTTTGGAACCAATGATATTTGTATACTCGATCGAAGGCTTCAAAAAAACCTGCAACTGAGAGCAAAGTCAATTATTTTGGTATTGACAGATATTTTTTCCTTTTGAAAGGGTTGCTAAGATTTCTCCGATGCCTTAAAACCATGGAGAGTCGATCTCAAGGATGTGATAACTGGTTAAATTGTTTAGTCATTACAGTTCTCAATAGATTTATTCATTAACAGTAGCAATAAGGGGGCATTTGTGATTGTGCGCTATTATTTTCTAGAAATGAGATTATGGGAAATCCAATCTCGAATCCTCGTTACAACTAATTCTATTTTTTTTTTATGCTTGAAGCTGATCTAAATTACTCTCGAATGATATTTAGGCAGCGAGTGTAATAATCCAACCACTCTAGTAGAGTTTAGTAGTCTGCAGCACAACGGGAGATTTCCTGTGTTCGAAGATTTAGGAATCTGCGAAAATTAATTTTGGTTTTGAGGGTTCTTAATCAACAATTTGATTTAGTTCTTGCTTTTCGTTGAAACTTGATTTTAGCTTGCCTTATAAGTTAGAAGTTTCAAGTTTCATCTCACTGACCACAGCGAAAGTGAACCGAAGATAATAACAACAACAAAGCCAGGGAATATTTATTTATGCTTGAATTTTTTCGAGTCAGTTAGAAATTAACACATCAAGCTTCAAATTCTTATTAGGCTACTTTTATTAAAGAGTCACTACTTCACTAATTTTGATTGAATTGTTTGAAGCTCGAGCATAGGTTTCTCTATGGATATTTTCACTATCCGTTTTTTCTATAGTTTGTCTTTGTCCTTCAATGAAATTTGATGATTAATTTGCAAAGTCTCTTTGCGATTAAAATTCCATATTTCTTTATCAAATCCATGGAGGCAGTGGAATCACATGATGGTATGTTTAGGTTTCCAAGTTTTTTCGTGAGTTTGTTTGCTTGCTGCTTTCCAAACTGATATCGCACTGGATCATTATCTTATTACTTATTTATAGCTGAGAAAACGCATACTAGATACAGTCTGATTTCTGATCCTGGTAAAGACACTTAGGGTCGAATCTATCAGAATCAAATGCAGAGTGTTAATCTCAGAAATATTGCAAAGAGAAGCTGAATTTCAAATTTTGATATTTTCCTGACATCCAATATCTTAAATAAAATCGAAAAAATACTCGAAGTTACACAAAATAACAAAATACAACTTTACATCTTTGGATTTGAAACTGAAAAAAAAATCAATTTAGAATTTTCTTTAGCAACCCTTGTTCTAGAATGATCTCTTCATCATCTTTCCTCCTTGCAGCCTGCTTCAGCAAACTTATTCTCAAAGCCAACAAATGTCCTAACACTACTAAGAATCTCAAATTAATAGACTCTTTCAGTTACAAAGTCTAATACATCACTCATCTAATGTTTGCTATTTGTTAAACTTCTCTTATTGATATCAATTCATCGTTAATGCTATTCTAGAATCCACCAATCATGGAGCACTCGCCTTTCAAAGCAAGTCAGCTTGCAAAATTATGACTTCTTGTTTGAAACTCAGCATTGGCTCTAATCAAACGCATTATTTGTTGAAGGAGCGGTCATTTTCAATTAGTTGTAACGTCAAAAAATCGTCTCATCTGCTAATAAATTCAAACGTTCAAAATATTAATAAAAAGAATATATTTCTGATTAGACATTTCGAAACTCCGTATCTCTCTCCATGGACAAAACTAAACTTGAAGGACTTGATGACTTCCTCTCCAAGGTTGATCGCGTACACCAGCAGATCCAAGACATGGCCGCGAATAAAATCGACGTTGACGAAGTCGATGCCGAAATCCTAAAAGAGCAAGAAGAAGAACGAAAGGCCGAAGAACGTCGCAAGAGAAAGGAAGCAGAAGCTTGGGAGAAGAAAAAGCAAGGAAGACCTGGTAAAGGTCACCAAGAGAACTACATTTCCTTCTGTAAGCACTGCTTCGTCGAGTATACGATTCGCCTGCCAGTGTGTACGCACTGTGGGAAAAATACCATCGATATGGAAGAACGTAGGGCTGAATTACTCAAGAAAGCGGAGGCTTACAAGTCGATTAAGGCAGAGCGCGCTGAACGAAAGCGAAAATGGGAGAAATGGCAGAAGACAGAAGCTATGTTCTGGAAAAAGACTACGACAAACTACTCAAAGTGGGATTACTTCACTGATGAGAGCGAGGAGGAGCCTGAGACGGAACCCATTGTGCCAAAGGACGACCCGAACTTCAAAGCAATGGAAAAAGACGCGGAAGAAAGAGCAAAACGCAGAGAGCAAGGTAAAAAGAAGGCAACGGAACTGAAGACTCGTGGTAATGAGTACATGGCGAAGAAAGACTACGAAAATGCGATCAAGTGCTACACTGAGGGAATTGAAAACTCGAAAGATTTCAAAGAATTATATACCAATCGCGCTTTAGCCCACATCAAGATCAACAAATTCAAAGAAGCGATCGATGACTGCACACGCATGCTGGATTTCATCGAAGTGTTTGAAGACGGCTTTACGAAAAGCGCGCCTAACTGTATCAAGGGATTTTTGCGCCGCGCACAAGCATACAAAGAACTCGGGCAATACGAAGAAGCATTGCAAGACATCGAGCAGGTTTTCAAACTCAGTCCAAAGGATAAAGACGCTCAGAAGGTGAAAGACGAAATCGAATTTATCAAACAGCATAAAGCAAAGGCGGAGGAGATCGAAAAGAAGATGGAAACCTCAGATTCAACAGCAGAAAACTCTGGCAAAGAGGAATCAAAGAAAACTGAAACTACCCAGCAAGACTCGAAGGACATCACAGCTACTTTCACGAAAGAGGAAGTGAAAGAGAAGATTCAAAAATTCCTCAGTGCGGAGAAGCCCGACAAAGAAACTATTGAAGCTCTCACAAAAATATTTAGAAGCTCTGAAGAAATGCGAGTATATGCCCACAAACAGAAGATTATCCAGAAGTTCATTGCTGTCCTCCAAAACCCTCCTTATGACATCAGCGTGTATTTCCTTTTGGTGGTTTTCTCTAAAGAGAATTCGATTTACCAAACCGAATTTCTGAAGCTTGGCGGAGCTAAAATCCTCTACGACCAGATTAGAGCCCTCTCAGAGCAATTGACTCTGGATGATGCGTCGGAGAGTCTCACAAAAGATGCCAAAGTATGCGAAGAGCTAGAAGAAATTCTGGAAATCTTTGTTAATTTTGCCGAGGTTGAAACGTCAAGAGATTACCTAAAAACTTACGATTTTTTCCTCACTCTTCCGGATCTGCTGTACGACAAGCTTATCAAGCTGCTCAAGCTTGATAAAGGCACGCTATCTTCATTGATCGGTCTCATTTCCAGTCTAGCAGCAATCAGCAAAGACATGTCTAATTACATTAGAGATAAGTACATGCTCCAAATCATCAACGATTCCTCGAAACTGATCTTGACGACCTCAAAAGCCTCCTACTTAAGACTCAAAGAGAATATTTATGGGTTAATGGCGAATTTACTGAAGGATGAAGCCGTGAGGACGAAATTCTACACTGGAGGAGAGGAATACACTAAATTTTTGAAACTCGTCTTGATTAACATGCACACAATGACGATTGCTAATCCAAGCAACCTTCGTTGGATCAACTCTGTCGAGTTAGTCCTCGCGATATTTGTTAATCTCGCTTACAATATCACGGATGAGGCTCGTCGGGAATTGTATGTGAATAAGTTGGATCTCTTTAAGTATTTGAGGAGATTCTTCGGACTCAGCAAAGATCGTCAACTCCTCGAAAGAGTGGTCTCAAGGACGGTTCAAGTGCTTTCAAAGGTGGATTTCCAAGAGCATTATCTCAAGGACACTCGCAATGACATCATGCTGTCGTTCAAGCAGCATTTGGATGCTAAAGCGCGCAGTATGGGAGTTGCAAATCACGCGTTGAGATTATATATCAAATGGTTAGAGAAAAGCCATGCAGAGGCTTGGAGGAAGTATTTTAAGGCAGAAGACTTTGCGGATTTGATTGCCAACTTGAAGGAGATGTTCAAAGAGGACGATCTTGAAAGGTTCTCAAATGGCTGCTTGTTAGGTGGAAATCTGGTGGACTCTTTCCCTGAACTGTGCATTCAGTTCAAGGGAGAAATCAAGCGCTTGCTGGATGTTGTGAGAGAGAAAACAGGCCCAGATAGGAAGAGTGCAGCTATTTTCGTTGCAAAGCTGTCGAAGAATGAAGAAAATCTCAATGTGATAAGGGAAAACCATGGTATTGAGATACTTGCCAGCGTGAACAATGTGATTCTCAAAAAGTAAATATGAAGATTCACGGCAAAAAGATCTAATCGAAGGTAATTTATGCAGATAAAACGTATCAGTTGTGAGTTAGATCTGTAATCAGGGAAATTACATCATAAATATACATTCTTTAGTGTACACAATATACGATTGAGAATGAGAATATAGCTGATTCTTAATTCCGTGAAGGAAAGTTTAATCGACTAAAAGCTTGAAAAACAAAAAAGAAGACTGACTTCTATCTTTGTTGAGCAAGAACTCTTTAATAACAGAGAATGTCATATCCGAGTGAACCATTAAGAATATCAAATTCATAGTATGAAAGTGATAACACTTATTATCTGTATGAATTACGTGAAGCAATACTCGATTCTCTCTAAATTAGATATGTAGTACAAGAACAATGAAATGGAAAACTGCTTTATAGATAAGTAAAAGAAAAATAAGGAATTTTGAAAATCTCGAAAAGTAAAGGTATAAAGAAAGTGAAAATGCAGTTCAATGCTAATTCCTTAGAATCAAACTTTTTGGTAATATTTTGCAGGAATGAGCTGCTAGCTTGTTAACGCTTTCCGTTGTAATTGCACTTTAGGCGGCCAGACAGTACCTAATATTAATTGTTAAGAGCATAGAACATAGATGAAAGAAAAATTGAATCCTCAGATTGAAAACTACAGATCATTAGCTAGATTCCATCATTGCTGATGTACTACTAATAGAAAGCTTCATTCAAAAAGATATCCTCATCGGATTGTGCTGTATGAAAATGCTTACCTTGGATTCTTCTTGATGTTTAGGATCTTTGTTCCTTTCCCGCTAACTCAGCAAGATTTAATTTATTTTTATATATGTATCTGATTTGCTCAAAATGAGTTAACTTGAGAGTATAATGAGAGAAAGATTGTCCGTCATTTTAGAATGAGACATCTAGTGTTTGAATAGATTAAAGTTATTGTGTATTACTAGGAGAACAACCATCTATGAGGGTAATCCACATTATTAAATGATAAATTAACCGTTTCCTCATGATTAAGATTAATGGAACTATTGTTAGTGGGGATGAGGGTAAGGAAACCAATTTTCAATCGATACCTATTATGCAATTACCAATTGAGCCGCTTAAAAGAGTCCAATATTGCTACACAATCCGTGATATTCCCAATTGACTATGGCAAATATTGACCGAGCAACTCAATTACTCGAGGATAGCTAGCCCAGTCATTATACCACACACTCACCATCTCGATAGGAACGAATTCATATGCAGATTTTTGAGCTACTTGTAATCCAAAAATAACTGCAAAATATTCGATAATTTTCGAGTGCAGACTTTATTAAAATTATTGCCAATTTATAAAACGAACCAGAAAGCACGACATCGAGTAAATTAACTTTCAAACCTTCATCCTATGAGTCAAGGTATCAGCACATGACTAACGAATGGTCCCTAACTCTTTCTCGGTAGTACTTTATTTCGGAATAGAGTCGAGTTCACCTCAAGGCGTCTTAGTTGATCCGAAGAATGAAATGTATAAGTTATTCACCCGAAGCGCTGTCTCTTGAATTTGATTGCGATAGTCTCAAACGAATGCTCACTTTCGAGGAAAAAAAATTAGAAGACAAACAAAACAAAGAACAGAATAACCCATTGGCTAAACCCGTCCAGTCATATAAAGTGGAACCTCCAATAGACCAGCGCTCTTCTGTGGGTCAGCGATCTCCTGTAGGAAGATCGTCAATACCAAAAGTATCCACTCCAAGCTCTCCGAAAGTGCAAACACCAAAACATCATATTCCTAAAGGCGGACATCGCCATCGCAATTCGGCCTATGCATCAACGGGATTTGCATCAATGATCGACCCCAACTACTCATTCAATTCAGAAAAATCCGAGCATTCTAAGTTAGATATCGATTTAACGTCTGGGAAGGAGCACATGGAGTCGATGTTTATGAGAAAAATCATAGAAGCAGCTTCGATGATGACTGAGCAAAAAATTAAGACGGAGGGAGAGGAAAAGAAAAATGAAGACCCTGTATTTATTTCTGTAAAATGCGGCGCTAAGTTCACTATTTTGCAAGATGGTAATCAAAGTGAATCATCGAGAGTAATATTGATTGAATGATTAGATCAAGGACATCTATGGTCGCTTGGAAATGGAACTATGGGGCAGTTGGGAGTCGGAGAGTCAGTTTTCCAGCTCAAATTTCCGCAGAGGGTTCTTAATATCTCCAACAAATTTATGAAGAAATTCGCATGTGGAGAAAATTATGTGATTAGCATCACGAATGAAGGTGATATTTATGGTTGGGGAGATTGCAGTTCCGGAAAACTTGGTAAAATATTTAATATTCGAGGCAAAACTCAATGAATTTCGTAGCGAACAAGCTAAATTCGTCGCAAACAGTGCCTATGGTCATTCCAAGCCAACTGTTTACTATGGGTGAAAAAGATGGAGAACAGAAAGTGCGGAGAAACACTTTATTGCCTACTATGCATGGTTTACAAAACAAAAACCGGAAATCAGTTATGATGAAGGCGGGCCCCAAATGGACTGACATCGCTTGTGGATCGGACCATACTTTCTTTGTAAGAGAGATTTATTAGCTAACATGTGATTGTTGGACTAGATAACTGATAAACAAGTTTTTGGCGTGGGCTCCGAAACTTATGGTAGCATCTTGCATTGCTCTATTGGCGAATAATTTACAAATTATAGGTAAACTTGGCATTGGACCTGCCTTCGAGATCGTCACTACGCCATTGATTCTCAAAGCTTTTGATGTAAATCAGCGCTTTAGGTCATCATTTAAAGCTTATTTTTCTTCATCAGAAAATTAAAGTTGTGGGAATCGCTTGTGGGAGACAGCATTCATTAGCGTGGGACAGAGATGGTTTCATTTATTCGTGGGGTGATGCCTCTGAAGGGAGACTCGGACACGATATTGATACAAACATTCATCTGAACCCTTTCGAAATCTACCCAAAGAAAGTAGCTAATATCCATCCATATAGTGCGAAAGTAAACATTCGTTAGATTAAAGCGCTGGAGAACCATCAGATTATGATGGCCAGCGCAGGAATCTCGCATTCCTGTGCTCTGACAAATCGAGGAGAAATATTCACATGGGGCAAAATGACCACTCTGAACAGTAATAACGGCAATCACACCTTCAAATATTTGGTAAGCTCATTCTATCCAATGGTGGAAATAAGATAACCAATTGCAACCAGGACCTTTGTCAGCCAAAAGAGCAAAAAGCAAGTTATTTACGTCCTGATGATTGCCAAAATGAGAAACCATTCTTTGTGAAAATCTGCAGCGGTCCCACCCACAATGCTGCTATTGATCGTGAAGGATTTCTCTACACGTGGGGAGATAGGTTTATTCTGTTACTATCTGCGAAGTGTTAAATCCGTATCATTTACTAGTACTGAAAATTGTCTTGGATTTCAGTCCGAAGCAAATGTCTTTTCGCCGACGCTAGTCGCGAGTTTACTCCCTTACCGAGTAGACTTCCTTTATTTCATCGTTATTGGAGCATGTAACAATAATTATAGGTATATGATGTTGGCTGTGGCGAAGTCTTTACAATTGTGCTTGCAACTGACAAGTCTCAGAAAGGAAATTTTAAAGCTCTTCAAGATTTCCATGAAAATTACATTGGATTTATAAAAAATAAGCTGGTAACCATGTACGAAAGGCGCAGACAAAGTGCCCTCCGCAGAAACCAGGAAAGCATGAATCAGCGCCAAAAAAGCGTTGAAATATCTCCGATTAAACCTCAAACTCCAGTAAACAGATCATCTGTAAAATCTTTCGCCAAGACTCCGATCCCTCGAGCGAGTCTACCTTCCAGAAGCCAGCTACTAGAGCCATTGGTAGGCTTCCTCTATGAAAATGTCATCTAACTATTTATTTAATAAAGGACATTAACACATTCAAAAAAATCGAAAATGTTGACAAAATTTTGGATGAAATTAGGAATAAACTGGCGACCCCTTCAACAACGGCGTTTGACGACACGAATGAATGTAAATAGCTGCTTCTCATCGATCTTGTGACAACGTTCAATTAGTTATCGTCCAGACTCTTAAAAAAACAAAGTCGGATTTCCATTGGAAAGCTTCTCCTCTCAGCCAAGGAAGCAAATACGCTGAAGTGATTTATGATAAAGTGACAGATAAAGTCACAAAAACGCCTCAGCCCAGCATCAATATGTTTTCAATTACAACCCAAGATGAGCTTGAAGACCTCTCTCCCCAAGAGCAAGTACGTCTGCAGCAAAAGGAAGCAGAGTACCTCAGAGATATTGCTAAAATGAAAATGCAGACTGAAAAAAACAAGATTTCATCGAAAAATAGTAAAATAATCACAGGAGGAGGAGACGCTAGCTTCGAGCAAATGAAACATGAATATATCGAGGTAGTGCGAAAGGGACGTGAGAATGAGCATATGATGTACATAATGAGCGGTACTTCTTCACTTTCATTCTTATATTGAAATCAATTTTCAGATCCCCATGTCGAGCCCAAAGATTTTATACAGACTCGTCCAGAAGTTCAAACACACCAAAAAGTGTTCGATGAGATAGAGCGATTGCAAGTTAGAAGGGTTGCTCCAGCATTAAACAACGTGGCTAAGGTATGAAGAAATGAATTCGTTTCTGTTAACATTCTCACAACTTCAGATCATGAGAAATTTGTCAGAAAAAAGTATTGGAAAATCGGAGCAAGTGATAATGGAGGTCGAAGCTAAATTTAGAGAAACCAGGAAAGTCTTTAATAAATCACAGGAGGCTCTAAGAAAGAATCGAAACAGCCCTTCACCGGTTTTGGTATATAGACTATCGAGGTTTAGAAATTAGCTTATTTTATTCTTGTAAAGGAAGGTGCAAAGAGAGAAGATAAAGAGAAAGAGATTCAGCAGAGGGCGGATGTTAGAAATTTTAGAATCAAGAAAGCTATTGATAGAAAAAACGAGCTTCAGGAAGCGAGGTATGAACAGCTTTGTTAAATAGCGATTGACATTCTTGCTGGCGCAGAAAGACGAAAATTGCAGAAGTCTGGGTCAAAAAGACTGATGAATACAAAAAGGCCGTTGCGATGCAAAAGGAAATTGAGCATGACACTCAAGAGGCTCTGCAGAAAATCCTAATGTTGATGAACGCTGAAATGATTCATAAAATGATCGACCAGATTCGTGTGGAAGGGCTGAAAGAAAAGAGGCATCTCTTATACTTTACTCTATCTGCTCGCAAGATACAAAGCGTTTGGAGAAAATATTGGGTTTGATTTCAAATCTTTCTTTCACAGAGCTAATAACAATAATCACAGATAAAAAAGAAAATCGGACAGCTTGCCGAGAACAAAAAACTAGCATTTAATGCCATTTTCGTGAAACTGAAATCGAGAAGGAGGATCCATACGATCATGAATCATTTCATTTTCAGAGGACTGCGGAAGAAGGTTTTACAGAGAACGCATTATTTGAAAACCAGAGCAATAAAGTATACTTACATCGATTTTGCTAGTTAACCTCCTATCTTCAATAGTATCCAAAGGTTCATGCAATGGGCTTATCGAAGGAATGAGTACTTCAAGAAGCTTTTAATCATGCAGTGGGATAGATTAACCTTGAATGAGGCAAGATTTCTAATGATTTGCTGGATAAATAACCTGCAAAACAACCCATAGGTGCTCAAACCGGTAGACAACAGTTTGAATCATTTCAAAAATCGGACTGCTGAGCAATTCCAAACGAGCAATAATCAACCCTATCAGAGCCAGAGCTCTAAAAAAGCCAGGATTGAGGAAAATGATTCAAAGCTTTCGAAGAAGCAGCAGGCTCTCCTTAGGCAGAGCAAAAGAAATTCTACCTATGACCTCAAAAATTTGTACCAGCCCTCTCATTTTTGCGAAAATGATTACTGAATTGATTTAGACGATTGATTCCCGACCTCTCAATGTTTGATGCAGTCGGCACGGATGAAGGGACTCCGAACCCAGCGACCAAAGGGCAAAGACAGAGCATGATTATGGGATTTCAAGCCTCTGCAGAAAAGGCTACTCTAACTGAGGGGCAAATCGATCAACCCCTTCAAATTGAGAATCCAAAGAGCCTTCACCACCATGAGCAGACGCTCCTGCCATTTTCGTTGCATGGTAAAGAATTGTTTGTTAATACTCAGGGTTATTAATTTGGCTTTTCCTTCATCATTCAAGCATCGAAAATTTTGTTTCCTCTCCAGTATAAAGTGAAATCCTACAGTGAGCCGACTTTCAAGGATGCGATTTCTCAAAGGGCGATAGAAATCGAATTGCGGATTAAATCCGAGAAAATAAGTATTGCTCCTTTGAAATGACTCTTTTCTGAATATTGATTTTCAGGAGCTCTACTGAATATAGCGCAGAAGAAATTCTTTGCTGATTTTATAGAGGTAATATCCTTTTTTTTCAGAGGAGATGGTGTGACATGTGGTCTATAATAGTATAATAATAAACTCAAGTATTACTGTAATACTCACAAATATGAAATCAACCTGGAGAGAGCAAAGTAATAATTTATTTATCGAGATTATCATGAGGATTATTCATTCTCACTTAGGTTGATGCTAAAAACACCAACTTCTCGTCTGAAGGTCATTCTGCGAAGAGAAGAGCTGAACTCTCGCACCAAAGATCATCATCCTTTCAAGTAATCCAATGAGTATAAGAGGCCAATTTACCTATCAATCCTGTTAGCCGTGACGAGACCGATATGCTTCCTTTTGCTAAGCTAATTCCTAAAATTGCCGCGAATATGCCTGATGCGCCCAAGCGACCTCGTTTTGACGCAACACTTCGAGCAGAGTACTATTTAAGTTTTTCAGCGGTTCCTCAATACTATGAATTTATCTAGCATTTTTAAGAAATTTTTCCAAGCATACTTTGAAGAGTTCACAAACAGCTTCTACAAGATGGTCATCGAAGTCAAAGCCAAACGAGATGGTAGAAGGAGGAGCACCTCTAATGTGCCAGAAAAATCGCCATGAAGCTTCTAACCATGATAAGATGAGAGTTTGTTGATTTTTCTTATATAGAATTGCTGTCCTACTGTTCTTAAGCCGCGCTGTCGGCAAACTATCATATTGAATTTGTATGTAAATTCTTTATCGATAAATCTACACGTATTGTCATAACGAAGGTGTAGAGGAGAAAAGATACTCCAAAAACCGACCATCTAAGCGGCCCTGTAAGAAATCTGGTTCAGGTATATGCTTCGATAGTGTTGAAGGGTTTTTTTAAGATAAAATCAAAGAGAAAAATTAAACTTCGTTTCATAAATAAAGATAAATTATAAAACAGCAGGACCTATAACCCTGGTTATCAAAAATATTTTTATTGTGCCGAATAAGTCAAATCTTCTTCTTCAATGGCTGATATATTTATCGTGGGTATTGGGCGTCAGCCTCCAAAGAAATTCGACTTACAGCTCAAAGAATCTGAAATGCAGCTGCAAAGCCTAAAGAAATTCGGCGAAACAATTCACAAATATCAAACAATTGAATATCGCTCACTTCATAGCCTTAAGCTGTCCAGCAACCCAATATTCAAGACTCTCAAATCAGAATTCGAGAGTTTTAACGCCGAGGTTAATGAAGCAATTGAAAAGAAGACAGATTTACTCACATATCCATGGAAGCATACTCTTTACACAGGACTACGTAATCTTCTTCGCATCGTTTGTGATATACAGGATGCTACAGTGCAGCAAGCCTTCCTTAAACAGGCTTCTGATTGGTTCTATGACCAACTCCAGAAAAAAACGAATGCTGGAGCCAGTCGACCTGGAACCACACAAACGCAGGCAAGGCCTGAAACGTCTCAACAGAAGATTGGAACAGCGGCTTTGACAATGCAAAGTCAAGATTTTCGCCCTACATCACAGATGATGAGCACTATGACTGGCACCCAAAGACCGGAAACTTCACAGCGGTTTGGATTCTCTCGACCACAGACTTCCTACGATTCAATGATGCCAAGCGAATTCAGGGCCACTGTGCTTCAGAACTACGAGTCAGGAGCTCGAACGCAATATGGTTTCAAAGAGCCTCCTTATGATAGGTAATTTGCATTTATTTATGCCTCTCTCTCTCACTAACATTATTCTCCTTAAGAATTAACAACTATGAGAGAAAGCTTCCAAACCAATTCGTCAAGCCCTTTTCAAGTCATGGATCGACGCGAGAACTCATGACCACTCGTCCGGGGACCTCGCCTAACTTCTTCGAAGATGAATTCCGACGTTCGACATCTCCTTTCAGAAACCATGATCCCGCTTTTAATCCTTATAGCTCAAGGCAATTTCCGATGTTCATGGCTGATAAAAAAATTGCGGCTACAACGGCCGAAGACAAAGAGCATTCTCAAGAGAATGCTGAAGCCGGAGAGCAACAAGATGTACTCCAGGAGAAAGAGCAACAGGAGCATGAAGCAGCCGAAGAAGAAGAGGAAAGAGAGGAAGATGAAGGTGAGGAGGGTCCTGACATGACAGCCTACACTGAGAGAAAGACGTTTACGAACGATAGGCTTATAGGATATGTGCAGATGGTCAGAGATCAGCTCGTTCCTGTGGCTGATAGATCGAATTATGTGTTTTTCTCTCCGAATGGAGAGATCACTGAGCTGCAGGCTGAACAAAGGTGGAGAGAGCAGCAGCATCGCCAGCTCATCAAAAAGCGTGAGCGGGAAGAAGTTATCGGGATGATAGATGAATGGGCACATGCGAAGAGCAGAATTGAAGATGAATCTATGCGAAAGGGAGAGGCAATGAGATATGGGTCATTATTCGAAACCCGAGCGTTTACTCCACAGCCTCAAACGGCTACGAAAGACGGCGGCATTCTATCAGAATATAGAGAAGTTGGCAGCAGGCCGAACACTACGAGAACGGGCGTACTAAGAAGAGTCCCTACCACCGGTGGCAGTGATTTGGAAAAAGAATGGCCTCCGAAAAATTTGAATTTAGAAAGCAACGATGAGGACGAAGCCAATAAACAACCAGTCGACGGAAACACCGTGACAGTTTATCGAGAGCGTGGTCGAGGGCATCTGTTTTCAGAGAGCGTCAAATTATCAAATATTTTTGATTATCAATTGTCACCAAGAGCAACTATGAGGACAGGAGCTACAGTGACTGATGGTTTCAAAGAAATTGAACTGGAAATGAATAAAATGAAAATCGCGAGAGTGAGAGAAGTGCATGGGAATTTTATTAAGAGCAAACAAGCAGTCACGCCGAGAGAAGGAAAGACAAGGACACCTTCATTGACGGTATTCCAACACCAAGCTGTTAGTGTCAAAAATTTGAAAAAAACAAAACCTTTGTCTCTAATAACGAGGAGTATGACATCTGCAGCTTTAAAAGATCATCAGCTGAATGAGATTGATCAGATAAAGAAGAGTCTCGCAAAATCTCAGACACCGGTCTCAATGAAAGCGTTGTCTAGAGGTTTGCTGTTGCCTGAATCGACCCCAAAGGAAAGTTTACCTGTGCTGCCGACAATGGGGTCTCGTTTGATGATGAATCCGTTTGTTGCAGAGAAAAAGAAAAAGAAAGCTAGACGACCATAAATAAGAAAAAAATATCCGAAAGCTAGATAATAATACTGAAGTTTCACTAAATATATAAGAATCCAATTGAGTTAAAAGTTAAAGTTTTGCTTATTTTGTATCA
>ENA-UOTX01001526-UOTX01001526.1-compost-metagenome-genome-assembly--contig:-NODE-1526-length-16655-cov-40.432441_pt1 | contig 16655 bp, 13 predicted proteins | sample MGYA00238143_ERZ746982 | MGnify/ENA primary metagenome ERZ746982 (study PRJEB28758, sample SAMN06268862) | compost metagenome | isolation source: single cell | place: USA: California, Emeryville, Joint... | reverse complement strand
TGCTTACTTTCAATCGTTTATTTTCATCTTTTATCGCGCTTATTTCTTTTCGATGATACTCTTTAAATTGTTCAAACTCTCGATATATCTCTTCGACGGTTCCTCTTTTAAAACTCACATCCTCCTTCATTTTTTCGATGAATTTGTTCGCTTCGGATTCAGATATCTTTTTTTCATTTTTAAGCCCTTGGATGAATTTCATCAAGCTGAAAATTTGATCTTCTAACGATTTTCCTCGCACGTCCATCTGAGAGATTTTATTCTGAAGCTCTCTTTCTCGTTGCATAGACTCCTCTCTATCTCTTGCAATTTTTTCTTCTTGCAACTGAAGTTCAGCTTCAAGGGCTTGGATCTTGCTCAAAGCTCCATCATCCGATTGCGTGGGCATGATATGACTATTCGAAGGTCTTCTCGGGCGTTTTTCTTGTGAGTGCTGTGGCAGTCCAACCAGCTGCGAAGTGAGCTAATACCGACGCAAATCTCATGAGTTTGAGTTTAACAAGACATTTACCTTAAAGCTTCGAATGATTTCATTTGCTCCTTTGAGCTCCTGCTCAAGTTTTTCCACTTTAATTCTACTCACATCCAGGGCCGACATCTTGATTTTCAGATCATTTTCCAATGTTGCAATTTTGCTCTCCATCCGAAATTTTTCGTCTATTGCATCCTTATAATTCAGTGTCCCTTGCCTGGCGTTGTTCTCTTTTGATAGAGCTTCAATCTTTAAGAAATAATTATAATCATTGCTTTCGACAAAGCTTGTGAGTGGAAAAGAAAGAAAAGCTCTTCAAAAAAACATGCGGTTATTTACTCTATTGTTCAATTCTGCGATTCTCTTCTCATAGGTTTGCGCTTGTTTCCGAATGTTTTGTTCAAGACTACAATGTTGTTAAAAAACGCAGAGGAAGCATCGAATTGAACCTAGCTACAGTTTGCTGAAGAGTCAAATTCTCAGATTCTAGTTCTCTAGAGACCGGACGTGAACGCGAATTACTCCGAGGCCGAATTGGAGGGAATTCGTTCTTCATTTTCGACGAAATCACACTTCGAAAATATAGTTTAAATTTACTGCTCAGTACTCAAAAAACCAATTGTTACGAACTCAATCTTGTCGTTGCACAATTATGGAAAAAGTATTGAATTATTTAGAAAATCTCAACAACGTCAAGCCATGAAACAAGTGCAGAAAGTATTCATTTTATTATATGCTCATTCAAAAGAATTTTTGTTTGCAACGAAGAATTTTACAAATGATTCTTAAAAAATATTTCCTACCTAAAGATTTGAAGATCGCTAAAGCCCAAATAATGAACTTCAGCTTAGTCCGTCACAGAATCATTTGCCTTTCTTCTGTGGTATTCATTCAGTTGATCTATAATCATTTCTTCAAGACTGTTATACATCTCCTCATTGAGTTGGAAAGCAAGCGCGAAGTTATGTGCTAAATCGCTCGGATTATCGTCCTCGTGGATACCGATCCTTCCTTTCCTATAGATAGAGAAATTAATAAGATTAATCTGTGTAGAGAGGCGTAAAGCGAACCTTCCTGGTGCAACTTCGATATCTAAGTAAACGAATGGCGTCTTTTTCTTGATTCTACTTGTGTCGTCGACAAAGCTGAATGGTTTGATATTTGCACGGCGAATCTTTTCATAGTTTTCCCCGGCAGGTTTTCTATAATCAGTATTAAATGACTTGATAGGTTAGATAAACATACCTTTCTAGAGCCTCTTTCTTTCTCATGGCTTCTTCATAACCGATTCGCATTCTTTCGATTGTTTTCTCATAATCTCTTGGGGTGCTCTTTGAGTTTAAGCTGTAACTATATATCACCATTCGATTAGGGGAAGGATGAGGCCGTTTTACCTTGGATATGCATTGGTTTGAGGTTTAAAGGTGCATTCCTCGAATTCTTTTGTCTCTTTTTCGATCTGCTCTAATTGCATCTCTTCTAGTTTCTTTTTCTTATGCTTGCTTCTTTCGTAGAGCTTTTCAAACTGCACATCGAAAGTTAAAATCAGCACCTTTCAAAAACCAAGCCTCTCTTACTGTTCTATCCAAGTCCTTTGCAGTGACTCGTTCCGCATTAAATGCATTGGGCTGAAAAGTACACTCTCTCATTTTCTAAAACAATATATTGGTGTTAATCAATGGGTCCCTGATTAGCCTTCAAATACCTCAATCTCAAGGAGCTTTCTCTGTTCCTCTAATTCGCGCTCGCGTAGCTCATGACGTTTGTATATGATGTCTATTCTATCGGGTTTTTGCTGAGAGGTAAACGATTTTTCAGTCTCTTCAAGCACAGACTCTAAACCGTTAGTTCCTATCAAATTTTCCCCTCGATAAGACCTATCAGTTCCTTTTATTTGCTCATTTGATCCTCCTTTTTTATTTAGTGTGCTTTGTTTAGATCGTGAACTAGTATTAAGCGCATTCTGATGTTTTTTAAGAAACTTTTGAGTTGCTTCAGCTTCAATTGCTTTTGATTTTGCGCTTATTTGTGGTTTGAAAGTTAGCTCTTTAGTTTTCTATTGAATCTCAAATTAGATTTCACCATTGCGGTCTATAGAATTACCTCAGTCAGAACCTCTTTTTCGATTTTTGAATTATGAATTTTGAGAAAAACAAGGCGATCTTCAGTGAGTTTTCGGAATTGCTTAATTAATTCTTTCAAGCTCCATGGTTGCATCTCGAGGTCTTGGTCGATTTGCGAAGGATCTTCTGATGAAAATTTCTGAGAGCCGCTTTGTAAGTGATCAATGGCGTCTTTATATTGCTGAATGTAATCTCCAAGCATCTTGGCGGACTCATCGATTGTAAGATGAGCAGGGTCGAGCAGCAGTCGGAAAACGATATATGCAAATTCAGCGTCAACATGTTCCGCTTCTTTGTAGTCTGAAAGAAGCATCCAGACCTGCTCATGCATCATCATCTACAACAAAAGATCGAGGTTATTAATTTGCTTTCTAAATCAAAATCTACTGACCTCGCTGTTTCTTCTTGCTTGATCTTTTGAGGTTGTGGAGAAAAATTGTTCCTCGTTTTCAACTATTCACGAAAATAACAGCTTTGCAATTTCAATTTTCTTCAAGGAATTTACGTTGAAGATCTGCATTGTACTGAATCACACGGAAGATGCCCAACAAGTTAAATAAGCGGCCAAGTTGCTCGAAAGAGAGTCTCTTTGTATTGTGTTTATCAATTTCCAACAAATGAGTTGCTAGAGTCTTTTCGAGCCTCTGCGTGATGAGAACGTATGAGCTTTCGTTCATCTTTTTTGAATTTGCAAGTGTTTTAATGTCCTCTTCGATCTGCAGATCACTTTTAGCTATAAACTCATTGCGATACTTTTACCTTTTCTTGAAGAAGATGATAAGAACTTTCTCGCTCATAAAATCTTTTGTGGAATTTCTCCTATTGCAATAACAACTTTTCAATGCATACGCTCTCAAGCAGTCTCAATACCTGAATGTAAGCACCCTCGCCGCTCATTGAAGAATTAGATGATAGCCCTCTAGGAGTCCTTGATCGTCTATTATTAGAGTAATCTTCTTTGCCAGAACCCCCAGTCGGAGTTTTCTGACTCATGAAATTAGTTTGCTGCTGCTGAGTTTGTCTGTTTGTTGGAGTTAAACTCGTGTTAAGTTTCTGTTTCGTTTGTCCAGGAGTTGGTGTTTGACTTCGAGGTTTGTCGTTCGAGACTGTAATTTCCAATGGCTTCAAATCTTCATTGAAATTTAATCATTCAGCTCTTTTATTTCAAAAACTCTTACTTTTCTTATGAGCATCTTGGCTTACTGGAGCTACAACCTTCACAGTGGTTTCCATTACTTTCTTTTCAGGAATCTGAGCCTCATTGTTTGCTGTATTAAGCAGCGCAAATAAGTCCGGTACATTGTTGCTTTGCGGTTGCGCGATTTTTTTGGCATCCAAAATGGGAATAGTCTCTGAAGGTTTTCCTTTCAAAGGTTCTTCTTCATATGCTAAAACAGAGGATTTTGGTTTTTCTTCCTGAAAGTTTTCTTTTTCGTTTGATTTATCCGGAAGACTGGAAAGACTCTCAGCTTTTTCAGATCTCTTATCCACGGTGCCAATATTGAAAGAATTTGAAGTGTTTAATTTCGCAGCCTGCTCTCTCTCACGTCGAATCATTGCTAATTTCTCTTGTCGCTGCTTTTCAATTTGCTCTCGCTTGAGTTTCTCGAATGTAGCGAGGTCCTCGCTTTCAGCTAACAGAAATTATGGCTTACTGCACGAAAGTTGAATTTACTTCGAGATGTATTTCCACCTGAACCTTCTAACTTTGTGGCTTGTCCTGCTAAATCAAGTTTGCTGTTCAATTCTTGCAATTTCCTTCTCCTTTCTTCCAACTTTGCTTGAAGACTTTCAATATCCGCTGTTGAAGGAATCAAAATGTGAGAAATTAAGTGCAAATTAACTGCTTATACAGGATAAATTTTGATTTCGAGGATCATCTTTTGGTGTATACTGCGATAATTCACTTTTTGTGGGTGTTAAATACAATTCCTCGAACGCTTGAATAAGTTGTGAGATGAGATGCGCGAAACCTGTCTATTACCTTTATCTCGCCCATGAGGAGCGGCTTTGTTCTTGTATTCGTTCATTCAACGCCAAATCAAAGCTCTTTGAAATAAATTTTAGATTATTTTGAATATTTAGGCTGTTGGTTCAAAATTAACTTCAAATTCGGGTTTGCTGGCACACAAACAGAATTCTACAGAAGAAATTTCAAGAATTAAACTTTGAGTGGACATAATACCGGTATTGTAGCAAGGAGCCTCTAACACTTTTGGTTATGTTTAGACATCGTAGTTTGCATCAACGCTAATTATTGAAATCATATGTATTTTCCTTTGCCGAAAACACGATATACGGAACAGAAAATTATTATTTATGAGTGTTATCAAACAGCAACACCAAAAAAAGAGAGAGATATTTAACAAAAACAAAAAAAATTAGCAATCTATTTTATAATCGCAATGAAATGAGCTTTTCTCGCCTCCAATTGAAAAGAAGATTTTATTTCATAGAATCGCCAACAATTCTCACTAAGACCTTATCACCTCACACTTATCACTTTTCTCCTCTTGTAAATTTTTACTTTCCTTATCTGTGTCAAAGCTGCATTCTTCCTCCTGAATCTTACTATACGACTCACCCGCATCCGCAGGTTTGTTTTGGTTAGGTTTCGGTTGTTCATTCAAAAGAGTAACGTTTATACTGTAAGCCTTCTCAAGTTCTTCAAATTTTGCTCTGTGCAAACTGTACGTATTGTTGAGTCTACTCACCAACTGCTCTTCTACTTGAGAAAGCTCTTTCAATCTCTTCTCAAGAGCCTCAGCTGCCTGCTTTTTGCTCTGGATTTTCTCTGCTAAACTGTTGTTCACGCTAGGCTTAGCCTGCTTAACTAACTGAGTACGCATGAAGATATTTTCTGATGCTTTAACTTTATTTATTAACTGCTTATTCTTCTCCATTTGAGCGCGGTTATTCTCTTCTTTTATCATCTTCAACAGTTTGTTATCGAGCTTGATACTGTTAGCATTCTCCTGCTTTGCTCGCAAATTCTCTTCAAACGTTTGACAAATCGCCAATTTCTGGTTTTCTCTCTCTTTAAGTATCTCTTTCTTAAGCCGGGTCAGTTCAAGTGAGTTCTTCAACTCTCTGGTTATTTTATTCATTAAGTCCTCTTTATGACGCTTTTTCGTCTCAAGGACCTTTTGGGTTTTTACTGTGGTCTCCTTGATCTTGTGGCTTACGAATTCTTCCTCCTCTTTCAATTTTTTTATTCGATTTTGCAAAATTTGAACTTGGTTCTCTAATTCTTTGCATTTCTGTGTGCTAACCAGAGCCTCCTTTCCCGCTTCTTGGGATTGCTTTCTGAGTTTCGAATTCGTTTCAACTTTCTCTTTGATCGTTTGTGAGGAAGTAATACTGTTGGGTTTCGTTTTATTCTTCTCAAGAATAGGTCTAAGTGGTTGTCTGAAAAACGATGACGTTCTTTCATTCCTCGACCTTGAGGGAGTTCTGGAGTTTTTGGTGCTTGCGACTGTTGAAAGAGATTCCATTGTAAACGAGTGGCTGTGATTATCAGGCGATCTGAACCCTTCAGCGCTCTGATTCAAGATGGTATTATGTTGATCGCTTCGTAATGCTCTGGAGAAGAGATGTGGGTCTAGATTTCTCAAGTGCTGAACGGATTTCCGTCTGAGATGGCTCTTGGCGGACTGATTGAAGCCTTCGTTGTTTAAAGCACTGTTAGGCAAAAGTATTTTTTTAGAAGAATGCATGTACCTGAGCTCATTTCCAACTGAAAAGACTTTCTCCGATTGGGAATGTACGGCTGTTGTGAGAAAGAAAAGGAGCTGTTCATTTTGTGATGCGAGGATGTTAGATTTTATTTAAGCTAAAATATTTGCGGATTTTAACGACTCTATACGAGCCTCAGTCCAAATGAATCAAAATTTACTTTTCTTAAGCCTGAAGATTTATCTGGCCATTTAGGACTGTATCAAGCAGCTTGAAGAAGCCAGAACCGTTAGAACTCATTCTTAGCGTCAATATTCAAATTTGCAAATCTTTTGTTAGAAAGCGAAGATATTTCAGACATTCTTATTTTGAAAACTCCTTGATTGGATTTTCTTATTCAGATATGAAATCTAAGCAGTAAATTTCGATACTCTTGTGAAAATGACTCACTAAGCTTGAGTTTAGCAACATCAACACCTCCCCGAGCACGTTCGACAGACATGTACGTGGCTATAGTCTTATAGGTCTTATACGTTCAACGAAAAAAAAATAATCACAATATTAAATAGAAGCGAATATTACCGAAATATCATTTTAAGATTGGCTGTTCTTCTGAGAAACTTCGAATTTTAGCTATGGCAAAAAGTATTGACATGATGATTTAGAGTCTTTTTTAATCAGTGTCGACATTATCGTTCAAACTAGCTCCAAATATTTTATACTTGGAATAAAAACCAATACTTACTTAGATACCAGATAATAGCTGCAAAGACCCAATGGGAATAGCTTGTGTGACAAGTAGGCAAGAAGAACACATGCTAGATTCTTATCTTAAACAAGGAGAATCTCTTACTACTCTCAATTTGAATAACAAGAAGATCGGTGATGAAGGAGCAATTGCAGTCAGCAAGAAAACCACCTGGACGAACCTTACTACCCTCAATTTAAAATCAAATAGGATCTATGCAGAAGGAGCAATTGCAATCAGCAATAACACCCCCTGGAAGAAGCTCACCACTCTCAATTTAAGATCCAACAGGATCAATGCAGAAGGAGCAAGGGCACTCAGCGAGAACAAAAGCTGGACTAACCTTACGACTCTGGATTTATCATTTAATTGGATCCGTGACGAAGGAGCGAGTGCATTGGGCAAGAACACAAGCTGGACGAACCTTACTACTCTTGATTTATCATACAACTCTATCGGTACAGAGGGAGGGAGTGGCCTCAGCGAAAATACCGCCTGGACGCACCTTACCACTCTCAATTTATCAAGAAATCCTATCGGTCCAGAGGGAGCAATTGCAATCAGCAAGAACGCAAGCTGGAGCAAACTTACCATTCTCAACTTATCATATAACCAAATTGGTGATGAGGGAGCAATTGAACTCGGTAGGAACACCTCCTGGACCAACCTTACCAATCTCAATTTATCCAAAAACAAAATTGGCGTAGAAGGAGTTAGTGCAATTAGTAAAAGCACCACCTGGGCAAATCTTACCACTCTAGATTTTTCAGACAACAAAATCGGTGCAGAGGGAGCGAGTGCAATCAGCAAGAACATCACATGGACCAATCTTACCACTCTCAATTTATCAGACAACAATATCGGCCCAGAGGGAGCGAATGCAATAAGCCAGAATACCACTTGGAAAAACCTTATCACTCTTGTTTTACGCTCCAACCAGGTCGATGCAGCGGGAGTACGTGCACTCAGCAACGGCACTATCTGGACGAATCTTACTATTCTCGATTTATCACAAAACTATTTTGGCGACGAAGGAGCTACTGCAATTAGCAGGAACACCACCTGGACAAATCTAAGTACCCTCAAGTTATCAAAAAACTCTATTGGTCCAGATGGAGCTAATGCACTCAGTAAGAACGCCACCTGGGCGAACCTTTCCATTTTTGACTTATCATACAACTCGATCCTTGATCAAGGAGCAATTGCTCTTAGTCAGAACACCACCTGGGCAAGCCTGTCCACTCTCAATTTATTCGATTGCTTGATCAGGGATGAAGGAGCGATTGCACTTACCAAGAACGTAACCTGGACGAAACTAGCTATTCTTTACTTATCACCCAACAACTTTGTCGGGGCAAAAGGAATAAGTGCGTTGAGAGCAAGATGGCCTCAGATTAGAATCAGACAACAATTCTCAGTGTGAGTCCAGCTCCCGAAATTTTTCCGATTTTCATTGTTGTACTTTGATTGTAGTGGTCTTTGAGTGAATATAGGTAATTTTACTTATCTTAGTTGAGCTATTTGACTCATTACTCACTCGAGGATTATGAAAGATAATACTTCTAAAAAAATTATAATTGAAATTTCTAATGAAATTTTTAAAAAAGCCATTCCAATTTATAAGACTTAATTCTGAAAAAGCTCAAATAAGATGTAAATGAACCATATCACCTCAGTTCAAGCTGAGAGACTTTTTTCTATGATATAAATGAAAATAAATTGTGTGCATTGTCTGTTTAGTAAAAGGGTATGAAGGAAATCCAAAGCGACTTTATATATTGCAGTATTGGTGATAGTCGAACTTTTGCTAATTGATCCATGAATTCTTTTACACGAAATTATCATTAATTTTGAATGGGAAAACTATTTGCAGATAGGTAGAAAGAAAATAGCATTAGTACAATTAAATGTCTTTTATTAAATTTAAAGAAAAGTAGTTTTGCAAATCTGAATGGAAAAATTTAGTTTCCTAATTCGAAGTTTTGTCAAATATTTGAACTCACAACTTGCGAAATGATGGCCAAATAGTATTTAAAAAAAGTTTGTGATAATTACTCATGAAAAGTAATTATACCGTCGGTTTCAACTGGTCATATCAGTCGAAAAATGTAATTTATCAAGTCCCCAAACCTGCAAAAGTGACTCAGAAATTACTTAAATTACTATTAACCAAAAGTATTTTTCAAAGTCAGTCGTGTACGGGCATAACATCACTTCAGTTGATTTGCAAAGTGTTCATTAAATTAGTAGGCCCAAACAGAACATGGTCCTGAAGATCGTTCAGTTGTCGAAAAGTAGGCGGTTTTTTATTTAATTCCTTAGTTCATAACTCCCACATTGATCTCTGGAATTTTTCGCATATAATATACACCTATATCGCTAAATTGGACAGAGATATTTTTTGCTATATGAACTAGGAAAAATAAAGTCGATACAAAAACACGAAAGAGAACATTACTATGTATAAGAGAAAAATGGGTTATTCAGTGGAAAAATGTTGAGTTATTAGACAATTACAATCAATAATTTAAAAAAATTGAGCAGCCAACAGCAGCGCTATGGACTCGATGCAAAATATATCTTGAGTATTGCCCATAGTTTTGTAAAAAAAATAATGGGTTCAAATAAAGGTTATTCAACAGTTTGAGTAACACGATTTCCATTAGTTGGGTGTTCCATTATAGAACTGAACAGGATCAATCCTATAAATATACTTCTTTTTTCCAGGCTTTTTTTTGAGGGCAAGCGCCTCATCATCAGTTTGCAGGAAAATCGACTTTTCAGGCATCGCAAATGCATCTTTTACGCTATTCTCTGCAACCATATTGTACAGCACATGGATGAGCGCTTCTAACTTTTGAGAAAGATGTCTTTTTTTCCTTTCTTCGAGAGAGGAGAGATTCTAGGTAGTCATAGAATATAAGAAAAAGAATTAAAAAACAAGAATACCCAATCTTCTCCAGGAGAAGGTATCGAACTAATCTCTGCAGTACGAGCAAGAGCCTCCAAAAACTCTATGAAGCTCATTTGGAAAATTCTATCGCTATTGAGCTCATCGACTTGCGTCATCATGCTTTGGTTGAAGATAACAATGAGATCTCTATCGACGAGGTTATCGTCTAGGATCTGTGCGTCTTTCGCCAGGTTGTTTAATTCCTCTAAACAAGTAAACTTAGCCTGTCCTGGCTTCGTTTTAAGTCCGGAGTATTTGCGGAAAAGGGCCTGCACAATAGGCAAGTATGATTTATAAACAGTATCGCATTGCTCGTTCCAATATCGCTCGACTCGCCACTTGTGGGCATTAAACAGCGCTTCATTCTGGTTGATGTAGGGCAAAACATGTTCATTTAAAATTCTTTTGAGCGCTTCTGGATAGCTGGTAGTTGTGCCTGCAGTAATGTACTTTTGCTCGGCCAATCTAACCCATAGCTCCAAAAATTGGTATCGAACAATTGATTTTTCAGGATTTCTGGGGTTTTTTGCAAGTGAAGGGTCAGTGATTGTTGCGATGAATTTGAGATCAGCATCTTTCAGCCTCAAATTATCGTCAATTATTTTGCATTTCACGAGAAAGTCTGTAAAAGCGTTGCTTCCGATGGACCAAACGTCGCCAGTCACGCCGACCGCTGCGAGATATTTGTAGACGGCTTTGAGGGATTTGTAATTGGAGCGAAGGATTTCCTTCACACTCTGCAGCTCCTCAGCTTTCTTAACGATTTTTTGTATTCTTGTGAGTTCAAAGTCAGTTTCAAAGCATTTCTTCAGGAGATCCTATGTGAAAGGTAGAATAAATTTGTGAAAATGAAAGATTAAGATCATATACCTCAGTATCTGGCTTGTAGTCTTTGAAGAGGGAGATAGGAAACGTCCATGGAATCTTTTCTTTCACTTTTTCAGCTGGTACATAGACCTCGGGTCTGTTTCTCGGCTTGAGTGGGCAGATAGGGTCGAAATTTTCGTCAATGACTTCGGTTGCGATTTTATTAGAAAAGAAGTTTACAGTGGGCATTTTTGTGAACCTAGACTCCCCATCAAGCTCAATCTAAACAAAATTGTAAGGACTAAATGATTTTTAAGAAATTTACTTTGAAAATCGCATTTTGGACAGGACGCTGTGGTTGGTCTCTAGCGACGACTTGTTCTCCTCTAATGCTGAAGAAATATTGGATTTCGATGGGCGGGCACATAATTTGTATTTGAAAGTTCGAGGATTTCGGTAGCCAAATGGAATGTAAGCCCTCAAAAACTAAATGCAAATAGATAGGGTCATCCTCAAACTCTCCGGATTCTCCTGGAGTCCATTGAAAAGTGACTGGAGCCCATCCTTCACTTAGCCAGCAACCATCCATAACTTGACTGTCAAGACGCTCATACTTCTTAACTGATTCGTGATTCGGATATTTGCCTATGTATTTCATAAGGAATAACTCTATATAATCATTCATTAAGCACAATCAATACCTGTCGTGTGGATCATCAAATGCTGCGCGATTGTATCAGTTTGAAAGTTATCTGGCACAATCAAGAAGCCAAAAGAGTCAACATACCCGTAATTTCCTTGAAACATAAAGTCATAGATGGAGTGGTTTTTGCTGAGACCATCTGCGATCTCCTTCGCAGCTTCCTTTCCAAGCTGATTGTTTGAAATGTCCAGCACGACGAGATCTGTATTTATGGCGACAAACTCTGACACACTCTTTGCAAACCCAGACGCTTGGTTTCCTAATGAATTCCAAGCAAGGTCGAGAATCTTCAAGGTGTTATTCGACATCAGACCCTTGAAGATATTGCAACCACCTCTTCCTTGAATCCGATTCCAATATAAATAAAGCTCTCGGAGAGGAGGATTCATCTCAAGGTATGCACCTAGTTTCTCCGTGCATACATTCGTGAGATAATTTCGAGAAAGATTCAGCGTCCTGACAGTGTTATTGCTACACAGTCCATCACAAAGCATCATGACATTAGTGTCTCCAAGTTTATTACCCTCCAAATTCAATGTCAGCAGCCTGAAACGATATTTGTTAGATAATACTTCCAATGAAACCTTATTACTTAGATGCTTTATCTCGTAAAGCTCTCGCAAGATGATGGGCTCCGACATCTCCGATGGTATTTTTCGAAAGATCAATAATTTCGGTATTTCTCGACAAATTTGGTAGGATGACACCAGCTCCTTTTGCAGAAATTCGATTGTTTGACAGTCTCACTGTGCTTATCTCTGAAGCGAGCTTAAGACCTTCGCCCAGTATCTGTGCGTATTTATCTCCTATTTTAAAATGACTTGCAAATTATCGCATTGGACAAAGAGAGGCTGGATTACTCGATCAAAATATGTGATTTTTCTCCACGGTCCTTAATAATCCCTATTTTCGATGGGAATAGCTGCAATTCTTCTTCTTTGCGAAGAAAAGTGGTGTAAATTGAATCCTTGAGAGCTCTGTGCTTATTTTGATCCACGACTTTATCGAGCTTTTTGTAATGAGAATAGAAATTCATGACAGCGTCAAGTCCCACAGTCTTTTTAGGATCTTCGTCTGCATAGACGCCTTCTTGGCGGTCGGTTTTCTCTTGCAGTTTTCTCAAATATTCCTCTGAATCATCTTCTTTCACTACATTTTGACTCTTAGATCGCCGATGGCTATGAAGCTGGAGTGGTGGTAGAGTCAGAAATGAGTGCCGAGTAGACGGAATAGGGCTGTGATGGAGATTCAGGGTTGGTGATGAGGAAATAAGTGATAACTGCTTTAAAGATGATGAATTTCTCATTCTTTTCATCTCAAATGATTGCTTTGTTGACTGGTCACTATCTGCCACCTTGGTGATAGACAGTTCGCTTGGACTTGAAGGTAGCAGCCCAATTTTATATTTTCTTTTCGGATTTGCTGAACTTTTAGCGCTTTCTATTTTGCCTGTATAGAAGGTTGAGTGAATTGAATGGGGGAGGTCTAATTGCAGAGGGAGCTTCACTTGCTTTGCCATGGGATTCTCCTGGAATAGGTGTGCTTCTGCGAATAAATATAGTTAATGAGAAAGAATATAAATTTTATTGAATAAAAAGGCTCATTTATACTGAGTGTATTTTGGTTGGAGGATATTGAATTAAAGCTCGAAACACAATGTTTAGAGGGAAAATTCGCTGGAAGAAGCCGAAAATTCAAGCGTTGGTAGCAAAAATATTTGAGATCTGCTCTTTGAAGTTCAATGTTTGAAGGAAAAACAAACGATTTTTCACATATTTCTTAATTAATTGTAAATGATCGAGATTTTTTTTTCGGATTCAAAGTCAGCTAGCATAGTATTAATTGAAAAAAACGTGTGTTTAATGAGTGTAACTTGAGTAGTGATTAATAGCTAGATTAAAGGTGTTTAGTTTGCAATATGCTTAAAAGAAAGTGAGGTAAGTATGGATAAGAAAAAGAATAAATTTCGAGATTTAATAAACTCTTTAAAGGAGGCAATATATATCTACAATGAATATTCCTTCATTGAGAGATTCATCATGAGATCATATTAATTCCTCGCTACTTCCAATTGGATTTCAGCGCACACAGCAGCTTGATCAACAAAGACTATTCATGATGAGAATGAATATACTTCAATTAAGCTGTACAAACTCTTTGAACAAAGTTTCAGTACATCCGTGGCTAATAATCATATGCTCTGAGTTTGATTCTGTTAGTCACGATCAAATTTACAGAGGAGGAGAACTACAGGGAATTTCATCTCATTTTAAAATCTGCAGCATTATTCTCGGAATAAATGTCCAATGTCGAACGATCTATCTGAAATGTTTAGAAAAGTGCGTTAAAGCTCTCAAATTAACAATTTCTTGCATCAGGCGGTAGTACTTAAATCTATTTGATCGAATATCTGACAGTTCTTCCGCCAAAGACTACCGTGCTTCATTCAGAATGAAACTTTGCAATAACATCTCAATAAAGCCTCAATAGCCTGCTTTGAAGACTACAAACAGTATTCCGTGCTAGATATCAATTCAGAATTATCCCGTCTCTACACTCTACAGCTTTTATTTGAAATATATTTGAACAAATTTTCGATAAATCATCTAATAAAGAATAGAATCTCAGCATATACAAATGATTCACAATCCTCCAGAAGTCGTCGTCATCCATCCTTTGGTTCTTCTGTCAGTCGTCGATCACTACAAAAGAGTGGTTGCAAAAAACAAGAACCGTAGAGTTGTCGGAGTCGTCCTTGGTAATCAACAAAAACCGAACTCCTTTCGAACAGAATCTCCAACTTTTTAGGTGAGAAATCAAAGGGAACCCTGAATATCACCAACTCCTATGCAGTTCCTTTCGAAGAGGATCCTAAAGAGTCAAGAATCTGGTTCCTTGACCACAATTATCATGAAACTATGTACGAAATGTTCCGCAAGGTAATTTCTGCCCAACCTCATCAGCATTGACCCTGAAAATGACTTTCTGGCATTCAGATTAACGCTAAAGAAAAAGTGGTCGGATGGTATACAACCGGTACCAAGTTCAAAGCCCACGATATCGAAATCAATGAAGTTTTCAAGAAATACACATCAACTCCAGTTCTGGTCATTATTGACGTTGAGCACGTTGTAAGCGCACATTTGAAAACCTCAGAATGCTAATATGTTTAAAGGAAGAATTGGGTCTTCCAACGACAACTTACTACACCAAGGAAGAAGTCACTCGCGACGGAACAATCGTCAAAAACTTCACTCATATCCCTTCAACAGTCGAGGCTCTCGAAATTGAAGAAGTCGCCGTTGAGCAGTTGTTGAGAGACGTTAAGAATGTGTCAGTTGGAAGCGTCGCAGCTTTAGTAAAGAGATTACAAGACCGATGATGGTTAATATTCGCTTTGTGATAGGTCGACCAGAAAATAAAGTCCTTGAAGGGTTTAATGAGCAAGATGGTCACGATTCAAAAGTACCTAGAGAATGTGATCGATAAGCAACTTGAACCTAATTATCAAATTCTCTTTAATCTTCAAGTATTTTGGCCTTTTTCTCGAATAGTGATGATATAATGTTTGCAATTTTCAAAAGGAAATCTTTAACGCCTTACCAAACACAACTTCTGAAGATTTCTCCAAGGCTCTTCTCACCAAGAACAATGACCATAACTTTGTTCTTTACATTTCTTCAATCATCAGAGCGATTGTCTCGTTACATAATCTGATTAACAATAAACTCCAGAACAAGGAAGCTGAGAAACTCAACCAAGAAAAAGCCGAGGAGAAGCCTGCTGAAAAAACCGAGAAAAACGATAAAGAAAAGACAGAAAAGACTGAAAAGACTGAGAAGAAAGATGACAAAGCAAGCAAATAAACGCTTGGTGTAATTAGCAGTATTGCTGTAAGCAGTTTGCAAAAATTTGAATTTTTAGCATTCAGTCTGTCTACACGGCAAATTCATGATCGTTTGAGTTACTCCATCCAATAAATTGACGCTGTATATTCAAATTAAGAGACGAGAGTAACCTCCGTTACCAAAATGAGCACGAATTTCAAATTAAGAGATAGGATAAACATTCCGTTGAGGAATGATCAAGCCCATATCAATGTGGATTTTTTGAAATACTATGAGAATCGCAGCGCTGTGCCTCGGTATGCAAGGAATAGCATATAATATACAGACATATTCTCAGTATCTTCATAATTTGGCCCCATTATACAAATTTCTCAGTCTAAATTAATGTAGAAGATGAAATATCCTGAGAGAACTTTACCGTTGAATAGATACGATCCTTCCATTATGGATTTAAATTTTGAAAATAAAATATTTATCAGAGACCTTTGGCAAGCATTATTACATCACATTTCGTTTAGTATGCAAAAGAGCCCATTGCCAAATGACGACAAAGTAGAGGTTTTTGTAAAAATCAAACCTCCATCTCAAGATGAGCTTTATACAGCTTCCACAAAAGCTCAACTTTCTGCGAAAACCACAAAAGCGCCATCTCCTTCAGCAGCTAGCGTTCGAAGAGCAATACCCATGAAGACCTCTCTCTTGAAAGACTTTCCTCTCTCCTTTTACGCTTCAGATAGTTCAAATGCGAAAAAAGTTTTCTTCTTTCAGAATCCCATCCCGAAGAAACTTCTCGATGAGAATATCAAAAGCGAATCAGACCTCGAAAATTTACGCCAAACAGTTTTTTCATCATCCACGCCTTTCGAATTTGACCGAGCATTTTCAATGAATCAACAGTAAGCATGTTTTGGATTAAAGGCTTACTTTTCTTGCTAAAGTAACCAGAGCATCTATAATGAAAAGGTGAAACCTTTGGTCTACAAGCTTTTACAGGGGCAAAGTTCAACGGTATTTCTTTATGGTCCTTCTCAGTAACAATTATTGTGTTGCAATTTGGTGTTAATGGGCATATATTATTTCAACAGCTCTGGAAAAAATTATTTACTCAAAGGAGAAGAAGGCCGAGACAAGGGATTGAGCATCCATGCACTTGATGAGCTATTTAAGCTGATTCATATTTCGCAGCAGTCTCAAAATCAGCTTTCTGAAAAGAAATCGTTTCAAGTGTTTTGCAGTGTTTCATGCGTTTACCAAGATCTCTGCTGGGACCTACTTCCAAGAAATCCAAGACCTTTTGAAGTAAGTTCAGCCTGGAATGAAGAATGT
>ENA-UOTX01001525-UOTX01001525.1-compost-metagenome-genome-assembly--contig:-NODE-1525-length-16674-cov-14.189613_pt1 | contig 16674 bp, 15 predicted proteins | sample MGYA00238143_ERZ746982 | MGnify/ENA primary metagenome ERZ746982 (study PRJEB28758, sample SAMN06268862) | compost metagenome | isolation source: single cell | place: USA: California, Emeryville, Joint... | reverse complement strand
AGTCATCGACATAAGGGTAAAGATTTCGAAGGACAGCCATTCGAGGAAGTATGGCGCTCCGACGAAGAACTCCTCCTTCAGTTGCTTGAATAACCCCTGGAATGACTCTTTCTTGAACCAAAAGAAGGTCTGTTTATATGTGGTTTCTTTGCTCCAGAATAGTATGTAAGAGAACACGAGTATTATTCCGAAAGTCAAAGAGGCTCCATACGCAAGGCCTGCGCCTCTAGCTCCGAGATTGAGATAGGTGATGAAAAATTTGCCTGAACCCCAGTGGAATATGAGAATCAAGATCTGATTGATGAGGAGCGGTGCATATATTTTATGCGTGACCACGAACATATTGGTTGTGTTAAAAATCACCATGGCAAACATATAATAGAGACTGTAGACTCCATAGTTGTAGGCTTCATAGACAATGTCTTTGTTCATTCCAATGGCAGTGAAAAACACGTAAGAAAGCAGCGCAAGAGTGTAGCTTGGAATGATGATGATTAAATTCAAAATCAGCCCTCGATGGTAGTTGATGCCCACAAGTTCGTAGTTCTTTGCTCCGAATGCTGGAGATGAGATAACGACCATCCCGACGTTAAGACAAGCGATTACGTAGATGAAAATCGTGTTTATCCATGTTTGGCCGAGACCCGCGCCGCCAACCGATTGCAAATTGCCGGTGTCTGAAAGGAAATGGATGTTCATTGTGAGCATGAGATAAGAGGCCATGTAGCTGACGATGCTGGGAACGGTATGGACCAGAAGCATCCATACGCAAGCCCAAAATGTGTTTTTTTCGATGATAGGGATGTCTTTGATATGAGTCGAGTCTCTTGTAGTGACGTTTGTTAAAGGTTGAAGCTCGGGATCTGTACTATCGTCTAGCATGATGATGATTGAGTGTAATAAATGAAAATGGGAATGCAGAATAAAATATTTTTAATCCTTTCAAAGTGAAAAAACGGTGCACTGCGTTTCCTAATGGAATTATGGTGATAGAACTGTAAAAGGTGATTATGGAGGATGAAGATAGTTTTGATGGGGGTTAATGATTCTGATTGGTTAGCTGTACAGGGATATATGGCCAGAGGAAGAGGTTTACGTCGAATTGCCTTTGGAAGATCCATGTTTTTCGAAGAGAAACAAATTAAAAAACGGCTTTGGCAAAAATCAATAATATAACGTCATAAGAGAAAGTAAAAACGGACGAAAAAGAGTTGCGTTATCAACAGAGCAAATAGGCCAAAAGGCTACATCAGCTGCATGTCTCAACCAAATTTAAGTAACACAATATCATTACAAATTGCTTTTCTCATTCATTATTCATGTGAATATAGTTCAATTGTCGACATTTACAATTTCAATTGCGATGACGAGAAGGCTCAAAAATTCAGTGAGGTGATCCTCGGAGTCAAGAAGTTCCCGGCCTATAGACTGTACCCGATCGGAAACAAGGATAAAAAATCAAAATCAAAGATCGTTTTTTCAAAAGGCAAGAAATTTAAAGAAATCGGCAGAGAGATCTCGGATATAATCGAAGATCCTTTAACCCTATTGACTCCAACGAATTTCGGGTTTTACCTGCAAGGAGTCGTGAAGACAAGGAAGCCGCATCTTTTCTTGTTCCATAATCAAGACGACATCAGCATGAGTTTACGTATTCTCGCGCAGTTGGAGCGATACAAAGGACATATCAATTTCGCTCATTTCAAAAACCCGCCAGAAGACATCAAAAGGCAATTTAATGTTGACAAACTTCCGAAACTCGCAGTTGTTTTCGTGAGAGACCTCGACCGACAAGATATCACGCTGGATGATGGCATCCAGACTGCGACATATACCGGCAGATTTACTTACAATGAGTTGCGACACTACCTTGAAACGGTATCTATCGAATCTTCTGAGTTTGCTTACGATTAAATTGCATTAGTTCCTACCTGCTAGCTTGGTGGGTCCAAGACTCTCGAAGGCGATCCCCCAAATAGACAGTATTAAGGATTTCAAGAATGTGTGCCAGGGTAAGAATGGCTGCATTATGGGACTCTTCGACGGTTTTGCGGTAAAGATAGGTTCCTCATTATTTAGTTATTTGTTAATGGAAATAGGGCAATGATAACTCAGAATACCGAATGAAGAATGAGCTGTTGAAGTTAGAGAAGGCAAAGAACGCCTCCACTGATAAATCTAGACCAGTCGTCTGGGTTGATGGAGGCTGCCACCCTGAATTTATCAAGGCGTTTGATATAAACGTTGAGCAGCTGCCAGCTTTGGTCTATTATGATCCTTCAAAGAAAGCGTATGTGTTATTGTGTCTCTCTTTAATACATTCTTCATATTTTTGATTAGTGTAAGTCAATTATCTGGCGCTTTCGATCAAGATAACATCGACGCGTTCTTCAAAGAGGTCGCTCAGGGCGTGGAAACCTCGATCCCGGTTCAAGGATCTCTAAAGATGGAGAACAGAGTTTGTGGTATCCACCATCAGCAAAGAGGATCAGATGTCCTAGCGAAGCTCTCTCCAACTCCTCAGGCCGAGTGGCATACCATTGGCACTGAAGAGTTTATGGCTAATGCGAAGATTACCACCAGAGACGAGTTGTAATTCTTCCAGCTAATTTTTCGCTTTGTTTACGCATGAAATTGTCGTCAAATTTGAATAAACGATCATAACAATAAATGGAATCAAATAATGTATGTATGGTTACAAATTATTACAATAAAATCAAGAATTTTTACTCTATGATAAACAATAACTTTTTGGAAAACTTCCCTTGCTAGTTGCTGGTGGGAGAGATAGAGTATTGAAGCTATTGTTATTATCATAGTAAAAAACTAGCATTATTATTATGAATAAACAGCATATCATTTTGACCATAGAGTGCATGCAGTTATAAAATAAAACTAAAATTTGTTTCATTATTAGCAGATAATTTGTTAACTTCGCAGACGAAATCAAAAGAAAATAGTCCTTGTATTATTTTTTTACTTCACTAATTTTCTGATTGATGAGCTCTTGTAGTTGGAATAAGTCAGGAATATTTTGCTTCTTAAACTCTTCTTTGATTCTCGCTCTCGCCATGAGTGCTATCGTTATATATTCATCTCTTTCGGGGCGAGGCAGCTGGAGCCATAGATCATTCGCACTTAAGCCTGCATCATTGGACTGGTCTTTCAATGTGTTTTGGAAAACCACGAACCCATTCAAGTTCTCATCGAGCCAATCATCGATCAGAGTATCATAAGCATGGCTACTGATTCGAGCATTCTTGCTATGTTCTTGAAGGCTGTCAAGCGCTTGATAATTTTTATTCAAGCCTCGAGCGTTGTTGTCATAAAGGGAGAAGCTGTCATTTGCTTTTTCCATGAACTTCGCATTGAGTTCTCTTTCTTTCTTCAGTTCTTCGTAGTAACTGGAGCGATAGCCCAAAGGATTGCCTCCTTCTCCAGATGAATAATTCCTCGCGAAATGACGCTGCTCAACTCCTCTTTTCCCAGAAGAATTGCGGTTCCCTTTGGAACTGTAAAGAAATTCTGAAGTAACTTGAGGTTTTGACCCGTCCCAAGAAGCATCATACATGGGATTGTATGTAGATTCGATGAGCTGGTGCAAATTGACAACGGCTTCTGTTCCTGCGGCAAGCCCATAGAAATCTTTTGTATTCCTAAGCTTTGAATGGCTATCGCTGCCGTTACCATGTTGAAGGTATTTCTTTATATATGCAGGCGTCTTCAATCCCATAATCTCCGCTTTTTCGTATCCAAGCCTCTGGTTGAATATTTCCTCCAAAGTCGATGGTTTTTTTCGAATAATCCCGTCGGCCGGAGAATTCTTTTTACTGCTGCCAATGCGCGGATACGTCGATCTGGTCGATTCCAGGTTTTCAGCCTTTCTTTCCATTCTTCGGATTCTCTCAATCGTTCCTTCTAACCCAGGGTCTAGGGCAGAGAGATCAGCAATCGTGATCGACTTATCAAGTAGATTAATGGACTCTATCTTCTCACGTAAATCTATAAGAAATGTTATTCCACATTATTATCGATATGTTGCTCACCTTCAAGAATGCGGGTGTCCACCTTCATGCTCTTCATCGTCAAAACCTGGGTCCTCATTCTATCCATAGCACCCAATATCTTGTTGATCATCATATCATTTCCATTGGCATCAGCGTAGGAATTCTTCCGATAGAGAAGCCTGATGAATTTTTGATAGTCTTGAAAATTTTCAATTGCGCTCAACTCGTGCAACAACGCGTCTATTGAATTAAACGACATTCGATCCATTTCGTTTCTATCCTCAATATGATCTGCTACAAGTGCTTTCAGTCCGTAATTCTGCTTTCGCAGATAGTCCATTTGCTTTTCGAAAAACTCCGCGAACTGCTCTCGTAACTTCTGAATGCTTCCTCTCATTTTCTCCAATTCTTTGTCAAGTTTATCCATTTGGTTATCTACGTGCCTCTCGAAACTCTCGAGATAGCTTCTTGAGTTGAACTCATGATATTTCTGCTTGAGGGTCTCACTCGCATCGTTACCAAAGCCGCGCGTTTCGTCGGTCGTTGATTTTTCAATGGATTTCGTGATGATGTCTCGAATGGCGATGAGGCGAACGCCTTTGATTTCTTTTGAAATTTCGGGATCTAGAATGCATTTGACGCACAAAAGGGAAGGGTCTTGACTCTCTTTCGTACAAAATACTTCGACTCCATAGCCCGGGTGAGTGGGGCATTGAATTAATTCGAAAGTGTAAATATCGAGCCGCTTTTGCTTGGGAGATTGAAGAGGCTCAAAATCTAATTCGAGATTGAGATTTGAATCTAACATTTTAAATTTTTGGGTTTGGGGCTTGATTATTCAAATTTATAATCAGGTGCTTAGGAAGGGAATAGTTAATAAATTTTGATATTTTATGATATGATTTTCTTCGTACTCTTGATTGGGATAGGTTAAACATTATTATTGTCATTATCTGGAGACTTGCCGAGTGTCATGCTATGTTCCAAGATGAAAGGCGAAATCCAGACGAATGTGTTATTTGAACACAGCTAAACTAAACTAGACCAATTCGACTTGAGCTCAAAACGCTTTACGGGGTAGGAAAATGCTTGAGAAAATAAAACAGGCTTCATTTGTTGGAGGAATCTGAGTCTGCATGCTGTTAACACAAAAGATGCTAATTTAATGATCTCAAAGAACTGTTGAATTTTTTGTAAATTTAAAAAGATCGAGCTCATTGCTATCGGCGCTTAATACATCATTAGGAAATTCGTGTATTTCTTTTCTGAATCGGAAAAGCGATATTCTCAAGAGTTTTATCAGAGTTGTTTCAGAGAGATAATGACATTGAAATCCAATAATATGCATGCGTTACAAAGTGGGAGGGAGATTATATTATTCGTTGGTCTTTCTAATTTGTCTATTATTACATCGCTCTTAGGAAATGTACCTCTTCCTGCTTTTTTGAGCTCTCCTCGAACTCTTTTTCACAGACACTAATTTCACTACAAATGTCAAAGGTTTAGGGCTAAAATAAATACTGCTCTAATACTCGATTTATTGAAAGTCCCAATAATATTGAATCCAATAGTTTTTATTGCTTCCATCGTTCAGCAACCTACTACGAATTAGCTTATTGAAACAAACTCATATTAGAGTACTCAACATACGGTAGAATCTCAAGTAAGAGACACATCAGGGCCTGGAGAAGCCTGCAACTTTAGATAGTGTCATTGTCTGTACTTTTTCTAAGGACAAAAAGTCCAATTTTTTCATTTTTCTAAAATTCTGAATTTTGGTTCGCGATGAGTGTGCTTTAACCTAATATATGCTTTCAAACAAAATAACAACTCAATTCATTCGAATTGTATATTTTTATTTAAATTTACTCGTGCAAGTAACCATTTGAACTCCAAATGACTGATCAAAAGCTCCGATGTAACTCCACTTTAACACGCCTTTCCTAATTAGAATAGCTACTGCTGCTCAAAAATTCGGAGAATCTCTATCTCGTGAACTAAAAAGCATAAAAAACCTCCGCGAAGCTAAACAGCAAGATAACGAGGAGCTCTCAGCCGCTGATAACCCGCAATGTAACCATTTTTGTCAATAAGATAGTTCCTTACCTCCATTTGCCTAGATGGGGATGCTACAACTGAACTTAAAGTCAGAGACATCTTAGATCATTACATGCAAAGAGAAACTCGCGAAACAACGATAACTCCCATGACAGACACCTCATTGCCAGCTGTTAATCGTGACGTTGCAACTTCTTCAAAGCAGAAATTTATGGATTTGGTCCTGGAACGAACGAAGACCACATCAACTGAATATAGTGGTGGTAGTTCTCTGATTAAGCTTTTTCCAGTAGAATTCAGTGCGCCAAACAGCGAAAACCATAGCACCTATTCCAATGGACCCGCTGGCAGTAATAATAGCAGGAAATCATCGATTCTCAGCGTGTCGAACTCGCGAGAGCCGACAAATCGGCAATCTGTTTCATCAAATTATGAGCAAATTGACAAATCGCAATTGACTGAACTTCGGTCGAATCCTGTTTATGAAACTCCAATTGCAGAGAAAAGGGATTTTAGCAAACGCACAACGCCCAGCAGCTATGCAGTCAATAGGCCTGTGATAGGGAATTCAAAAGGGCACTCTAAGAGCAACAGCATATCGTCTCCTATAAGAGACCGAGCGAACTATCAAGGCTATGATGGAAAGAAAAACGATATGAAAAGCTATAAAGGACAGAGCAGCCCAATTAATTACAAATCAAAGGAATATGGTATCAATAGCAATCGGTCACGAAGCAATCATTCTCCTAAAACCAGCTATGATCCCAGAAACCGAGCGTCTGTCAATATGAGTCCATCTAATTATGAGCAGAGTCTACAGAATGATAGCTTTCAGAGATCTGTGTTAGAGAAAGAGAGCAGCGTCGCTTCATTCTCGAAAAATAACGACAGCTTTGGCTTATTTCCATCGAATGGTGAAGGTGCGGAGAGAGATTTAAGTCCTTCTACACAGCAGGATCAGGCTCTTCAATCAGCGATAAAGAAACTTAATATTAAAACTTTCCTGGTAAGCGATATTCTTTGGTGTAAGGTATCGTAATTGTTTCGATGACAGAGCATTAGGAGCATAATGAAACCTCATCCAAGTGTGCAGCGAGCGACAAACGCATTGCTTTGCTTGATATCTGGACTCAGTGACCTGGTGCCAAAGAATATCGTTCAAAAAGAAGTAAATCGCTCTCTATACTATTCAGAGCTTTCAATTAATGTCAACTAGATGATAGAATGGAACGAGGCTAAAGTTTATTTACAATCTCCAATTTTTCTGGTAAATCAGCTCACTAAATTCAAAGATTTTTGCGATAATGGGCTAATCAACTCTCCCAGCATCGCAAGGGCCTATTCGCTGATCTCTCACCAGACTACACCTGAAGAAGCGACTTATATTTCGGAAATCTTAGAAACAATCGAGGGGTTTGTAAGAAGTGCGATAGAATACTTCATTATGACCCATCCTGCCTATTCCTATGATAATCTACATCTTTTCGATCCTGTACGAAGCACTGACGGTTTAATGGAAGTAAAAGACGCGTTGCAGAAAGTCTCGAGATCTTCCTCTCCCAGGAGCACAGTGAAATCAATTACTACGAAATCAAGACCTCTTTCTCCAACTGCTCACGATAGCTTTTCAGTTAATCGAGCAAAGACATCGATTGTGCGGTCAAAAACACCAAGCAACCTCCGATCACATCACATGAGCACAGATTCCTTGCAAAAATTGCAGGGAACGCGGTTTGGTACACCCACCCATCAAATGCGCAATGAACGATCTCTTTCGAGTAAATCGATAAAACCCCAAAGCCCAATAAGCCGAAACAGTCCAAGCGGCTCTCCTAAGCCTCAGCGAATCAGTTATTCAGGAAGTTACGCCGCGTCTCGGCCTCAAAGCAGCTTTGCTGAGCGGAAAACGGGACAGGGAAAGCAGGTTCTCAATACGTCGCAGAACCCATATAAACATGTGAAAAGCCGGTATATGGACGCTCCTGCGAAGAAACTGCAGGAGAGGAATCAAGCTATATTGAATCGATCGTATGGAGAATTTGATGAGGGTGACACGTACCGAAACACAACAGCTCTTAAATTTCAGAGCGCAGCCTTAGAGAATAAGTTCAGGAAGAGTTTAGAGCAGAAAACGATGGGCAGTGGGTTACATTCGCGTCAGAAAAGCCTCAATACGACTTCATTTGAGAGGTCATCGATCAACGATCAAAGAGTCCAACAATTCAACGTTGAATCTGAAGTTCAAGCTAATAAAAAGGCAACAAGAGAGTTTAAACAAAAAGCCACAAAACTTCTCGTAGAACACGATAGGATGGTATATCTAATCATTAAATGATCTTTGAAATATTGATTTTTTGTCGTTTTCTCCTCAGAGAAAAGCCGAAGCTCTTGCCCAAGAAGCCCGCAAAATTGAAATTGATCGAGAAGTCGCCAAGATAGAAGTACTCCACTCACAGCGGGATATGAAATTATATATTTTCCTGACATTACTTAGAAAAAGCACCTTGAAAAGTTCTTAAAAGAGCGAGAAAAAGCCGAGAAAAACTACGATAGAGGCATGTATAAAGATAAGCAAGATTTCCGAACCGCAGCAAATGCCCTTAAAAAGGAGAAAGAGAATGATAACTTGAACCACGAGCTCCGACACAATGTAATTCTCGTCTATTTTAGCTTTACTGAAACGTGATTATAGTTGAACACTCATTACATGAAAGTCGAAGTGGAAGCTGAGAAAAAACATGCGAAGCAGGAAATTTTAAGAGACAGGCTCCTTCAGAAGCATAAGGAGAGACTTCAGAAAAAACAAATGGATTGGCTCGAAAAAGACGCCCGGGTAATCAATGAGAAATAAGAGCGATGACATAATGAATTTGTATGTATTAGGCGAGGGAATTAAAAAACCAGCGGTCTAATCAAGATTTGCGGAAGAAACTTGACGCTTTGAATCAGCATATAGCTTCTCATGAAAGCTATTATAACCGAATCAAAGACCAGGACGCCGAATAAATAAGGCATGTCTTCTCTGAAGATCACAATGCGTGTAATTAGTAGGAGGCAGTTAATAAATCGCTTTCAGTATTAGTTGTCTATTTTCAATTTTTCAGGCTTGTTGTGTATTACTTTAGTGTTATAGTATTTGTGTTAGATTTGCAGTGTTAGAAAACCATTCATATTGTATGAAATTCATTGGTTCATGCTTGTTGTGTTCAGACTTACCATTTTTCGAATGAAGTAAAGGTTTATTCAGTGAGACTCCCATATAGTGAGAAAAATTTATTTCGAAATAAAAAATCTAATTATCTCTATTTTCAATGGAAGAAGAGCAAAAACCTCAGAACACAGGCGCTGAATTCGATGGACTACGTAAGATAATCCATTAATTCTACCCCTTCTAACTAGATACTCCGAAGGCTGGGAGGTTGACCCTAACTACGAAGAAAAAATGAAGAAAAAAGTTCAAAATACACTGTAATCTCCATTAATCTTACAATTTCCTTTATATTAGATGGCTTTGTTAGATACTCTTCCTAAAATGAACTTTAAAGCTGAACGACAAATCTCAGTATATTCATTTCCTTCTCGCTGATGACTTATTTCTTCTAGGAATACATTCACAGGTACCTGGATTTAGCCAAGAAAGGAAGCACCGTTAACACGAGTCTCAAAGAGAAACGAGAGCTTGCAAATCCAGAATTTTTACAGGTTTCATTTTCGAAAGCGCGTTATCTAATAAATGGAAAGACTGCAATGAAAGCTACGGATATTGAAGAGTATGGCTCGAACTATCCAGAGGATATCGTCAATCCAAAGAAAATCGCAGAGGGACCAGACGATTATTATGATGGAATACTGAGAAAGCAGACTAATATGCAATTCAGTCAGCCGAGACCACAGCAGCCGGCGGAAACCGGTCGAAAAAGCTTATGGGATGCGCAAAATGTAAACATTTAAGAAATATTTCGAGGCTAATGGGTTGAATTATGCAGGAATCGACATCGACGAATGCCAGGTTTGGTCAGGTGGCAGCTGCGTCGTTATATGGATTACAAATGCAGCAGAGTAAATCTCTTTTTCAATGGAAAGCTGTATTATTTTGTTGGAAATAGAGCCATGATTTGCTAAATTTTCATGTTGAAGCCAGCGCAGATGAATTTTTCAGAAAACTACGAAAGAAAATCTCGAATATTGTGGAATAGGAATCAATTTTTGGTGTGAATGTGTGTGTAAATGACTTTCTTGGGTCACATTTGTTCATTTCTTTGGATATTTACGTAATGACGTGAGTAGAACAAACTCAAGAATATCATCGACACCAGCCTTCAATACTTTCAGTGCAATAGATAATGAGAGACTGGTCTTGCACTAATTTCACTAGTTTCGATATAGCTTAATAAAACCTGTAGTGAATAATAAGATACGCTACTATCAAAAGCGAGAATGGGAATTTTCCAAGTTTTAAGAGGCTTGGCATATTATTTCTTTTCAAGAATCAAATAGTTTTCGATAGAAACTTGAGTTTTTCTAAAATCTGTGCTTTTCCACTAATAATTTTAATTCAGCATATCTTTTCTTCGCCAATATTATACAAAATTTCCCACTTACCATGGAGACCAGTGCTGATAAGATCTTAACAAAGCTGCCTAAAGAGATCGTAATCTTTGTAGAAGAGCTCGATGTCGTCGAAAACGGCGCGCTCTTAGACAAGCAGTTCCCAAAGATGAAATCAGTTCTCAAATCAGGATTTTCACAGCTTCTTCTGCACCCTGAAAGCGCAACAGACCCGAAAAGCAGCCTCTTTTATTTCCTCAGCTTTGAAAACTCATTCACCAAAGAGGAGCTATCAAAAACAACTCCAAAGGCTGACACCGTTCGATTATTTACCGAGAAACAGGCTGGAGACACTTCAACTAAGCCCACGCAGGACGATGATGAATTAACAGAAGTCAAATACCCCAATAACCCACGGACAATTAAGGACCTAACCACAATGTCTGTCGGTATTTGGACAAATACATCTGCGATCGCCGGGCTCTCGGAGCAAGCTGGCATCAATTATTTCTACAGCAGCAAACCTACAGCTAGTTCCTCTGAACTTTGGAACCAATTTGAGGGACTGCTGGCTATTGATAATCTCGATATCCTCTTAATTCACTTTGCTTTGAATGAAGAAATCACAAAAAGCAGCTTCCTTCAATCCATTGATGAGCTGGCCGGGGCGGTCGAGGGCAAGGCGTTCCTGAAAGTGATCGTTGGACCATTCGGCAAAAAGAAATATGAGCAAACAGCGATTCTACAATCGCATTTAGAAGCTATCAAAGAGGAGGGCGTGCTCAAGGATTTAGAGGGAGTGCTGCCGAGACAAACGTATCAGTTTAATAGAGCGGAAGTAAATAAAGAGCTGGTTGACACGCCGTTGAGGTTTTTGTTCTGTTTTTCACTGAATAACGAGAAGAAGGGGTCGCGGACGGATAATATAGAAAACTTTGAAATGCTGGGCCAGAAGGAGAACCTAAGAAAGTTTGGAGGTGGAAAGATTAACATCGCTGGGTTGTTCCGCGAAATCACTTTTGAACTCGGCAAACTTCCAAAGTTCGGAGCTTAAGGCGTTTCATATAGACTGTTTTTTGGGTTTTTTATGGCCGATATGTGTGACTTTGAGTGTTGTGAGGACTTCTATACATAAGAGCTATTGAGTATTTGCATTACTATTTGAAATGGAATAAATAATCGAGCTTTTTCTTAAGAAAGATGAGAACGATTGGATGCTCGTAACTGCGGAATTAATTGAATATTTGATCATTAAATTTGGAAAAAAAGTGCATCCACCGGGAATCGAACCCGGGTCGCAACGATGGCAACGTTGCATTCTACCACTAAACCATGAATGCTTTTCGAAATGACTTAGAAACATCTCCATTAACTACATTGGAGATTTTATTTCTTCATCAAACCACCTATTACGCCTTAACTTTCCAAAAGAAATATCTCAATTCCTTAATTCTAATGTCCAAAAAGTCTTTTGGCCCGATCGCAATGCCATTGGCAAATTTTCGTGAAATGGTTTCTGAAAAAACTTATAACTTTACAAAATACGCCATGCTAGCAAATGAATGAGAATGAACACAATAAACGATTAAGTCCACCAAAATTCCCATATACGATGGGAGTGATATAATTTATAAGGGGTCTATAGATTCTTCGTAAAGCCCAGCAACAGATTGTTGATTCTCTTGCCTTTCTAGAATTTTTCTCTCAGTGCCATTCCTCTCAGCTTATACCATTAGAGTAGCGGCGATTATAGTTCTGTGGTATTTTCGGCACTAGCAAAGGCTGCTTGTATCTCGCTTTGATCCAGGTTTTATCATAAACAAAGAGACTATCAGCCGCTTCATTATTCACGACCCTTCCATCGAAAGCAGGCTTTTTCTCAGGAGGACTGCACCGCAGATTTTCTGCCTGAAGCGCTCGGAACTCCTTTGATGAACTTCTGAGTGCCGAAAGGGTCCGCTCTTTTATAACAGCGACCTGCTTCTCGTAGGATTGCGATTTGTCTCTCCTCATCGAAGATTGAGCACGTATTTTCGTATTGACTAGGATCAGATCGTTGAAGTTTGGCATCGTCGGATCGTCTGTGTCCGTTCCATTAGATTCTTTGAGAAAAGATTGCATTTCTTGAGTTTCAGGGTAATGCGTACTTTGAGAGAGTAAATTTAGAGTATTAGAGAAGGAATGGTACAATTTGATCGAAGCGCTCACACTTTGTTGGCTTCTCAGCCTCTGAGTGGGTCTGGCTTGAGTTCCCTCAGTCATCTCTGGAAATCTTCGTCTCAGAAAGCGATTGAAAGAAACCTCGTGGACTCCAGCTTGGTAGTCAATCCAAATAGTTTCTTCGTTTCTAAATGAAAGAACCACTTAGTTAAAGTTTTTTCTGGGGCTTTGGTCTTACAATCGCAGAATGTCTTGCCCTACTGTGGCGATTGCGTCATAATTATCTAGTTAATTAGGATGAGTCCGACTCTGTGTCAAATAAGGCAAAGTTACCGTCCAGAACACCTTCTATCAAGCGATGTATTCCATCATAGCTGCTGATATTGGCTAATTGTTTCTTAGACTTGCTGGCGACTAGCACAGCTAGATAGAATCGAAAAATCGTTTTCATCTGAAAATTGAAGATTAGAACACTGCTTTTGCTGTACTTAGTTTACATCCTCTTCGAAGGAACTCTCTTGAGGCGATACGAGAAATCTCTTGAAAATAACGTGCTTTACGTTTTCTTCAGTCGAATAGACCTAATAAATGTGGTGATTTCAAGTAATGAGGAAAATGAATACTATGGCTAATGCAACTTTAGCTCTTCTGTTTTCTTGGAACTTTCTCACCATATCCTCGAAGTTAACTGACCCTTCCTAAACCACCAATTATTTAGAGAAGCTCCCCTTTCAATTTAATTACGATTGTAGGGACAGACAGATATTTTCCATCGATTTTGAGATTATACATCAAAAGATGGTCAAATGTTGTGACATCGATAATTAGCCCATTCAATTGGCTTCCTTGTACGTCTGAGAGATCAATAAAATATTACTTATCTCAATTCTGATATCAGTTTCTTTACCTTTTCGATATTTGCTCCAGTCAAGCTTTGAGGCTGTCTCTCTGACCAGTTCATAATACATTGACAGATACTTCGATTTGCTACGTTTTGAGACCACAAATGCAAGTCCCGCTAGAGAATTTAGCTTCTGATGATCCTTCAACTGCTCAAAAGCAATGATATCATTTATTCCAGAGGTTCCCCTCTTCGGCGCTGTCCGAACTGATGGCTTTTGCATCACTCCCTTCCTGGGAAGCTCCATGGAACTTGACCTCGGCATTATATATCTGACGGGAGGCATATCTGATTCTTTCCTGAGTTCTGGAGCAAACACTATCGAACTCCTGTAACTTTTCTCAGCAAAGGCCAAATTCACGAGACTTTTCTCACAACCAAGCCTCGAAGTGTGGGTCATTCTACTATCTGTCATATTAGAGCTAGCTGCTTTGTCAAAATGCTCGTTTTTCTCCATTGCAGTGATTAGATCCATAAAAGTATGGTTTTCTGGTAGTACTATTTTTGATGAATCAAAATGAGATGCGACTTGGCTTAGACGGTTCTGCTGGAAATATTCAGGATTGGCCAACGAGAAAATCGGCTGCGTTTTTTGTTTCACTTCGAAAGTCAAGGTCTTCAGTGCTGAGAGATTCGGTTTTTTGTCGTTTTTTACTAAAGAAAGTAACATGCTAAGGTGGATTTCAATGAAGATTCGGTTACTATAATCGTATTTGTCGTTGAATGACCATCCTCCGCGTCCGAATATTTTGGACCTCTGCATCGAGATTTGATAGTTTTCGAATTTTTGTCTCATTGTTTCGAGAGTGGAGTCACCATTGTGCGATTGATCGAAAGTAATGCTCCTATCATTTGTATGAAAAATCGTCGAGAGTCCGCTTATAGGTCTTGATGTTTTATCATATCCGTTTGGATATTGCTCAGGTTGAAACTCGCTTAATCTCGCAGTGGTTGCACTTGAAGGCGCGCCTGCTGAACGTCGGTTTATTTTTCGTTGAGAAGAGGCACCATCTGGGATATTCTCGTCGAATTTGACCTCTCTTGCTGTTGATGGGCGTTTATGCGAAGCTGAAACTGAGCGATGTGCGAGCTTAATTTTCTGGTGATTGAGAGCCGTCTTTGGTCTGCTAGAAATTTTTTGATTGGCGTTTTCAGCGATCGGTTGAGACTCAAACTGAGCGTTTTCATGAATTTGTTGATGAGGGGATTCATCGGGTTCCTCGTCCCAGAATCGTTTCTTTCGATTTGATTGATTGCGAGGAGTTTCGTTTATAACATTATGTTGAATGCCGCTGTTTTCTTTGAAAATACGTTAAGATCAGTGGAATTTTGGGGAATTTACGCTCGGTTTCCACTGAAGCTTCCGCTATCATTATCGCATTAGAATCTTCAGGTTGGTTATTAAATTTATCGGGTGTGGGTTTATTAAGACAACCGCTTTTCCCGAATATTTAAAACATAGTAGTCATATCTATATGGAAATGAAGCATCTTTCTGATGAAGGGCAACTGATATGAGTTCATCTACTCCTTAAACATTCATCAAAAGCTATGAGGCCCTAATTCAGCAAATTATGTGCCAAATGATGCGTCTTGAGCGCTAGACCCCTACTCTCTAAGTAAAACGAGAACAAAAAGGATGGAAATTGGATTATGTGACCGGATTCGTCGGTTTTACATCGAGAATTATTGGCAAATCCAGAAAAGAGCGGATACCTTGATAATTAACACTCTGGGAATTAAATCATATATTGATTAATTTTGGAATACAGAGACCAGATAAAGGAACTATGCAAAACGAAGTAAACCAGAAGGAGCTCCACATTTCTGACATTATTTTGAACAGTATATACAGAACTTGCTTTAAAGCCACCGTGCCAAAGACCGGTGACTTTACTGATAAAAAAGGTTTTGTAAACTGCTTCACAAAAATGTACCAGGCCTATCATATTGTTGCTCCAGCGGTCACTGAGGAATATAAGCTCCGAAAAGAACAAGAACCAGCTGTTGAGACAGGCGAAGAGGGTGGTGAAGGTGAAGAAGAGAGCGAGTAATCTAAGAAATGATTTTCACGGCTTGAATGCGCAGCATACGCTTTCATTGTTTCATTGTGTCCGGTGTGTATGTTTGCATACCGGAAAACCCATTCATACTAGCAATTGATTGTATTGTATCTGCGCAGCTGAAAACTTTTTTAGAGAATTGGGTTGCTCAAATTCAAACTTCTGGACAAATCAATTGTATCCAATGAACAATATCCAATCAAATTATGTAAAAAATGAGAATTCTGCAGAAAGGGTAATAAATAAATAGTCTGGCAGACACAAGTCGTTAGCAGTGTTTGATGACTGTGCTACCATTTTGAAATTCTGTGATTATTAAGAGTAACAATTTGGGAAAAATTAAGAAATCTTGATTTATTGTTAGTCTTGGTCTGAGCTAAAGGGATTTCGTGCCTTAATAAAACGTAATATGGGCCTTCCAGAAGGCCGATTGAGCTTACAGTAGATTTGAAATGAAATTTCGAGAATACGACTTTGCTTCAATTTCAATTAAACCGTAACACATTTAATCTTTGGTGATTCGTATCATGAAATATATATATAGATATAGATATGGAAGGTTTAACTCTTATTGATAGAAACTGACTAATACTTTTCTTATATTCGCAAAGGCTGGTAAGTAGCGCATCATGGTTATAAACATTATCTAAATTTCTTTAATCATTGAATGATAATGTCTTTGGTTTTTGAGTTCAAATTCAGTCAAGTTGATTTTCTCAGCGAAGGCTACGATACACTCGAAATCCCATAAAAAAACTTATCAAAAAGAGGACTTCATACAGCAGCAGGAATTTAATGAAATAACTTTTCCAATAGCAGACAGCTCTAGTATCTTGGCTAAAAAACGAAGTTTTTGAAGGACATTCACTTATTCAATTTCAACACTTGAGAAGACATAAATATTTCATCGAAAATCGAACGCTAGTTTAAACCATTAA
>ENA-UOTX01001524-UOTX01001524.1-compost-metagenome-genome-assembly--contig:-NODE-1524-length-16686-cov-5.366608_pt1 | contig 16686 bp, 24 predicted proteins | sample MGYA00238143_ERZ746982 | MGnify/ENA primary metagenome ERZ746982 (study PRJEB28758, sample SAMN06268862) | compost metagenome | isolation source: single cell | place: USA: California, Emeryville, Joint... | reverse complement strand
GCATATATAATTAAGCAAAAAAAACGCCAACGCCTTGTTACCAAGTCGACGGTGATGGATCCCTCGCTGAAGCAGTATTTGGTCTATCAAAGAAAACTATGAGAGGAAATTCATGCGAGATTTCTACGATTGAAAAGAGTCCAGGGAAAGATTTCTTGCAGGCACCGATCATCTCTAATTTAGTTTTTTCCTTTTATTTTAATACTTCAGAGCGTAATCTTTTAATTTAGCATTAATCGAAGGGCTTTTTTTTTTCTCAGCAATGTAGCTCAAAAGGAAAAATCCCCTTAAAATTCGCAAGGCGTGAACCTTAGAGAATTAAGCACTTTGCTCAGTAGGTAACTCAAAGGAATTATTGTTTTAGCAAAATTTTGAAGCTCAGTTAACAAAAATACAGCTATGAAAGAACATTTCAAAATTTATGAAGTAAAAGCTCATAAACCAAGCAGATTAACAGTTAAAGGTTTCTCTCAGTAAACTGTATAATGGAATCAATCAAGCATGATATTTAGAGTCGGGTTTTTGGATTTCAGACATCTGATTATTTTCTTTTTCAGCTTCTAGTTAGTAGAGAGAATGTTATTGAAGGGGTAAAGAGGTTAAATGGTTACTTTTCTTATCGGCGAGGTCTCTAAAATATCTAATTGATTTGAAAGGGAGTTTCAGAGCAAAATATGAAATTGATAGTATTACTTTGCGGAAAATGCGATAATGTCCTTAGGATTCGCTCTGATCACCTCCTTAGAATAGTGCTTGAGAAGCGTGGGGAGGTCTGAAGGGACGACGATCTGTTCTGCTGAGTAAATTCTCTGTGAGGTGACGTCTGCCATGTTTCCTAAATTTTCTGAATTATCTACGCAACAACCAATTTTTATGAAAGTTGTATTTGTAAGGGCAAATTAATTAATAGTTTCAGATTTGAAACTGACAGAGATAAAAATATCAAGACGGTGAAAAAAGAAAGAACTTCTAATAAAGTACAAGCCTACACTCAACTAGAAAAGTGAAATTTCAATATAAGAAGCAATCCTCTCCTATTCATGAGATGATAATATTGACAATACAGGCCGTTTTACTTGAAATGCATTTCATTCGTCATCAGTTCGTTTATTTATTAATTAAACTTTTGGCTTCCAAGCTCGAATCGCATAGAAATGCTATTCTTGCTTTACATATCTCTTTCGAAGATTAGTAATGGTATCTGGAATTATTTTTCATTAGCCCTAAAGTAATTTTCTAAAATTAGTCACAAAAATACACGGCAACCTGTTTTCTCGCTGCTATTCACTCTTGGCGCCAGCATTGATTCATCATTAGAGTACAGTTAAAATGCAAGCAACTCAACACTAAATATAGCAATCTAAATATAAGGATCCGCGTGTGAGAAGATCTTTAGGAATAATATATATAAATATATAAATCCAAAGAACTTCGTGATAATAGTATAGTTAACTTGCGAGCAGCTTCAACGTTAAATATAGCAATCTAAATATAGAAACCAATTGGGGTGTTTATAGGAACAATTTCTATATTATATCAAAATTTGATTCCAAAAAAAAAAAGAATGCAAACATTCGTGAAAATTGGTATTGTTTGGCTTCTTTTCTCATATGCATCTGGTTGGTGTTTCCCAACTTCCTTCTCGAAGGGCCCAGTGGCTGTTGTCAATTATAATGAAACAAACTCCACCAAAGCAGCGACGGATACATTGGTTGAGAGTAACAACAATAACGAGCTTCAGCTTTTCGCCTTGAACCAGACTTCATCAGGAGGTTATTCGAACATGAGTGATTATCATCTGAACATCTTCATCAAGAGCATTGACAGCATAAATCTCAGTGTTGGAGGGAATGTTACCGGTCTTAGCTATGTTGGTCCTGCCCTCCACTTTGGCAAACACAAGATCTTTGATCCTGATTTAATTGCTCATGGCTTATCATCGCACTCAAATCAGACAATGAAACTGGAATCCCCACTGTAAGAGTTTATCAACAACCACTTGATGGGGGTGCTGCAGTGGAGAGATTCAGAATTGATAACAACCTCAATGCCACTTTCTATCCACGCGCTCTTCCCGCTACGTATATAGGTAAAAATCTTTATGTTTTTTACGAGGCGGCTGCGAGTATGGTTAACCTGACCAGCTTCACTATCGGTTCCTCTGTTAATGACGGTACACTTATTCAACACACTGTTACAACCACATATCACATGGCTATGGCTCTATCTTTAAATGTGTCTGGAATGAGGCTCTAGGAAACGACTAAATCATGGCTACTTGGTATGAGTTTGGTGACAACAGTCTCCTGACGTATGCTACTATTAATCTGACGAATGGAATCGTCTCTGCCAATCGCATTACCCCGAAATTATTAAGTGCCTACCTTTATAGTACTCATGATAAATTGTACAGCGTATTCTGCCTCCTCAAATCCAAAAAACACAGTTACGATCTCGATACATACTTTAGCGTTGGTAATGGAAGCCTTATTTATCTTTCGAGCTATAATTTTGAAGCTTGAGCTTTGTTGACAAATATTATTTTGTTGATGAAGTTCTACCGTATGGGCCATACCTTGTTGTCTTCTTTGACAATTCCTCAACTTGCTACGTTGGAAACAACAGCTACGAAATATGGGACCTCGAAACTCGCACTCTTGTAAAAGAAAGAACTACCTACCTAGCAAAAAGCTCATGTAGTAATGTGAAAGTGGCAACTCGTGACCGTGGTATCTACGTGCTTAGTTATGATTTTACGGGGAGCTGGTCTGAAAATGACTACATCTACACCTTACACTGGATAAATATCACGGTGGGGAAGCTAATCGATGGATATCCTCATAGCGACCAGCGCCATGGCAATTGAATCGTTATGCTCGTTTTCAGCTTATGTAACCGCTACATTCCATACGTAAAAGCTGAATTAGATATTTCCAAAAAATACTCATCAAAAAAATTAATATATATATTATGTCCTCTTCATTTCAGTCGTAACGAGCCATCTATACTTAGAAAAATGGTTGTTTGGTTTTCAGAGTAAGATGAATTCAATCCTTAAATAAACACTCACAACTAACAAATTATTTCGCGTAATACGTCAAATTAAGAACTTATTTTATTTATTATGGAACCACTAACTACAACTACCAACGAAAAGAAGGACTCTTCAACTAGTTGCAATATACGTGTCTATATAAGAGTACGACCGGCGCTCAAGAACGAGTACGAGAAAGAGATCTCTGTCGAAGCGAACGAGCAGGTAACGTACTTTTCCGGTCAATTTGAGTCTAATTGGTTTTTTTACATTCACTAGCAAAATTCCATCTCAGTTAACACTCGGACGGACATCATTCAAGCGAAGTTTGACCGCGCCTTTGGCCCGAGTTCCACGCAATCAGATGTTTTCGAAACCGTTTCACATTACGTGCCTGCAGTATTAAACGGGTTTCATAGCACTGTATTCGCTTATGGGCAGACTGGCTCAGGTATATAACTCAATTCCGGCATGACCAGATTCGACTCTAAATCAATATAATTCTTAGGAAAGACACATACGATGTTCGGATCTGATTGGGAGAATCTAATCGGTCTATATCGCAAAGGAGCTCAGCAGACTTTCATTCAGGACATTGAGAACGATAAGCAATTCGTCGGGGTGATTCCGAGGATGATAAACCAAGTTTTCAAGCAATATAACGCGTCAGAGCATGCCTCAAAAAGATTGGCTGTCTACTGCTCGTTTCTTCAGATATATAACGAGAAAATTTACGATTTGCTGCAGGATCAAAAAACCAGCACTCCCTTGCAGATCAGAGAGAATAAATTCGATGGGATATATGTCGAAGGGCTCGTCGAATATGCTGTATATACATTTGAAGAATGCATCACGTTGATGAAACGTGGCGAAAAGAACCGACATACTCGTCAAACGGCTCAAAACGTCAAGAGCAGTAGGTCTCATACGATTTTTCAGTTGCTAGTTGAATCAACCATAGCTGATAAAAACGGGAAACTTCAAGTAGGCTAATGTGAGCTATTGCATCATATTAACTTCCATTAGAAAGCGAAATTGAACCTATGTGATCTTGCTGGCTCGGAGAAACTGAAAAAACAAGAAGACATCGGCACTGATCATCTCAAAGAGCTGAAGGGGATCAATCTCTCGCTATCGACGCTTGGTATTTAATTCTCTGTGGTTTCAGTATGTGATTCGTGATTTAAGGCAAGGTCATCCAGAGCTTATCATCAAAGAATAACCTCCCAGTGCCTTACAGAGACTCGAAGCTCACGAGGCTTCTACAGGATAGTTTAGGCGGAAATACTCAGACATGCCTTATTGCTGCTTTAACTCCAACAGCGTAAAATAACTGCAGTATCGAGAAATACTGATAACGATTACCAGGGAATGCGTTGATGAGACGTTAAATACTATTAAATTCGCAGAGAGAGCGAGACTTGTATCCAAATTTTTGATCGAATTTAGATTCCTAACCACTGCTAATAGATTGTGACTAAAGTCTCTCAGAACCAAATTAACGCCACAGACGATCAGCTTGTTCAAAAACTCAAAAAAGAAGTAAGAGCACTTGATTGTTTGGCCGAGAGACAATATTTAACTGCAATGAATAGATACAATATCTGCGAGAGATATTGAACATGAGACGGCAAGGAGGCTCAGCGATTGGAGAAGTACATAATAAACTCCTGATTTTGAAAGAAGAAAACGAACGTCTCAGACAAAACCATGTCTCAATCCAGGAGGTCGAGCGCCTGCTTGCTGAGAACAGACTTATGAAGTTTGAGCTTCAGAAACTAAAAGGCGATACGAGTCCGTCCAGCTCGACGCTTCAGAAAAACACAGAAAATGAGTTCAATAATCACCAATTCACCTTCGAGCAGTTATCTCCGATGTAAAGGACTACTCACGCTTACATATTGATATCTATTTCTTTTTAGTAATAAGAAGACTGATCCTGTTATGCCGTTCCTACCCGACTCAATTATGCTTGAACATAATAAAGAAGCCACGAGGGAACTCTCGATGAAAGAGTTCAAACCAACTGCTTTAGGGCTTGTTACAGTACATAGCAGTGAATTCTAGTCCAACTCACTGATAATGCTTTTAGGAGGCCACCAGCACGAAAAACGAGGCGAATAAACTACGAAGCATGCTGCAGTCGAGGAGCACCACCAGCAAGCACAGTTATAATCGAAATCACGACACTAGTCTCAAAGATTTTGGAGTCAGCGATAACTTTTCAATGGGGAAGGTCTCAACTACGGGGTCTAGTAACAGGAGCCTTCATTTCCAGCACAAGGATTTCAAGCTCCCTGAAATTAAAAAAACCGAAATGAACGTGCGAATTCGAGGTGCATTGATGCTTATAGTCTGATCTCATAACACATAATAATCTCTTAGGGCGCGGGCAAATGTTACAGACGACAGCATTGCTTGAACGAAGTTTAGTAGAGCAAAAAAAGCTCGAAGATCTACAGAAGCAGAAGATACAAGCGCTCGAGAGACTAAAAACCATCCAGCGAATACAAGAGCATAGAGAGAAATTACTGGAGAATGAGCTTAGCAATGCAGGTCCCGAGAAAGAGAAAGAGCGAAGCTTTGACAAACTTCCATTGGCATCGAAAATGATGAGTCGGTATCAAAGCCACGAGACTAAATTTAACCCGTACCAGGTAGAAAAAGTGATTATTGACAAATTTAATGGGTTATTTAGATCAAACAAGAAATAGAAAGCAAATACAAGGACAAAAAGCGAGAAGATTTTATCAATAAGCAAAGGAAAAGAATCGAAGAATACAAGATGAAAATGCAAAAAATAGAAGAAAACTATCTTCGTTAATGTGTGAAAAAGCCATGTGTTTTTATCTCTTTGTTTAAATCAGATTATTTTGGTTTGATTTTTAAAAATAGATAGTGGTAATAAATTTTTTTTATTGCTCTCTTGTTGGATACTACACTCCGCATCGCTGTGGAATCTAAGATATTCATAAATTTCTTCCTGTTCCCATATTATTATTTCGATTGATCTATAATAGTGGCTTTGAAAATGCTTGAATGTTGAGTAAAATTTATGATGGCCGTTATGACACCACCTTCCATCCCATCTCATTATTACATTTCCTTAGCCATCTCCAACGAATCCTCAAAATACACAACCAAATCCCTCTTGGTCTTATCAAAGGAAATTTCAGTATTATTTCTCGCTTGAAAAACAAATCACTAGGTAAAATTTTCTAGATTCTTTTAGTTTATGTGTGACAGGATGGCATTCGATCCTTACAGAAGTTACATATCAATAGTTTTTCATGTTTCTAGTATAGATGCAAAGATTTTGACCACAATGAAGTTATTTTGAATTCCATACAGATCAATTTTCTCCCAAGAAATTATCGATAGAAATCAATTTCATTCTTGTATCTGAGCTGCATTTTGGAGAATGGCGCGATTCTATCATCATCGACATACACCCACATACTTCGCTCTGGCGTCTTTATCGAAAGCATCTCGTCTAATGTGTCATTCACGATTGCTGACACCCAAGTCGTACCGTCAGTGCTAATCACAAACGCATTAGGCACCAGTCATACGAAATCATAATTACTTGTAATCAAGCTTCTCCGTGAGCTCAAATTTATGGTCCGAGTAGTCCTCATCGGAATCATACTCAGGTCCTAGATCCTCAGGATCATTCTTTAAGATTTTCTTCAGCTTGGCTTGTCTGTCTTGCATCTTCGCGGTGAATTTACTAGAATCTACAAAATTTCACTCAGTTAGAAATCCTAGTCAATTGCTCATTGTTACTTTGTGAAAGCATCTGAGTTGAGATCGATCCCTGACGTTTCTTAAACAACTTTATCTAATTGATTAAATCAATAAATCACTTGTTCTCACCAGCTACAAATACCTTTTGAGTTGACAGTCCCTGCAGAGGATTCGTGAAATCTCGAATCCATGCGTCCATTAGCTTCACTAATGTTTTGCTTTCAGAAGCGTACTTCAGCACAGCTGGATTTCTCGAGCACATCTGAAAGCGACTTAAGCTCATAGAACAAAGTAGTAACTTTACCTTGAAACAATAGTCAATGAACATATCCGTCGCTTTGTAGAACTCTGCGTTGTCTCGCATCACTTCAATGAAGCATTGCATTCCCTTTTCCACCTACGTTTCCAATTGGATTAGCGGAACTGAATAAATTTACTCTTTGCGCTTCCAGACCGTCTTGAACACTCATCAGCTTCTCCAGCGTAATCAAATAAACCTTCAAAGCCTGATCGTCACGAGCGTTCATTTCTTGGTACAGCATCTTGATTATGTCGCTTAGCAAGTTTTCTTTCTTAAACGAAACATGAGCAATCAACGACGAGACCAGTTTCCTTGAATTCTTAGTATTTGACTCTTTCAACAGCGCTTTCATCGCCTCTATCGAGTACAGAATGGTCCTTTCTGAATCGTCAAAGGCGATTTGAACAAAGCTGCCGTCTTCATTCGACATCCCTGGCATCGCTATTGAAAGTCCCAGCTTCGCCACTGTCGCGACCAGTGAATTGAAATTCACCGCGAGGTTCTCCAACATCATCTTCTCTTTCTTTTTATCGATCATCTCACCAACAGATTTTATCGATTCTAAATGCTTCTTGCTGGCATCCTCCTTAGTTGGGTCACCTAAGCCATCGTCCGATTTCAGCGCTCGTAAATTAACGAGCTCTCGGTAGTCTTTGAAAGTATTGTTAGGGACTTTTTGGTTCAAGATGACATAAATGATTCTTCCGATCATCCTCTGCTCCAAGAGATAGTTCTTAGTGTATGTCCCGAGTCCCGCCAGGATGCTGAAGACCTCGAAGAGCTTTGGCATCATCTTATACTGATCCTCGCATTCATACAGCACGTAGACAAACGAGTTTGTCAAGGAGACAATAGCGCTGTTTTTCTTGAAGTCCTCATAGCTTTGCTGGCTGTCTCTCTGGTAAACGGTCTCCAAGGCCAATTTGATGAGGCCTGTCGTGAAGTACTTCATGTCAGGGACTTGGCAGTGCACCAGAAATTCTTTTATAATGTCGATTTCCCTGAACGAATTTAGCAACCAGTTTGACAGTTCATAGTATTTCGCCAATGCCTTTTTCACTTCTTTAAGGAACTGCGGAAGCCGGTCGCGGTCTCGCGCTCTGAGAATCACAGTCATGAAGTAGAGAATGCTCAGTTTTCCGATGTTTAACACAGAAGGTTTCGGCATAGTATTTGGCGATGCAGGTTCTAGAGTGTTTACGTTGGCCTTCAGTACGCGCTGGATCAAGTCGGAGTAGTCTCTATCGAACATGTACTTTGTCATTTGGAACTTGTAGTTATCTGCTCTGATCTCCTGGAGGATCTTTGGAGGCATGACATCAAGCGCCTGGTTCTCTGAGTTTTCGTTCATTAGCAGGGATTTGATGGGTTTGCCAGCATCGTCGAAGTAAGCAACTCTTTCATAGAAGAGCAGATAGGCATTTCTATGCTTTTCCTTTGCTGATTTGGAAAGACTACCGAGGTTTCCGGTCATCTTCTCCTCGCCACCGAAAGCTTCATCGGCAAGGTCGCGGATATAGAAGGGTCTGACGATATTATCATTGAATTCGAACCATTTTTCGGAGCCGTCTTTGATAAGAGAGTAATAATGTCCAGATTCAGCCGTTCCGACATGAATAACCACGCCACGGAGCTTGTACTGGTAGTATTGCGGAGGGAACGCTTGGTCGGCTAGGTCATTCTCATCCAAAGCTTCTCCAGTCTCCTCCTTCTCTTTGCGTCTCAGATATCCTTGGGTATAAGGTCGCATGTCAAGATCTTCGGGGAACTCGCAATAGTCATTCACTTTCATCCTTTGCCTAACGAAAAAAGTGAGTTTAGGAACCTGGAATGGAGAGCATACATGGTGTCGAAGTCGAACTCGAAGCGCTTTAGCACAAGCATCAAGATATTTGGCAGAGTTTTCACACAAACTCTTTTTAGCGTCGGGATTTTCTTCTCGCATTTCTCGCAGTAGTATGCGTTGTCTCCTTCTAGCATGTCCCCTTGGATAAAGTTTTGCAGGCCTTCATAGATATTCTTTTTATTTTTGACCTTGAGAGATATGGCCAAGCATGGCTCTTCTCTTTCACTACAGTTAAAAGTGTTAACGTTGAGTCAAGCAACTACTTACCTTGAGTGAGGGCAGCCTTTGCAGATCAGCTGGTTGCTCAGCATACCGCCGTAAATCCTCTTGATGATACCCTCGTTCTTTGAGCCCTTCAGATAAGGCTCGAGCTTATCAAGGAGATTGTTGAAGAACTCATCGACATCCATTTGCTCGACGACGTTGATCGGCTTTCCCTCGTAGTCCTTGAACGCGAGACAGAAGCTCCTTGGGTCATAGTATTGCTTTTGACTTCTTTTCAGCGAAGCCATTATCAACTGGAACTGAAGGAGAAGGTTTTCGTGGTCCTCGGTCTTAACGTTAGTGTTCTCGGTCTCGAGGAGAGATTCTCTGAAGGCTGGCAGCATGTAGAACTGTTGCATCAATGAGTTCATATAGCAAGTGCAGCCCAGGTTTTTCAACCCGACATAGCCGGTCCTAGACCTCTCACCGTGCACTGGGAAGATATACCAGTCACTATATGACCCAGTTCTCCAGAAGTTCTTTCTCAGAGGCTTGAATAGGTAGCCCACGAGCGTCTCAGTCAACCGGTCGTTGAGGTCGTAGAAGATTGTGTTAAGCAGCTGGAATGCGGCTTTTCTGGATTCAACGGTTTTGCATTTTGGAGCCGGTACAACAGCAGGTGAATAGTCTAATTATCAATGACATTGGAGCTTATAAAAATAAAAAATGAGTTTGTTACCTTCAGGAATTTCAAATAGACAGACATGCACGACTTCCAGAAGGAAGGAGGCGTTATCTTCAAGCACAGCATTTTTCATCGCAGAGCTTCTTCGGAAAAGCAATTCCAAGAGTCTCAATAGGCCTTGCAGGAGATAGTCTCTTTCTCCCGTTGAAGAAACCTCATAAGGAGTCAATTTGGTGATCATATCCATGACATCGAGCGCGAGACCTTTGAAATCGATGCTGGTCGCCTCTAAATCTTTTGTGGTGCTTTTGCAATAGAGCGCATCAATCAGCGAGAAAAACTGCTCGCATTTATCCCTGTAGTCCACAACGACACCCAAATAGTTCTTTATGAGGAACCCAAGCAAGAAACTATTGAATTTTTGAGTGTTTGCTTTCTCGCTAAACTGTGAGGCGATGCCTGATAGAGAGGCAAAGTTATTTGTCATGTCTTCACGAAGTTTTGAGTCTGTTGACTCAATCAGTCCTACAAAAAAAGCGTGTTTAGCACTCGTGAACAAGCCAATGCAAGAATACCTTTTTGAATTAACAAGCGGAGGTCTGAGAACCCATATATTCCGTTGATGAGACTAGGATCGATCTTTATAAGGCTGATAATGACCCAGAAGCTGTTATGTACGAACTCTTCGTTCGCTTTCACTCTTTCATTATCTTTTTTGTTTGTAAAGGAGATATGTATAGGTTAACTAAACTAAATTTTACCTTTCTGAACGTTCTTTTCCTTCTTCTCTTTCGACGGCTCAGATGTCACTGTCAGCAAGCCTTGCAGCAGTTTGTTGAGGATGTCGGTGATATTATATTGGTTTGATCTCTCCAGCTGGAGTCTGCTGTTGCACTTGTCGATGAAGAATCCAATCAATTTCGTCAGCGTCGCCATGGCTTTTATTGAGAAGGTGTCTTTGAGCTCGCTGGTCGGAAGCTTGTCAAATAGCTTCATCAGATGGTCAAAGCCTTTCTTATCAATGAACTCGAGACACCAAGCATCTTTCTTCGATTGATCTCTATAGCATACAGTTATCATTCTCACTTAAGCAGCATTCATAATTACCCATTAGGAGCAGAGCAGATATCGCTGAGAATTTGAAGAGAATAAAGGAATTTCTTCGTGCAACTAAGCTCGATCAGCTTAAACCACGCATTCTTGAGAGGAAATAAAAAAGTTAGTGGGCCTGTCTGTTTGATGTAGAGATTACCTCGTTTTCGATATTCAATTTTTCAAAAGCAGTCTTCAAGCTCTTGTTAGGAGGGAGAATAGAGAGGAGGTCCCAGGTATCGTTTGCGACTTTCAAATTATTGCTTGAAAGCAAATCAAAGAGTGTGTCCATGAGTTTTTGGTTGCTTCCCAGCAGCGTTTTGAACTTGTCTTTTGTGATCGAGATGGCCGACTGTGATGGCTTTGGTGTGATGATAATATCCTTATCGCTGTCTTTATCCTTGCTCGCTTAAAGTGTAAAACGAATTATTTTATAACAAACTCAAGAACTGCTTCCTTACCTATAGCCGAAACGGTGTACTCTTCTTCTATCTCATTCGAAATCTTGAAATTGTCTCTGAGCAAGATCTCAAAATCGTACAGAGGAAGATTAAATTCCTCGGCGATTCGCTTTCTGAGGTAAAACAGTGTGGCGTTGCTTGGCAGCGAGAGCGTCTTTTTCGAACTTTCCTCTGAAAAATTCCTTATTAACACATCAAAAGTACTCAAAATTACCGTTTTTCACAGCGACAACCAAGCAGATGTTCTCGGGGTTTGGCGAGTCCTTGTGCAAGAACTTCTTCCCTTCGAAACTAAATGATTCATTAAATCCCAACGAATGCAACTGGGGCTTACTTCACGATGAAGGAATGCAGAACCGTGATCACATTTAACGTAATAAGCGGGTTCTTTTTCTGAATACCAATTTGCAAATTTTCAACGCATCTAGCTACGAAAGTCTGCCACGTGTTCAATTTGGCTTCAATGTTCGTTCCGGTTATTCTCAAATGCAGAGCAACGATCAAATGCTTTATGTTTTTGAGCACCTAATTAATTTCTTTATTAATCACTGAGAAAACATAACTACGCTTACCTTTTCATCAGTGCAAACTAGCAGCATTTGCCAGATTATTTCGACTCCAATCAAATGATCGAATTTATGAACTCTATAGCTGTTGTTCTTGGAGATGTCCAGATATTCCTCCTTCTCGTTGATAATCTCGAAAAATTTCTCAAAACACTTGAAAATTTCAATGTTAATATTCGTGAAATTATCCATCATCTGAGGGTTGCAAAGGATATTGCTAAACACTTGCTTCAGCAGCGTGTCTCCAATGCAATAAGTCTTTTGTCTTGAGGAAGTTTCCTTGGATTTGATGAGCCAAGTCAGAAAGGCGTTGGTCTCAATCTCGCTGACCGCGTTCTTAACCAGCGCGTGCCACAGGCGCTTCAAGTGATTGAATGTGAGTTCCGGCTTTTTCAAGTTGAAATTGATGTTCTCGATAAACAGTAGCCGATGCTCTATGTTGTAGGTGTGGTTATTTTTGCCAACATAAACAGGCTTTTCCGTCAGCGCGTTCTTCGCTTTGAGTTTTTGGTGCGCTATGACCACTTCTTTCATGTACACCTCGAAATCTGACACGGTCAGCTCGATAAGGTTGTATTTGCTGTTCATCTTTTGGAGAATATCTTCGACTATTATTGCATTGGTTATTTAGGCTATTTCAAACTGTTTCAAGCAGCTTACGTGAATTTCCCATGCCGAACAGTCCAGTACCCGTGAATGTTGTAAGAATATGTAATGAGAGCAGCAACGATTGGGGAACCGATTGATTCTATGAGCAAGCGTTAGAAATCGCTGGTGAACTTGACCGGGTTACCTCTTTTAGGTTTTCGAAGCAAGCGACGAGGTATTTCTCTCTTTCGTTTTTGAAATTAGGTGTTTTGAGCAGTTTAGCACAGGCTTCAAAGGCAAGTTGGAACAGCTTGGGGTCAAGTTTAGAGCTATCTTGTATCGCTTCCCAGAAGAGTCTGAGCCCGAAGTACTCGTATTTGGGGTTGCTAATTTTTTTCGTTTTGAAATCTATAAATATTGTAAGCCTTAATAAGTATTTCAATAGAGTTACATGAGCCGCTTTGTGCCTTTTCAACGGAATTCATGGCTTTAAGACTGTATTCCTTGATCAAACTAATAGTCATTTCGGTGTATTCTTCCATCGGGATGGACGCTATCCTCGAGAACATAAACTCAAGTGCTTCGATACTCATCAGGCCGGAGAGCTCGACGATATTGTCGTAGACTGCTCTGACATAGTCCTCATACTTTCCATCCGAGGACTTCCAAAGTAAGTTCAAGTATTCGTTGGAGAGTCCGTTGGTTTGACACAAGAAATTAAAGAAAGTCGATGATCGTTTCAACAGCTCGACGTGGGTTTCGTCACCGAGGATATATTCGATAACTTGCTGTTGAATTAACCAGTTTTTCAGTTTCTCTTGGGTGATATATTTGAAAGGCTTTTTATCTCCGAGCTTTCTCACCTCAATCGACGGGTCAGCGCGATCAATAAACTCTTTGAATTCGTTCATGGCTTTAATCTTACGTTCGAGGAACGGACTCTTGAGCATTTTAAGCGTAAATTCTAACTCTGCCTGCTCAGCTATCATCCAGGCCTCCTTTCCGTATATCTCTTCGAATATCTGCACGCTTTCTCTGATAAGAAGTAAACCCTGGAACGACTCATTCTCTTTCATTTCCTTCAGAGTCAGTTTTTCCATTCTCGTGAAGAAAATCTAAGAATTCATTATGAAAGGGGCAGGTAGAGCATATATACCGTTTTGAATTCTCCGAAGAACTTATCTCTGATCGAAGATGACAGGAGCCTCAAAAGCGCTTGTGTCAGAGGAAGCACGTACTTGTACAAGTGAATCGGGAACCGCAGTACCGATTCTTTTTCGTTTTCAGGCTTGGTTTTGGAGTTTTCTTTGCTTTTGCTAAACAAACAAAAATAAACTTGCTTTCATTGTAACAAAACAAAAGCTGACCTTTCCCATTTCAAAAGCTGCAGGAGTTTCTCAAAACCACCGAGCTGTCCGAAATAATTCACCAGATTCACCGCTTGGTTATGATACGCAGAGTATTTGTCTCTGGGCTTCGTGGCGAAGTGTTGCGGGTACTGCTGAATAGAAAACTCAGTGTTCTAATTAAATTGAATTATCTTCTATTCGCCATAGCAAAACGCTACCTGATAGAGCTTCATGCATCTGGCGTTGCCTCCGAAAAGTTTATTCACGGTATCAAAGACCTCAGGGAAGCAAGAAACAGCTGCGATTTTCTCGTTTACGAGGTAGAGCAGAGGATTCAGGGCCCTTCCATCAAGGTACTAGCGAATATTTAATTTTCGAAGTTGTGAGCTTGGACTTACATCCTTCATGTAGGCAGGTATAATTTCCAGGTACTTCACGAAAAACTCGACGTATTTTTCCATGAGCGACGTGATCATTTTCAGCTCCTTTGTCGTTCTGACCGGGTTGCTGAGCGAGAGCACCGCATCAACAAAAACGTAATGTTCTCCTCTCACAGTCTGGTTGATGAGATGGGGATTATTCAGCAAAAATCCCTCATTTGCCATGTTCTCCAGCTGGTCCATAGTCTAATAAAATATTTTTTCCATGCTAAGAAGGTTGATGAAGCACAAAGTGATTACTTTAACGAATTGCGCCTGGGATGTATCGAAATCGAAATCTCTGATAGCGCTTTTGGCTCCTCCGGTGTAGGGAGGAGTGAACTTTTTAAACGGGGCGATCTTGCTGCCGTGGATCAGGAATTGCTATGGGAAGTAACAGAATTCAATGAATTTTCTTTTTGTTGAAGGGTGATTTACTTCATCCCATTTGTGGCTCCATCCATCGAAGTTGACTTTCACGATTTTGTCTTTAACTTCCATGATTTTGCCCACTCTCCACGTCGAATAGGAGTCCATAGCGTCAACGTAGCTATTTTCGACATAATATTCGTGAGGTATGTAGCTCTTCAAGCTCTTTAAGCTTTCTTCAAGGTCGGTAGCTTGGTCTTGTAGAGTGGTGGCAGATAAGCTTAAGAAAAGAAATGACGAGTGCATTTACTATCAGTCTTAGATCTATCGTCCGATGGCTTCATTACTTAAAAGTCTTAGAATGAATTTAATAATTTATTTTCTGACCAAATTTCACAAAATTTGTATACAACAAGATCTGCTAGCGTTACCGGTCTCTCCCTACAGGATCTTGAAATGGTTTTCGAAAGCGCCGATAGAGCTCGAGGATAAGTTTCACTTTTTTCAGCGGAAAAGTGCTGGTGAGAACCTTTATAAAGGTGTCAACGTGTGATCTCATTGAAGGAACAATATATCTTGGGCTTCAGCTACCCAAATCAAACACCCTAACTGAAAAAAATCAAAGGAGTCACCTCAAAGAATTAAGTGATTGTGATCCATAATACTTAATTTCTAGCAGTTTGGAATATTATCAGTGCTTTGAAAAGTTATTTGGGTTCTAAGAAAGGGTAAGATATACCTTTGGACCTAGGATTTACTAATGATAAGTGGCTGCTAAAGAATTGAAAAGACAAGGAAATTACGATATGCTTGAGATATTTACACGCTTAGTGATTGAGCTAACGTATCAAATAATTTTTAATTAAATCAGTGCCTGCGGAGTGCAATGGATCTGTCTGTCGCTTGCTATAGTCTGGGAGAATGTTGCTGTCTTTGCTGCTACAATCTGAGTAAAACAAGTCTAATTTACTGTTTCTAATAACTAATTGATAACAGTTTGGGAAGGCTGCAAGTCTTGCTACAAATTTATATTCAGAAAGAAGCATCAAAATCAAACTTATGAGCCTCAGAACACATCGGCTTCGAATGGAAGCGAGCGAGGGATCCCTCAGGGAGGAGTCGTGTCTCATTCTTATCCTATTGGAGGGACTAATGGAAACACTCGTGGATCTGTTCAGGAGAGATATAACCAGGGAGTATCTCCTTTTGAAATAGAAAATCAAGAAGACGAAGCGGATGGTGGCTCAGATGATAGTGACGATGAAGAAGGCAACGAAGAATATGAAGATGAAGATCTAGAAGGACAAGAAGCGTAAACCAGCCAATGAATTTAATCCGAGAGAGAAAGAGAGTGTGAGAACATATATTCAACTAATTATTTGAGGATTGACTCAACCTTCACTCGCATCCTAGAGGAAGGAACACTTGTGGGCGCGAATCGAAAGTTTATGAACTATATACTGCAATATGTAATTTATCTCGTATCTGAGTTCATTGGCCGTCCTAGCAGAGGAAATAATTATGAATTTATAGCTTCTGAATCGACGGTCTCTTTTTGTTTTCAATTGCGACTCTCGTTGTTGAGCCTGTGATGATACAAATTTTTTAACTTTTGGAGAGAAAGAAAAAAAAAGTGCTGATGTACTATGAAAACACGTGGTTCATTTGAACACATAATGTGGTATTTTAAGGAAATATTTTACTAGGAAGAAACTTTAATCGTTATAAACACCTATACTAAGACCTTTGTGAAGATGGAATTAGAAGCATTATAAATTAAGGTCAAAGTTTAAAGTATTCAGATTAAATGACTACCCCCGTTGACAACTAGTAAGAAATGTTTTGAAAATTTAGAGGGAGCTCAGATTAGCTCTGTTAAAAAGATGCCTAAGTCAACAATATTTCGATTTTAATTAATTAATCAACGATAAGAACTATCACGGCGCAAAATACTTAATACTCTGTCACTATTGAAAGTGAAAATCACAAATACTCAAATATCTGATCATTATTACAGAAATGGAA
>ENA-UOTX01001523-UOTX01001523.1-compost-metagenome-genome-assembly--contig:-NODE-1523-length-16726-cov-10.211724_pt1 | contig 16726 bp, 14 predicted proteins | sample MGYA00238143_ERZ746982 | MGnify/ENA primary metagenome ERZ746982 (study PRJEB28758, sample SAMN06268862) | compost metagenome | isolation source: single cell | place: USA: California, Emeryville, Joint... | reverse complement strand
TCTCCTACAATTTGTAAGCGTATGAGACTCAGAGATAATGCTCCTTGTGAGACAGAACTTATTGATTGAATTGTTGCTATTGTGCTGCCACCTATTCCAGTGGCTGATGATGTGCTTGAGATAAATTGCTTTTCTTCATTTGAGAATGGATAGATTTCTTTGAGTTGGATGGTGGCTGTTTTTTCGATAATCCGAAATTGCTGATACAAATTATTATTAAAATCAGTCATATCCAAGTCGATTGTAACGCTTAGAAGAGAGAGTGGTGGAAAGTATTGCCCTCCGATATATTCAAACTGTATTTTAGATTCTGTGAGTGGAGAGAGGACAAAAAGAACGTCGTCAATTTGGGTATTCGCTATTTGAATGTGAATTTTCTGGGCGATGGCCTGAATCATATTCACAATACCATAGTTGAAATTTATGTTGATAACCCGAGCTTGAGTTGTGAGACTGAGATCAAACTTGAGGGTCAATTTGGGTAAGCAAGTTGGTACTTGAAATACTTCGCTGTCCCCCAAAAAGCTTTGGTAGTAATCAGCAGGGCAGTTAGTCAAGCAAGTCCCATTCAACAGGAAGTTCCCTTCAGGGCAACTCGTGCAACTATGGTTGTTCGGTTTGCTACAGGTTACGCATGGTGGCTGACATTGCTCACAAACTCTCGTGATAGGATTTGCGTACTTGTCAGAAGGACATCCAGTGTTACAAAAATTATCGTTATAGAAAAATCCTTTTGAACAGCTTATACATGCTGTTGCTGTTTCATTTTCACATGTATCGCATCCCAAATAGCAGGAGATGCACTCATCTTGATTCATGTAAGTGTTGTAGCCACGAAAAGTTTTTAAAGGACATCCACTTACACAAGTATGATTGTAATATAGAAGATTTGAATCGCTGCATTTCGCGCAACCTCCTGCATCTGTTTTGACAAATCCTTCGGGACATTTTTCTAAGCATTTTTGATTATACCAAACTTGTGTAGATGAGCATTGGACGCAGGTAGCTGAATCATTATCTGCCTCGTACCCAAATGGACAGCTTGTGTTACATATGGTCGAATTCGGTGGTGGTTGCAAATAGTAAGATCCTTGAAGACAAGTTGCGCACTGATCGCTGCCAGCTCCTGTGCAAGTGGCACATCCCGTGTAACACTGTATGCAGACACCACCAGCAAGGTAATACCCAGGTGTAGTGCAGTCCATGCAAACACCTGCGATATCCTAGTCAGAACAAGGTCAGACGAATTTAAAGATCAACGAGATTCTTACATAGTGGTACCCATTCGGGCATCCTGACTCTATCAAAAATTAATAAGATAAAGGGAGTCAATATTAATGATTTTACGGCAATCATTCGGGTCTTCGGATGCACATAAAAGACATCTATTCTGGTCTGGGTGAAGAAAAGCGGTTTGGAGGCAATTTGGGTTCGCTGGGAGAGGTTAATATTGAACAACAAAAACATGAGGTTATGTAGTTACTAGCTGTCTTTGTGTAAACGATTGCAGGTCCAGAAAACCACATAAAGTTCTTAATGTCGAAGTTTCCGGAGTCTGTTGGTGTAGTACCACCAACCAGTTGACTGCAGAAATCGAGAATCATGTCATCCACTCCGAAGAACAACGCTGTCACTGGCGCCAGTGTTGTTCCGGCTGAATCTGCAAAATAAACTCGAGTTGAATTGCTTGCTCCGATAAATATCCGTAAAGAATAGTGTGCGCCAACGAGATCGAGCGGCTGAGCTTGTGTATATTCAATAGTCAAATGGTTCCAGGCATCTATTTTTCAAAACAAGAGTGAGATTAATAAAGTTGATTTAAAAATCCAAAATTAAATACCTTTTGTTAAGGTAAGATTAGGCGTTGCAACTGCATCCATTGAGCCTCCAGAATCGAGTCTTTTGAAAGTGATTTGATCCGTGGAATCAGAGTATTCTGCCACAAAAGAAATCAAATTCGTTATGCTGTCTCGTACAGATAAAATTGTCTGAGTTTCTGGTCCTCCAGAATATGGATAAATGTCCATAGAAAATACCGCGCCATTCGGAGCAGCTCCTCCGACATGGAAGCTTAGAATGGAATCTGGTCGGCAACTCAGGGTATAATTGACCTCGAGGATAGGATCAAAATCAGTATCAGAGTCAGAAATTCCTAAAATAATAAAGGGAATTTAGATGAAAATAATTTTGAATTTCTTTTACCTTTGTATGCAGTCATGCTTCCTTGTGTTGTTTCTTCAATATAATCAACAACAATTGTTTGATTATTGTTCTCAGCTGGTGTTGAACTAAACTGGGGGATGTACAGTGTGCCTGTAAAGCATAAGAGAAGTGAGAGATAAATATCTAAGGCATAAAGAATGCTACCAGTATCCATAACAGCAAGATTGAGCATTTCATCCATGGAATTGGGATAATAATTAAGGTACAATCTGACGTATTGCAGCCAAGCCCTGGCTGGACCATACCAGGGATCATCGCCTATAAAAGCTGTGGCACCGATTTCCAAATCATAAAATGATCCGCTTGGGCTTCTGGAGGCTAAATAAGTGGTTCGAGTCGAGGTGGAAGGCAGAGTGTATCGGAATCCAGTTTGTTTTTGTGATATTGTGCTTGTGGACAAGGCTATAAATACCCATTTATCGACTGGTAATATCGTAGATCCCGTCAAACTCTACGAGAAAATTGGTTAGAATGAGCTCAAATTGGGTTACCTACGGTTTCCCAGGAAGACCACGGGCCTGTAGAAGATCCAGTCATTCCAATGTGAAAAGGAACATTTTTATATGAGAGCATTGATATGGTCACTAATCTCCCATTATAAAAGTTTTCCCTGCATTAACGGTGAGCTTGCTTTGGTAATAATAATTACGAAGCTTTGTTTGAAAGTCGAAATATTAGATCATAACCGCTGGACCAGCTGATTTTTTTGATCCATATACTGGCAGCATACTCCTTGCAAACAGTCCACCCACTCGTCTTGGTGGACAGCGAAATTTGATCGTATGTTGTTGTATATTCCTTTAAGTCTTCTTGCAACTTGATAATCTCAACTGCCGCAGCTTCTATTAAATATTAAAAAGGTCAGAATGGGTGAGAGCTGCAAGAATTACCACTAGTACCCCAAAAAAGCGTCTGGATTAACATAAGCGCAAGAAAAGAAAACGTTAAAACTTTGAATTTTATCCTTATCATCGGGAAATCAAGTCGGAATTAGTTAATAAAAATGTTTCTTAAACTGATTATAATTAGAATAATTCATTAAGAAGCACTTAAAATCAGAACTCTTTCGAAATTCTTAAATGAATGTTAGTTAAATCGACAGAAATCATTTTTTTCATGACGTATTCAACTTCATAACTAAAAGAGACTCCAAAAGTAAATTTCATTCCTCTAAGAGACGGAATAATTTTTACAAGAAAACCATCTAGACACTTTTCTTTACATTTTTTTGAAATTCGGATTAAAATAGCACAAATCTTAGACTATGAGCAGCTATAACGGTTTCTTTGGAGAGATCTTGGCTCATTAGTTCTTCAGAAACTCGCTGAAGGTGGTTATTGTGACACAAAATGCGAGTGCTTCTCAGAAAATTAATTTCATGACGCAGCTACCCTTTTTAATTCGATCTTGAGGCAGAATTTTGAACCAGTTCAAGTTTATAATGCTGATTAAGCTAATTCAAAAACCAAAAGAACACTTGAAATCGAAATCTGAATTAATAAATGCCAATTTGAATTTTGATCCGAAATAGGCGGCACACAGGACCAAGAAGTAGAAGAAATGCGAAATTCTGTCAAAGACAGAACGTTTGCCATCTCATGAGAAATATTCTCGCCAACAATTGTTTAAAATATTTGCAACAAATTCTCATGTGATAAGCTGGAGTACTGAAAGGAGGCAATAGTTAGACTTTGTTCTATTATCAGAAAGAAAAATATAATCAATTCATAACAGCAACGTTGATCAAACCTTTGAACATTTCTCATATTTCGAGGTTGTTTTGCATCTCTATGAGGTTCTCTCTTCCTTATTGAGAACAAGACCACCTCATTTTTTTTTTAAAAAATAAAAATCAAAAAAGTAAATCAGGGCTCTGCTTCTTTAAAATTTAATTCCCAAAGAGAACTGATAGGAAAAGTACCATTTCAAGGAACGAGCCAAGGTTTATCTTTGTTCGATTTCCTTACGAGGCACCATTTAGAAACAAATTGCATTGATCACGGCCATAAACGAGCAAATTGAGAGTTTATGGTCTGCTGATGTGTGTTTATTCATAACAGCAAGCAACAATTATTTCGAACTCTGTATATTGCGAATTACGTTGAATACTAATATATCTGAGGGTTCTTCTTGTTCGAGCAGTTTGAGACATCTATTAGACTGAATCAATTCGCTTTCATTAGTTTCTTTGAGAATTCTTGACAAAATACCATGAACGGTGTGGTTTTGACTTTCAATAATGGATATCGTGTCTCATAATCTAAATTCATACAAATTTAGACCCAGAAATGAGAGAAATTTTTTGTTGACACTCTGTTGACATTGCTTAATTACTCAAAACACATTTCCAAGATCAATGAGAGCCTGTAGAGAGCAATTAGTAGGGTTTTAAAGAAAAGGTGCATTAATAATTCACCTAGTTCAGAAATGTTCGCTCGCAAGTCTGTCGTTTGGTTTGAGAAGCCTTTAAAATCAAGGTTTTATTTTGTAGAATGTTTTGCTGAATTCATGAGGTAACTGAAATTTTCTTTAAGTCAGCTTCAACTCATAGAATATTCTATCTATCTCTTTCTCTCAAACTTCTTTTCGATAGGATTAAACAATCTTCATTTACCTCCCATAATCTACGTGCTGTCGATAATTATGGGGACAATTTGAAAACGACAGCAAGCCCCATTCGCTTGTCTCAATAAATTGTATTGCATGAGTATCAAACGTTTTTTTTTCGAAGTATGAAAACACAGCTCTCCATAGATAACCATGGTCTTTCAATTTAGCCAAAAAATGCTTGTTAACACTCAATTTTCATTCCAGCAGCGTAGGAATTTTTAAGAATTTAAGGAGTATTCCAGAATTAAAAGGTCACATCGAGGACGTCAATACTTGCTCATTCAGTATGGATGGAAAATACTTGGTTTCCGGAGGAAAAGACAAGACTGTTCGCCTCTGGGACCTTGAACTTAGTGAGTGCATTAAAATTATAGGGAGACATGAGACTCGCGTAATCAACTGCGAGTTGAGTGCTGATGGAAAGCAAATAATTTCTCTGGACGAAGAAATTTATTAAATGGGATCTTTCTGCTAATGGATGGACTCTCTCGCTTGAATTACGTGTAGATGGTGCCACAAATTGTGGATTTATTCCAGGGTATGAGGAGGTAATATGTGTGTGGACCACTCCCTTTTTTACATTACTTTCGTATTGGGAAATACATTGGGAAAATTAAAACAGGTTCATATCATTATCCAAAAAAAGGTGGCTTCAGATTTGATGGTAAGCGGATGGTCGTTAACATTAAAACTGAACCAATTAATATTTTTGATAATTTCCGACGATATCTTACACATATTGCCAGGATATGGAACACAAGTCATGATTCATGGTGTCGCTACTCCTACGATTTCTGATCGTATCCTGCTTAATGTACTTTCGTGCTTCTGGAGTCCCTCAAATATGCTACGGCCTCCATGAAAGATTTTGCGGTGCATTTTTTGTTTTTTTTTAAATTTTACCTTTCAAAGAATTTTCTTATACAATTACTTTTCATAAAAAATTCAAATATTAATCGCTACAGTAAAAAAGTTCCCGCTCAACTAAATTACTCATTTTTATTAGTTCTTGCAAGAAAACGCTGCTCTAAGGTAGGTGGGTTCTTTTCTTCTGGATTCTCAAGCGAAACACTATCAAAAATGGACGTTTCGCTCCCCATCTGCTCTTGGTAAGAATCCCACCAGTTTTGAAGACTTTCCAATAATTGCTTCCCTTGAGGAATCTTTTCGAATTTTTCTGGCGAGAGGTTTCGGAGCTCCTCAAACATGTTACCACCTCGATAAGATTTTTTCACATTGCCTCTCTTATCAAAGTTATTTGATGTTGTGGGGCCTCCTGTTAGCGGTACGACATCTTTCTCTTCGATATTTTTCTGTGTAGCTGGTGTTATGGACTCGGTGACTCCCTGGCGGAACTCTGTGGAAGTGAGCAGTTGAAGTTCCGTATGCGGTACTGGATGAACCTGCGACTTTTTCCTCCTCCGATTCTGCAGATATTGATAGACTGACCATGCAACTACCAGAATCTGAATCACGCTGAGTAGCCCTCCAGCGAACGTTGAGCTAATACTCAGGGCTATAAACACAAATCCAACTTCATCTCGAGTTATAGCGTCTATTTCAGCATACTGATCAACGATTCCGAGAATAAATGAGAGCGTTATGCATCCGTAGGTTAATATCTCGATGATCAGCGTAATTATTCTCATCCACCTCACTTTGAGAGGCCGATAAAGAATCATATATAGAATAAACGCAGTATTTGCTGACCAAACAAGAGTTATTTGCGCAATCGGAGAAAAGGCCATCAAGGAAATGGTCGCAACAACCAAGAGGCTCCTTACCAATGATATTGGAATAAAGAGTACTTGGAGTCGTTTTTGACGGTTAAAGTCGTCAAACAGAGCTTGATAATTTTTCAACTTCTCTTCTTGTGCTGGATTTTGGGCATCTTCGGTTTGAATAAGGTGCCTCAGGTTTTTTATCAATACAGTGGAAACCCAAGCCAGCAGAGTCAAGTTAAATAGGAAGAAAATAATTCCCAGGGCCAGAGAAACTTGTGTATAATACGTTGGAGGCTCAAGCAAGACTGATGAGTAGCGGATATTTAGCAGTGACCATAAGAGTCCAGTTTGATAGATCGAGAGGACAAAAATCAACAAGAAACCCATGAGAGCAGAATTATCTATTTGATTCATCAAGCGATCTGCCTTTGGAACCAAACGGGCAAGGTGATAGAGACACTTTTTCTTGTTTCGATCGATTTTCTTAAGGTCCGGTCGGTTTGCCAGCCTTTTTAGTCCTTTCTTTAGGAGAGTGACTATTGATGAAACTCCAACGATACTAGATACCCAGATCAATAGGTTAGATAACTCATTGCTAAAATTTTGAGTGAAAAAGGGTGAGACCTCATATTCATCGAATACTCGAGGCATTGAGCAGTTTCTGTTCTCCAATGGATCATTTATTCGCCCTGCAAAATCAATAGGTATGATTATCGAAGAAGGATCAATGTTCGAAGTTGCGAAATATTCTGCGACATTCGGAGGCCATCGAATAGCAATAAATCTTAGTAGTTGTACTACCTCTCCAACCATCTGCATTCGTATCAGACTCATTGAGAGCGCTCCCTGCGCAACAGAGCTAACGGCCTGGATGATTGCCACAGTGCTTCCGCCGGCATTAGTAGATCCCGAGGAACTCGCGATAAATTGTTTTTCTGCTTTTGAGAATGGGTAAATTTCCTTGAGTTGGATCGTGGCTGTCTTTTCAACAATTCGAAACTGTTGATACGGATTGCTATTAAAGTCGATCATATCCAAATCGATCGTCACTTTCAAAAGAGAGCGTGGAGAGTAGTATTGATCTCCTACATACTCAAATTTGATCCTCGACTCTGTAATAGGAGAAAGGACAAATAGCACATTGTCAAGTTGGGTGTTTGCGATTTCAATTTGGATTTTTTGAGACATTGACATAATCATGTTGGCGATACCATAGTTGAAATTTATATTGATCACACGTGCATCCGTTGTGAGACTCAGACTAAAAGTGAGGAGAAGTTTTACAAGACACACTGGAATTTGATATCTTCCGTCATCCCCTAAGTAGAAACTCTGATAGTAATTATCTGGACAAGTTGTCACACATGTTCCGTCTAAAACGAAATATCCTGGAGGACAACTAGTACAGCTGCGGTCGTTCGGCTGGCTGCAAGTTACACATGGAGGTTGACATTGTTCACAAACCCTCGTTAGAGGATTAGCATACTTGTCAGAAGGACATCCAGTGTTACAAGAATTATCGGAATTAAAAAATCCTTCGGAACAGGTTAGACATCCCGATGAAGTGCCATCCACGCAAGTATCACATCCTAAATAGCAGGGCATGCATTCATATTGATTTATGTCCGTGTTATAGCCACGAAAAGTTTTTAACGGACAGCTATTGACACAGGTATGATTGTAGTATATTAGGTTTGAATTACTACATTTTCCGCAACTTCCTGATTCTGTTTTAACATAACCATAAGGGCAGCTGTCTAAGCATTTTTTATTAAAAAACACTTGTGTGGATGCGCATTGGACGCAGGCAGCTAAAGTGGCATTTTCCTCGTAACCGAATGGACAGCTGGTGGCACATGTGTTCGAATTCGGTGATGGTTGTAAGTAATACGTTCCTTGAATGCAAGAGGTACACTGGTTGCTGTCAGTCCCTGTACAACGGGCACATCCCGTGTAACATTGGATACAGACATAGCTCGCAGTCAGGGAGAATCCAGGAACGGAGCAATCTATGCAATCTCTTAAAGGATTCTATTAAGAGGAAAGTCAGACGAATTCGCAGATAAAGGAGGCTGTTACATAATTGTACCCAGCTTGACAATCAGATTCTATAGGATTATTAATAAGATTCACTGAAATTTTGGTGCATTTTTACTTTGGCAGGATTTAGTTCCTACATGTGGAAAAGTGTTAGTCGGGCAAGTTGCATAACATGTTCCATCATAAAGATAATATCCAGATGCGCATAAAAGGCAGGTATTCTGGTCTGCGTGAAGAAAAGCGGTTTTGAGGCAATTTGGGTTCGCTGTGAGAGAACAAATATTGAATAACGAAGAATTGAGATCATTTAGTTACCAGTTGTATTCGAGTAAACCGTACTCGCTCCATCAAACCACAAAAAATTCAAAATATCGAAGTTTCCAGAGGTCGTTAGTGTTGTACCGCTACTATCCAGTTGACTGCAGATATCGAGAACCATATTATTCACTCCTAAGAACAACGCTGGTGGTGTTGCTGTTCCTGCTGAATCTGAAAAATAAACTCGACCAGAATCAGTTGATCCGACAAACATTCTCAGAGAATAGTATGCCCCAGACTGATCGAGCGGCTGAGCTTGTGTGTACTCAATAATCAGTCGATTCCAAGAATCTATTTTTCGAAATATGAGCGAGATAATATTAATTTACTAATCCATAATGAAATTACCCTTTGTTAGGATAGGCGTAGGTGTTGCAACTGCAGTCATTGAACCTCCAGAGTCGAGTCTTTTGAAAGTGATTTGATCCGTGGAATCGGAGTATTCTGCCACAAAAGAAATCAAATTCGTTGAGCTATCTCGTATGGAGAAAATTGTTTGAGTGGTTGGCCCTCCAGAATGTGGATAAATGTCCATAGCAAACACCGCGCCATTCGGAACGACACCTGCGACAGTGAAACTTAGAACAGAATCAACTCGACACATCAGGACATTATAGGCACTCAGTATCGGATCGAAATTAGTATCAGAATCAGAAAGACCTAACAGAATAAAGAGAATTTAGATGAGAATAAATTCAAGTTTTTCACCTTTGTAGGCAGTCAAATTTCCTTGCGAATTTTCTGTAATCTCTTTCACTACAGTTGTTTGATTGTTGTTCACATTGGGTATTGAACTAAAGCGCGCGATGTAAAGTGTGCCTTAAATGATTGAGAGAATTGAAAAATTCGAGCTGAAGTATGAAAACGTTACCCGTTTCCATGGTCGCAATATTGATCATTTCATCCTCAGAATCAGGGAAATAATTCAGGTATAATCTGATGTACTGCAGCACAGAATTAGCTTTGTTATGATAGTTATCGCCGCCAATAAAGACTGTCCCATTGTTTTTTAAATCATAATATGACCCTGTGGGGTTTCTGGTGCCAAAAACTATTTTTTGAGTCGAAGTATCAGTTAGAGTGTATCGAAAGCCATTTTGTTTCTGTGGTGTCGAAGCGGTATTTGTGGCCATGGCCACAAATACCCATTTTCCTAGAGGAAGCAGGTCGAATCCTGCAACACCCTATGAGAAAATTGTCAACAATTTTAGCATCTTTATCAGAATTACTTCTTCCCAATCTTCCCATATCCCACCCAGATTTCCAGTTTCACCAGACTGAAAAACGCCTGGGCCCTTGCTCGCGCCAAGCCCGTCCGCTGCGACGAACAAAATGACTCTCCCGGAACCAGTGTCGAGACCACTGATCAAGCAGCTCGTTAATTTTTGTGATAATAATTAATTACGGAGTGCTTGAAAATCTGACGTGCGTTTCCCAGCCGCCTACCCAGCTGTTTTTTTTAATCCATAAACCAACAGTATACTTTTTGCAAACTTCCCATCCAGTAGTCTTTGTAGAGAGATCATAACTATCGAAAGTTCCATCATAACCTCTTTGAGTTTCTTGCAACTTGACTATCTCAATTTCCGATGCTAATTTAGCAGTAGAAAAGTTAATAAGCCTCAGGATGCTTAGAATTACCATCAGCAGTCCGAGAAAGAACAACAATAAGCAAGAGTATCGCAAAAGAACCTATTAAGTATTTTTTCTTGGTCATCTGCAATGAGTTATTTTAGTTAATTGAGCTTCTAATTATAATTCATAATAATCATCAAAAAAATTTCTGAAATAAAGAATTTGTTCTTTATATAGATATATAAAACGTACTTCTTCGCGATTTAATCGAACGAAATAATGCCTGGGAATGCAACAGCGAGTTTTTTTAATAAATTTTTATTATCTCGAAGCAGTAATTTCGAAACAGTTTACGTGATCAAGACAGATAAATTAATTCTCACAAAGGAAAAAGGAACTATCTGAACTACCAGAGTAAATATATGTGTTAAGATAAGATTACAAATAGAAGGTCCTTCTTTTGAACCTAAGAACTGAAAGAAATGTATTTTCACTACGAAAACTTGTTGGAAATCTTCTGATAATGGTAAATTTCAATTTTCCCTTGCCTACAGGTCATCTAAAAGTAATAAGAAGAGGAAAAGGTGAGCTTTCTTGAGTAGTAGGATGCATATATGCTTTATTTTACTCAGTTTCGATACTTCTTAGGACCCAGAATAAGAACCTTCTGTCGCATAATTCATAATTAATTTTAGATGTTACTCTATAACCTCTAATTCTTTGAAGTCTAAACTTTTTCATTTACATGCCGATCAATTTCCTTTTCATTGTCAGTAGAAAAGCAACCCCATTCGTTTAATTTGGGATTATCTCGAATATGAACAATAATACCTCGGAAAATTTTTTTTTTTTACTTGCCGGTTTCTGATAGGAGCTTATCCTTTTGCCAAAGCAGCCCGCCAGCAAACCTCAGTTTTGTGAACCATAAACATGAACTTACAGAAGATGAGTGATCCATATCTGAGTTGGTTCAAGTAAACGCAGGATCATTCCTCTAGTAAATCAAAATATGTGAAGGCTTGCTTCTTTCTCTGTAATTTGAGGAGTTGATTTACACGAATTAGCTCATGTTCAGTTTATTCAGGATTCCTCAGCGTTTATTGATGAAAGCGAATTAACTTTTGTTTTAGACTGTGACGTACTATAATTATTTAGCAGCAATATTAAGAATTGGCGAGAATTTACAAGATTCAATTCTGGAACAGGATTAGCAATCTTGTCATTCGACATATAATGTCATTACAATTGCACAGAAATCTCTAATGGCCCAGCAAAGCTAATCAGCTGCCAGAAGTTGATTAAGAAGCTCTATTTTCGAAGGATAGTTGGTGGAAAATTACAATTTTCTGAAGTATCTTCAACAATTAGCCTGAACTTTCTATCATTGGCGTTTTCTAAACTAGCTGCCTCCAAGGTTCATAACCTATTACTTTAAGCTTTCCAAATGAATGACCTTACTAAAATAAGCAGAATAATAAAATTTCTCCTAATTTTCCTAATTTCCACGCGGAATTCATGAGTCATGTGGCTCTTATGGATAACAATGCAACAGAGGGAGAGATAGGTTTATTAATTTTGGACTTTATAGCTAAAATCCACAAACTATATAGTAAATTTCATCCAAGGCCGTCTAACTATGAGGCATGTACCTCTTCTCTCTTTTTCAATTCTCTCCACTGAGATGACACAATAATAAAGTTGACCCTTTACTATTAAGCAAAAAGCAAGGAACAGTGAAACAAACTAGAGGCAAGTCAATTATATTTGCTATTTTTTTAAAGAATCTCGCTGCTTTAACAGATTAAAGCCGAGAGCCTCTCTCTTAGACTTAACATATCTTCAAAATATTGCCGAACTCTCTTAATTTATCACGTTCTATGGAACGATAATGGTTGTTTGTTAGAACACAAAATCATATGTCTTGGCTCTTATGTTCGCAATATTTGCTATCTTCCGATTAGAAATAGCATTTGGAATTGTCGTCATCGCTTATCGTAAACAAACTGACATAATCGGATCTGGGAAATCCATTAACCAAACGATTCTTCATAAATTACCTGAAGCTCTCTTGTGGTCTATAGCTTTCCCTGCTCGGAAATCCAATAATTTAGATGAATAATCGTCAGAAGCCGTTCCAAGGAGCTGTCCATTTTGAGACCATCGGACACATCGAACCCAATCTAAAGAAATTATATAAGAATATTTTTTACAACATTACCATTATGTAATTGAGGTCCAAATTCCATGGCTTTATTCCACTGGCGTCGATCAAAGACTTCTACTAGCTGAGAATCAAGAGCCAAAGCCACCAAGTCTGGATTTTGTGGGCTCACCTCCATCCAGAATACCCCTACAAAGGAAATTAATCAGGCCTTATTGAGTGGGGGGACGATTTCTAATGGAGACTCGACTAAAATGTGCTCAAGAAGCATCCAACAAATAAAATTCGCAGATTTACTCTGTTTCCTCAAAAGATCAGGTGTCGCATTGAGAGGGGTTTTTTTCTCGACATCAAAGACGTTTAGGCTTCTTTCGTTATGCTTGAAGTATATCTGCGAGCTATTTTTTATTCCATCCCATCTACATCTTGCATATCTATCTATTTCGAGGAAAGACGTCGATTTATAGTGTTGTATATAAATTATACCTTGAATCTCAGAACTACAAAATACAGCTTGAACCTCACATTTATTAGTATCGACATGTGAGATCAGAAAATGACCTTTGTTGGTAATAGTAGCAATGAGTCTGCCTTCTGGATCAAAGTCAAGCCCTGTAATAACTCCTGAGTAGCAATAATAATGCAAATCGATCTTCCACATTATATATACCCTCCTGCTTTGGACTCCAACGAGTTCTACGACAGAAAGCTACCGGCTCATTTGTACAGACGTTAAAAAGATGATAATTCGTTTTCAATTCGATTGGGATTAGCGCGAGCAAATTCCTTGTAGTATTATAAGTTAAATCCCCATAACCTATTTCTATAGAATTGTTTAGGCCTGCTCAGAAGAAATTTCGAATGCACCTCCCGTTACTTCATCAAAGTAAAACACTTTCTTGATATTATGCCGATTTGAGATGTCAATTATCTCAAAATTGCTCTTGTTACGTTCCGCATGAAAAAGAGATACCAGCAAGCTTGAGTTAGGAATCGGTAGAACATGTGTCCAGTACCAGCCAGTAACGTCATCTAAGAAGTCAAGAGATTAGTTAATTCTCGTCCGAAAAGATTGACTTGTAGAGACGCCAGGGAATGTTGCGTACGGCTCGTTAGATAATATATCATGTATTTCAATGGTATTGTGTCGATTGGTACAATAAATCCAGAGCCTACTTTCTTCATATGTGACTACCAAACGCACCTTTATTACTGTGAAAGTATAAAGAGCTACCAGAATCTTTTTTCAAGCTAACTTGGACATTAACTTTAGTCTCCTCATCTACCATACTTTTTTCTTCGCTGATTGGATCTAACTTCATCTCATTTGAATGTGATGTGGTCTGATCCTGGTGGATTGAGGTTGATACGTCCTTATTTCGCTGGGTTTTGTGCTCAAAATCCATAGATCTTGTCTCGATTGGTTAGATCGGATGTGATTTAATTTTGATTTTATACATGTAAGTGAACTTGAGAATGTAATCATGAGATCAATTTTATGTTTCTGATATAAGTTCTAGAATTGTCCTATCCCTTTCCTCTATTTCAATTGCTTTGCTCTTAAGGAGAGGTATACCCATGTCATCAGAAAGTTAGATAATTGACCTCTCTCTCACTACAAACTGTGTTTAGAAGTAGTGATAAAAATGAACTTACCGTCATTTTTTTAAAGCTTCAACAGAATGGATTCTTGGGGTAGCATGAAAGATGACCAGCATTACGTCTCTCCTCTTTAATATTATCCTCTAATCCGGTCGATTTTTTTGAAATTGAAATCAGTAATGACAAGATACCTCTTTTTTTCCCTGTATTCTGATATTTCTTGCAGGCACTCCTCTGCTTCATCTCAAGGCCTGTGAAAAAATTAAGAGTTTTGTAATGATATCCGTGATCAATTACCTTAACAAATTACTCATCGAAATCATAACTATATTCATATAGTAAAAACCTCTCAACGCTTAATGAAATCTCGAGAAATAAAGATATCAAATTTGGTTAAGTTAATTGCGAAAACATAATGACAGAAGAAGAGAAGACAATCGAGACCACACAAGCTGAAAACCAAGCCCAAGCTCAGAACGAGGAAGCCGATGATAACCCTCTTGGCTTTTTACTAGTTTCCGGAAATAAATTATTAGATTACTTGCTCATTACGCTCATCGCGTTTCTAATTTTCAGCACTATCATGCTCATTTATATCCCAGCCAAGCAGTAACAACTTCACTCACCCTACCAGAGAGTTTATGATTCTTCCTTTAATATAGTACGCATCTCGTGGTCGGGCTCGTCATCCTCCTCGCATTGTTTGTTGTCATCGTTTTGATGTAATTATCAGTTCAATGCAACCCGTTAATAACCATCGGAATTAGAATGAGGCCTTTCCTCAATAAGCCTGTTCCTGAACCGAACGCAGATGAGAACAAGGACGAGAAGAAAGACGAAAAAAAAGAAATCAAACAAGAGACCATGCAAGAGAACAAAAAAGAGAGCAAAACTAAATCCAAAAAGAATCAGTAACGAAAATATTCTTGTCGGTAGTGTCAGGCGCACAACTGAGGCATTGACATATATTTTGTTTGTAAAATCTTCAATCTATCCTTGCTGATGATATATATCATTCGAATGACATGTATAATCAAATAAATTTCGTTCAAAGCAGCCGAATCGACGATTTCTATATTAAACTCTCGCTCTTGGATGATTTTAAAAGACTCAAGGAACGTGAGCCCAATTAGAGTAAGAAACAACAAAAAGAAACAGTTTGTATTTTAAGTATTCTGGCTATTCTTCGAGCCATTTTCAACTTCATTAATATCTGTTCTCCATCAATTGGTTGAATTATAATATCAATGCAGAAATTTTGAAGGAAAATGCTTACCTTTGTTTATTCTGCGTTCCTATTGTAGATAGATCTTTTATATCACAATTTGTTTTGTTTTCTTAGTAGATTATTACTCGCTTGAACTCTTCCTCTTCTTTAAGAATTGCAACATACTTCAAGAAATTGACATGTAAAGCAAACTTTAAAGCAAAAAAGAATTATAACCGAAAAATCAATTTATTCTATGTGAAAATTTGAATATTGAACAGTCTTTTTTCAAGAATTGTTATTATACTATTACTTTTAAGCCTCTCTTAAGCTGGATTAGTATGTCTTGAAATTCGAACTGGCAAAAGGTATTGACCTTTCATACAATATTTGAGGATAAGAATTTTGACTTATATTAAATTTGCTGATTACCTTTCCATATGATAACAAAACCCTATTTAATAGTCCAGCAACAATAAAAATATGTCATAAATTTGGAGTTTCAAATTGATTTGTGAAGTGATTACTTATATGTTTATTTAAGTTTCATTGCAATTCAGGTTAATGGAATAACAAAAAATAAGTTTTCCCTTTAATAATATCATTTATGAATATCAAAAAACTTCTTGTTTTTTTCTATGAGAAGATGAATCTTTAGAATGTTCCTCTGGAATCTTTAGTATTCTGCTCTTCAGGAATTAGATTCAAATCTCCATTGCCGATATGTGAAGCTGAATGATTTGATCTCCACAAATTTCTCAGGTCTGTAAGAAGTTGCTTCTCGTCTTGAGCTCCTTTTTCAAAAAATGTGGCAGCGAGTTTTCCAAGAGCTGCAAACATTTTGTCATCTTCAGATAAATCTTTGATTTTAGTAGTTGAGGGAGTATTGCTTTTCAAAGATGTCTCGCTGGCTTCAATTAACTTGCCTTGAAGACTTTTGCCTCTGGTATCAATAGTAGGAGTCGGACAAAATGTTGTAATCTGAAGTTCAGACAGTGCAGAGGGTGTAATTGGTTGAACACGATTCTTGTTTGCTCTTCTGGTTTTCAGGTATTGGTAGATGTCCTTTATTAGTTGTAGAACTTGAATCAGACTCATTACTATTCCTCCAAGTGTTGAACCAATCGTTAGGATTAGAAAAATAAACCCCATCTCGTCTGAGGTTGTTGCATCCAGATCAACACACCGTTCAATGATCCCAAAAATGAATGCGAGAGTGACACAACTGTACGTTAATAATTCGATGAGAAGTGTCATATTTCTCAT
>ENA-UOTX01001522-UOTX01001522.1-compost-metagenome-genome-assembly--contig:-NODE-1522-length-16749-cov-4.430002_pt1 | contig 16749 bp, 12 predicted proteins | sample MGYA00238143_ERZ746982 | MGnify/ENA primary metagenome ERZ746982 (study PRJEB28758, sample SAMN06268862) | compost metagenome | isolation source: single cell | place: USA: California, Emeryville, Joint... | reverse complement strand
ATTGGTTAGGTCGCAAAGCATTTTGGCTAGAAATTAATAGAATGTTTACTTTATTTAACACTTTTACAGTTGTATTGAGGCGGACGATGCCATCAGGTGAATCAAAAGCGGAAATATGCTAAGGAGTTGAATTGAGCATGTCGGGGAAAAGAGAACTCCTTGATGTTCTGTTTCTCTTTTAGAGTATATCAAAAACAGCGGATAGAAGACCATGACAAAAGTAACAAACAAGCGAAAAGAGATTTTAGATTGCAAACTACTAAAAATATGACTCATGATTATACATTGTAATCAAGATATATAAGTGATACGAACCAAACTAATTCACCAATTAAAAAATATTGGGTTTAATTTTAACAAAGTCATGTCTCAAGGCTTTCCACGTGCGCAACCTACTTGGTCTGATGTCCTCAGACTACATGACGAAATGCAAAACTCTAAGGAGGTTCTTGAGAAGAATTTAGACAGAGAAAGGAGAGCTAAGTCTGCGTCATATCAGGTCATATCAGTGTCTGAGTGGCTTGATAGTCTCTTGAGTGAGATAGTCTCCCAATATGTTGAACGAACCAACCAACCTGATATGAATGATTATGTTCGTAATGCTCATAAATTGTTCCGAGAAGGCGCAAATTTCTTGCTTATAGAACTTTCAGCTTTGCCATTACTTTTTAACGAAGAGCACTCCAAAGGAGTACTCCTGAATTTTATATGGGAGGAAGCACCAAGTTTTAATTTGAAGATTTTGAACTATTTTTTTTTTTCTTTTTAAATTGTAACAAAACTTTGTTGTTGATTTGGCGCAGCTGACACGATCAATTTTCGCTAGAGAGAATAACCCGATCGCTTGATTAAGTTGCTATTTTGATCTCATATAGAGTTTCATATTTATATAGATGACAAGTAAATAATGATAGCAATAGTCTCATTTGTAAATGCAACATTTTTCTAATTTTGATGCGCAGAATTTGAGTTTGCTTAAAAGCAACAGAGATGGTGTTTGATGCTGTTCAGATTTGTATTCTGAGGTTATTGCCATTTATAAATATGTGCTGAAAAAGCGAATTGAATTTTGATCTGAGTGTCATTCTTCTCATTTGAGGAGATCATTTCTGTCAGTACGATCAGTCAGAAAAGAGGCAACATACTCGATCATCTGACGAAAGCAGACAATACTGCTTTAATTAAATGGAGATTCAAAAGAATATGGAACTGTCTTACAGTTTTATTTTTAATTTATTTTTTTTTCAAAAAATTCTGAAAGCTTAATTGTAATGAATTGAGAGTTTCAAGAATTAAACAATCGTCAAATCGAAGTACACACTAGATGTTCATGTTAATGCTAATAAATAAATAGTTTTTTAGTCCAAAAGCAACAGCAGATGCGTCAACAGCTGTTTTGGTAGGGCAAGATGTTTTTGAGTTTCAACCTCAATTTCGGTACTCGTGCTATTGTCGTGGTAGCTACAATATTAATTTTTCAATTTCAAGAGTGCGTATTGGTAGGAAAACAAACTAATATCGTAGGCTGCTAACTCCAAAAATTCATTAATATTTACACATCACCTCTCAAAATAAAAGGTTTTATAATAATTCCTAAAAACTATCACCATTAGAAATGATTTACTAAGGGTCAATAATGATAACAATGATGACACGAAGTACGGAATTATTATGCTAGTGAATACTGAATTGTCCAATGTCTATTTTCCTCTTTCACAGTAATCGAATTTAGTATAGGCAGTCTAGTGCGAGATAGTTTATAGTATGCGATAGTATAAAGGCTTGAATTATGAAATAATGTGCGCATGTAGTTTTCAAATATACAGCAAGTAATTATCATTCTCTTTTATTAAGTCGAATATAAGGAAGCTATTTTTTCATGGTCCAGATGTTTACGATTTACGATTTAATTTTATTCAATCTTGAGCCTCACACAAACATGAAATGAATTTGGACACGATCATCTTTCCAGCTCCCTCACCGTCATACAAGACTCTGCCGATTGAGAACGTAATCTGGATCCCAAGAAATTCCAATCAGCGAGGAGAAATAAACACGCTCAATGTTGATTTAAAGCTGAAACCAACCGCCACCACTCAGAAAACTCTGATGACAATCTTTAATAGATTCAGTCTCCCCACAGAGCCATCATCTAAAAAGCAGATTTTCATTGAAAGTACATTGCTGATATTTTCCATCTTCTCAACCTTCTAATCGCCTAGACAATGATGATGATTCTATTCCTTGTCTATATTTGCCGTTCAGTGAGGGCTCCGACAAAGTCCTCATTTATTTTCACGGAAATGCAGAAGACATCGGCTATGCTACTATCTTTGCCTGTGCTTTGCGAGACCAACTAAGTGTATTTCTCTATATATTTCATTCATTCTGATAGAAATTTGCATTCTGACTAGGTCAACGTAATTGCAGTCGAATACCCAGGCTACGGGCTCTATTACGGTGAACCAAACGCAAAAAGGATTCTTGAAGATTCGGAAATAATATTCGACTACTTGCAGTATCAAATCGGTGTTCCACCAGAAAACATTATCCTGTTTGGGAGATCCATTGGCTCTGGGCCTGCGACTCACTTAGCTTCGAGAAGAGATGTAGGAATGCTGATTCTCATGTCTCCTTGCACGTCAATTAAGGATGTTGCTCATAAAGTCGCTGGGAAATTTGGGTCGCTCATTGTTGCGGAAAGATTTCAAAACATAGAGGAGATAAAAAAAGCAAATTGTCCAATTTTTTTTATCCATGGGAAAAAGGACACGCTGGTGCCTTACACGCACACTGTCGATTTGTCCCTAAATGTTGCTGGGTTCTGTGGCATGAGCCTTCCTGCTGAGATGACGCATGATTCGTTTGTTATGGAAGAGCATCTGACGATCCCAATCTTAAGGTTTTTCTTTAAATGCAGATATAGGATCAAATTGGGACAGCAATTCTATGAATTTCCAAAGCATCTTTACATCCAGCCAGAATCCACAAAATGGAAGAAAAATAACAGGACGCTCATTGCAAAAATTTTATATAAGAGCAAATCGCGAAAATCAAACAAAGACGCATGAAGTTCACAAATGCGATAGGGGCAGGCCCTTGCCTGTAGACGCTGTATTTAAATAACTAAGAAAATCTATCTCAATCTTCATTTCGATCAATCTCTTGATTGCATATATGAAATTTTTCTATACGTTGGCATGTATTTGCATCATCGTTACCATCCTACGTACGATATCGGCTCCATAGAGAATTTATCTCTAGATATTTATTCCAAAAGGGTTGATGTTGTAAGTCTCATTATAGAAAGAAAAACTGTAAAAGCAGACCATCACCTTCATGCTAATCAAGTGAAAGATAATTATCTTACTATTGCCTCAGCAATCCATTTAAAATCTTCCTATCTGAGATTCTCTTCAATAAATGGTGATTTTATTTATATAGGCTCGTAATAAATACAAAGCCAAGGTTCTACTCCGAGATCTATTACAGGAATTGACAGTGTATAATCATGATCAAACAACATTAAACCTACAAAGTGAAAAACGTATGAATAACTCCACGCATAATTCAATAATAATTAAAAATCTTTACAACCTAATTCTCATTTTTGTTTTGCAAATATTATTTTCTCTTGGCAATCTTTTTACTCGTCGAGTGTAGCTTCGAAACCTTTTCTCTAGTCTCTAGCTCGGGAACCTTCCGAGGCGATATTTCCTCCACGTCTTCTGTAATCGAGCTTTCTCCATCTCTCGATTTAGGCCTAGACGCCAATTTTATCTCAGCTTGTACACGTTTGCTCGGCTTAAGATTCTTCGGGTTATACTCTGATTTTCGGATATAAGAGAGAGATTTTTCCTCGCTAATTATGCTAGTTTCCATCTCCGGACTGGTATTATTTTGTTTTGTTGGCTTGGCCAGCCTAGTTGCGATAGTTATCAGCGTTCTTCCACATTGAAAACCAAGCTTGTCCTTCTGAATCTCGATTTCCTTGTCAAGGCTCACTAGTGTTCCGAATTTGGAATTATTGTCAAACATCATGAATTTCCCCTTTCGATAGCGGATGATAGCGTGCCATCGTGAGACCGATATATCAGAAATAGGAATATCACAAGCGTGTCCGCGGCCCTAAAACAAATAAGGGAAGAATCAGCTTAGGTTCAATATGAAAGAGACATTACCAAGCGGATTTCATTATTTTCGATTCCTTTTATAATAGAAAAAACTTTTGCTTCCTTCCCCTGAGAAATCTTCTCGAGAATCATATAAGGCGTATTTTCTGGTCGAACGATCCCAGCAACCTCGATTTGAGACTCCTCATCGAGCTTAATCTCGAACGGAAGGATATCTTTGCAAACATCGCAAGCGAAGTTACTATAGCAGTTATTTTCGACTTTCGCTGACTGGTTATTCGGTCGGGTCGTGGAAAAATTCTGCTGTAAGAACTGTGCGATATTCAATGGAGCTTGAGTGTTGGACGTGGTGGGTTGCGGATTTGACTGGTGTTGGCTGGTAGTCTCTGTGGGATTTATTTGTTCTTCGATGCTTGTTCCATTGGTAGTTACATTTAATGTTTCTTCAGCGAAATTTCCGCTATTTCTATTACCGATTGTAGGGAGACTCGTGGAGTTCTCTGGAGGGTTGGTCGATGGGAAAAGGAGCTGGTTGATTGGGTTCACGACTCTGCCAGTGCTGTTCATTCGGTTCAGACTCCAGTTGGAGAGCAAGGCGCGAAAATGAGGCTGGCTTGGGAGGCGGAGAAGATAGTTATTTTGAGTGTTTGCGTGGTAAAAAATGAGGTTTATCAGTGAAGTCTGAAGAGAAACCAGGTTGTTCTCAGTCCTTTGCTCCTGCTTCTTGCTTTTAATCCAGGACTTTAAGCACTCAATATGCACGTATCGACTCGTCCCCTTGCAGCTGCAAGGAGAAATAAGTACGTTTTTGCCATCTTGATTGTTTTTGTCTTCCTCCTCGAAGCAAATTCTGCAAACTCTATTCTCTTCAGGCTCTTCGATATCCATATCCTTCACATATCGCATCATTTACGATATCAATCAAATCAATTTTACATCCTTATTTCTCGTCAGCACACCGTAGTCAGCCTTCGTTATGTTGTTCCTGTCGTCCTTAATTTCCCTTACAAAATACTCAACTCTTCCAATTTGAATTTTATCACCCGCTTTTATTTCATAACCCTATCCAAAGCATCATTAGAAACCCATACTATTTGCTAAAAAAGGCTTTTACAATTGGTTTGCCTTGATTTTTAAGACTGCGAATCACCAACTTGAGCGAGGTATTCGAATTGGCTGAGGAGAGGAAAAACCTTCCTAATAAAGTATCAAAAACGAGCTTAGAATAGGAGGGAACTTTGAACTATTACCATCAGAAGTTTTTCTTAAGACACACAACGGAGTGACGTCGGCGGGGATGTCGCCTTGAGTAGGGCTGATAAATGTGATTTGGTTGTTCGCTCGTGCGATCACTAAGCTTTCAGTGGAAGAAGTTTTGTTTTGTAAGAGGTTTGAGCATTCGTAGTCGAAAAGCTTGTGTGAATCCTTTGTCCACGTGTAGGTTTTTACTTTGACACTAGGATTATTAGCTCATAACGGGCGAGGGATGAGTACCTTTTCATTAGAGAGAGAGATGAGGATGATAAAAATATCACGAGTTCAAGAGTATGAGATTTTATTTTGGCAATAAATTCAAGATAAAGTCCAATTAAAAGGTAAATTAATTTGGGTTAGGCGGACACGTAGTGTGTGCAAAAATATAAAGTATCAAATACAAGTTGACGAATTTATCGAATTCTATTCCCAAAAAAAACAAAACCGAATTCAAATTTGAATAAAAAATTAGGGGCTTACGAAAATATCAGCAGTATGTTGCAATGGCTTAAGTTTCATTTAAGGTATTAGATCGCAACGAGTTAATTCGGCAACTATCTAAATTTTTTTTGCAGGGGAATGATTAGCTAAAATTGAAAATTGTCTATATGGAGATAATTTCGGATTAATGTAGAGAAATCGTTGTGTCGGAAGGAATGAAGGAGTTAAGGTGGCTAGGGTTTTTGTATGATCAATGAGAGGAAGAAAGGAGCTTCCGTAAAATATATTGACGGTTTAAACAAGTAAGCTGTATTAATTTTCGTAATAAAAAAATAATTTCAGTGAGAAATTACATTATTAATTCGGAAGAAAAGTCACAATTATAACCACCGCCTTCGTTGGTATTTCCTATGAGTTTTCTTGAAGAGAGTGCATTAACTCTGCTTTCTTAGTTTTTTTGTTTGCATAACGAAAAATTTTATTTCTCTTGGTAAACATCCGAGTTGTGCTACAAAGTTTATAATCAGTGTCAAATGCGCACCTACTCGGCGTGTTTGCTATCATATAGACATAGAGAGAACCCTAACTTAAAATTGTGAAACTAGAATACAATGAATTGTTGTAATGGAACCTTAGTAGGATTTATTCAAAGCGGAAGGCTGTTTGTTTTGAAATTCAAGAAGGCTCATCTAGGGGGGCATCTTGAATGACTAATAAAATGCAAGGAACATCCTTTCCCTGAGGAAAATGTCACTCGAGGCGCTCTTTGAATATATAACTAAGATATGCTCAACTCTCACTCTATCTTTCTACCTACATTTCAGACATCAGCTTGGTATCTGTTCATTGCAGGACTGAATATTTCCAAAAGGAATAGCCTCTCATTTATCGTCATAGATATCAGTATGTATATCATATAGCCTAGCCTAGCCAAGCCAGCTGCTCCTTAAACATTGTGCTAATGAGAAAACACAATTCCAATAGAGTCAAGTAATTCAGTCTTGTTATAATATCAAATGAAAAGACAAGGATTAAATTCAATAAAAATGTGGATTGGTCCAACAAAGTCATAGAAGGTAGAAGTGAAAAGTCTATATATATATACAGTTAAGATAGGATTTTACTGATGTAAAAATTGCTATTCAGGATTGAAAAAACAAAAATTAATGGAAAGAGGGAAGGAATCGGCTGCATTCTTCTCTAATTCGTAGCTAAACAGCAATTATTCACAATAATTTTGGCCATTTTACTTTCTGATTTCTGTTGTAGAATATCCGAGTCTTTTTGATTCAATTTGGACTTAAAATCTGGGTCTTTCACAATTTCAGGGTGCTTCAGCTTAATGTGTTGGTTTAAAGAGCCCTCAGACCTAATCTCTTTAAGGAGAACTTGAAATTATCTCGCTTTACCCATAGGACTTTTGGCAGTTATGAACAGGACATCGATAGTGCCGATCAATTTCTGTTGCAACACGTCTAAACCGCTTTTTCTTATCTTCTGTAGCCTCACTTGTATTGGCATTTGGCGTTCCAGGATTTTCGTTTTTCTAACGCCGTTAGTACTCTCATTGAAAAGAAAATATCACATACCTCCAACTTTGCCAACTTATTAACAAGATCATTCTTCTCGGACACCAGCTCTTTCATCTAAACACACAGACAAGATCAACAGGCGGTTATTGAGTCAAAATTCTACTTGAGTCGCAAGAACCACATTTGCAATAAAGAGTCGGCAATATTCCTGATAATAATTCACGTTTTGGCCTCCTCTAGGCGCTGATTATGCATGACACAGTTAGATGAGGCCAAACAGAGCTGTATTACGGATATCAGCTTGATGATTGCACATTGTCATTGGAAGGCTGATAGCAGACTGCACCGTTGCGCCAGATTCGGTCGGTCTCAGGTTTTTCTCGTAAGAGAAATCTTCCTGATGGCTTGCACCGTAGAAACTTTCAGGCATGTCGTGGTTGAGGTGATCTAAATACAGTTTCAACAGACATCGCTGTTAATTCAACTTACCTAGGGGTCTACAAAAGTAGGTTAGCTAAATAGAAGTCATTTATGAATTCACCTGAAGACATCTCTTTCATACTCAAAGTGGCCTACTTGGATATTTTGATTTGAATCCATCTCCAAGGTAGTTAAGTCTCCTGTGAAAGAGGAATAATTGCAATAAATTCTTCTTTTAAAAGATAAACTGAAAAATCAAACGATAACAAATTCCGCTGTTCGGTGTTGGGTGAAACTAAATAATGAGATAGGCAAAGAATAATCCTTGCTTTGCAAAGCTTTGACCGAAATTTGCTATGGATTTTAAATTTAGCACTAGAATAGCAATAATACATGTGTAATTATTCAACTCGCATTTTATAGCTTGCAGCAGCTGAAGTGCATGCCAATGCACTATGAAGCAGATCTCTTGAGCCTCGATCACAGAGAAATTTCCAAGCAGTCTCAATTTCATCTCACTAAATCTTTAATAAAGGCCATGAAAAAAGAAAAAATCAAAAGCGAATCTATACATTCAAGTTCCGACAGGCAATTTATTTAAAAAAATGGATGAAAAATCTAATTTTATATTAATTACGGGGAGAGAGAGAAAAAAAAAAATGAGATAAATAATTTGTTAGAGCCAACTAAATTGATATCCTCTAGCTTGCGAAAACTTTATCAGCATTACTTCTTGCTGTTAAGGAATTAAATTCAAGTCTTTTCATAACACGAGTTGTCTCAGGACGAATCAGCTCTGAAGCGACCATGAAAGGCTGGAGTTTTTTCTTTCGGGGAGAAACTTTGGCTGGACTCTGGCTTTTTGGTCGGTGAGGCTCACCTTTGTCGTATTTTGATACGGATGCACTCATTTCTACCAGACTTGATCTAAGTTGTGCGCTCCTTTTGATGAAAGCGAATTAATTTCAGCAATGTGAAAAAGAATAGTGATAATACTTCTCGCGTTCCAGGGTGTGAACACGAGCTTCCTTATCTAACTCGTTTGTCTGTACTTCCTCAAGCACTCCAAATTTGTTAAAAACAAATTTTCCTAATAATTCTTAAGACAAACTGGAAGATATTAGTTATCTATTTACTTTTCGACCTGGGATCTGATTCTCTTTCGAGAGACGGATATCTGCCTTCTTTAAGCAACAATGCGCTCATTGACTGCTTAGAATCTCCTAGCCTATTTCCACTCGTGCTCTGAGGGTCGTTTAGCTTAATTTTAAGCAGTCGCGCGCTTTGACTCCCTGTGGATAAACTGCCGTTCGCGTTTTGTCCTGCTTGTCCTGCTGCTATAAATGAACTTTTCTTCACAGTTTTATCAACCAGAATCCGAGCCCTAATCAACCTTTCATTCTGAAGCCTCCCTGCATGCTTCATGATAAATCTTTTGACCTCTTCATACTCCTTCGGAGTCTTTAGCAGCCCAGAAAGTTTAAACGGAGCATCAGGCATTACTCTATTGAATTGCTCGTCTGTAATGTCCTCGTTGAAATAAACTTCAAGCTCGTTCTCCACCAGAATAGGTCCCTTCATTTCATAATATTGTGCTATTATATTGTTTATAAGACGGATCGTCTCCTTCCTTTCGAGATGGCGATAGTATTTGTCAAGCCTTGAGATGAGAGTTCCCGTTTGCTCTTCAAATACTTTTGCAAAGCTCTTTTGAAGAGCTAATTCCATAGCGTTCAATTTGCGACGTACGTGTTTAACGTCGCTGATATGTAGCAGCCAATGTAAGCCGCTATCGTCTCTGACAAATTCTGCAGACATCCTCAAGACACGTAGTTCTCCGACTATTTCGAGGAAATGGACGATCTTGTAGATCCTATACATGCAGTAGGTGTTTTCATTTGAGGTTTTCAGCGAATTTTCAAATGCCTCTTCCTCTTCTACTGAAAAGTAGTCTGCAGAATGAGAGCGGATGTTTCCATTCATAATGAGGATATCAGCTTTCGCGCGTCCGAAGAGTTCGTTTTCTTCTTCTTTCTCATAGAGAAAATATACTTTTATCACATTGGAAGGTCCTTTCTAAGGAAAAAGAGATAAAATCTACCTATATATCATAGAAAATGATTATTTTACCCTACAGCCGACTGAACTTTGAATGTATTGAATTTCTTTCCACACTTTATCAACCCTACGCTTTTGCATGAAGCAAGTGAATTCAAATTCTGTAAGCATTCTCGTCGCATCTGATAAAAGAAGTTAGTGAAGTATATTTATCGTGAGGATGTATCTCTTACCATCTTTATATTTGATTATGGCAAACTCCCGACTTTGTCGAGATTCAGGGTCTGTGGTGCTAGTCGGTCTTTCGGAGGGTCGGAGAGAAGGCATTAAAAGAGATGGAGTTGGCATCAAAAGAGATGGAGAATTCTCCAACACCAGGGTAGGAGATGGTGAGATCCCGAATTCCTGAGAGTTAAGACAGAGAGTTCCTTCTTTCTTACGACGTCTTTCAAAGATATATCTTCTGAAATCTTGTGGAATTATAGTGTCTTTTGATGTCATAAAGCGAAGTATTTTCTTCTATTTTTTCATTGCAGCTGTTTAGAATTAGCAGAAGCGGTTCTATTTACGTTTTTTGAAGTTACAATAAATTTGATTTCTCCATCAATAAGGACAGCTGTATCAGGCACCAACAAACGGAAGGCTCTTTCCTTCTTTCTTGTCAAGAGTAGATACTTCATGATTAAATTAAAATCTCTTTCCTGCTCAATATCAGAGGATCTATTTGAGCCTGCAAACGAGAAAAAATCTGACTGTGGACAAGGCTCTGGAACCTCCTGCTTCTTGGGACAGGTAAGACAGGCCCCACACTGACATGCGATTCCGTCTGACGCATGATTTTCATACTTAGCGCCACCTTGGATATCTTCGCGACCATTATTTTCCTGTTTGGAGTCAATTTTGTCTGTTTTGAGACCATTATCACTGAAATCCGAAAGATGCGCCAACGTAGAAGCAAATGGGCCTCTTGTGAAGTATTGTGTCCTTCTCTGTAGCGATTGCTCTTTATTTCTGACAAAATTTCTCAAATTCACTGTGTCGTCAGATTTTCCTCTAGACTTGTTTGAGTTTACACTAAGTTTTGGAGGCCTTTTTGGTGAATCTTCCATCCAATCGCAGCGAATGAATAACAGGAAAAGTGTTTTATTTTATTGCTAAAAATTTTAAAGCAAAGTGATTTGTTGATCTGGAAAAAAATCTGGAGAAATGCAAAAATGTAACATTCGTTTAGCTTTAGAGCGACGTGGTAGGAAATATTATGTCTCAGCTCATTAGCTCGATTAGCTCCCCGCTAAAACTAAGTAAATGATAGCTGAAGATAACAAAAACAAACTAAACAAAAACATTTTCCAATGAATTTGTCATTTTTCACTATTAATAGCAACAACCTAAAGAAAATTTGTCGTTTTGAACGAGTTATCAGCTAACTCTTTATTACACGAGCATGTAATTGCATTTTGTTACAATAAAAATGTAAGGATAAATTACAATAATACTTTGCTGTTTTTATTTTTCTGAAGATAATATTTAGGGATTGACTCTCCCAGATATAATTTCAGATTAGTCGTAAGCGCGTCAATAGCCTGAAAGTTAATATAATTCTCAGTGAGCATTTCGTTCAGCGTCTCAAGCTCAACAACATTTGAGTAATATTCAGAGTCAATTTCCGATTTCGTCTTATTCAAGTACATCTCATCCTCTATTTGCGCAATCTTTAACTGGTTTTCCATTTCTTTTATCGCTTTTTCAAGCTCAATTTTCCTCACCTCTAGCTTGCTGTTCACTTTGATTAACTCTTGTTTTTTATAAGTTTCAGCTTCTTGGATCTTGACCTTCTGATTCTCTTTAACGATAAGATATTCTGTCTTTGCAGTTTCGATCTCTTCGTAATTTTTCTTGATGTTAACTGGAATTCTCGGTTTTGTTACTCTGATCGAGAGAATTTCTATCCCAGGCGCCCATTTCTCGCAATCTTTCCGCAGAGCATCGACAAGATTCTCATCCAGAGTCTCAAAGAGGTCAATGAAAACTTCTTGAAGGGTATGCTGACTACAGAATTGGTTGATTTCAGAGTGGATTTTGTCATAAATCCAAGTGTGATCATAATTCAGAGAATAATTTTTGATCGTCTCGTAAACGCTGTCCTTTCTGAGTTTATTTACGACCTCGATTTTATCAAAATAGATCATGACACCGCCGCTCGTGCCGCAAGGGACGTTTCGCACTTCATCAGTTTGAACTGAGACTTGGACCTGAAAATGCGTGGTCAGAAAAGGCATCAACAGATGTATTCCAGGTTCAGTGATGGTAGAAGAGAGCTCTCCGCCGTGGTAATAGACGCCAACATGACCTTCGCTGATAGTATGAACTCCACCTGTTAGCAGAGGGAAAAGGACTGCAATGACAAAAGCAATAGCTGCATAAATTAGAGCATCTTCCATTGCTAATAAAACAGATATTTTAAAATCTTGGATGAATTACTTCTCTTGGAAATCTGCAAACAGATCGTGCATAAGAAGACATCTTATCGTTATGGTTAATCTTAAGTTGAAGTGTATCGTAAAAAGGGCTATACTTACTTATGGCTTCTAGCGATATTATTTATATATGACAGACACCCGTTTATCTGAAGAGGGTTCATTGCACATTTGAAGTTCGTAACTAGCATTCCTTCTAAGCAGTACAATGATTTTTGTAAGTCTATAATTTGCCTATTAGAAGAAACTTATCGGTTGCCAAAAATAAGGCAAGTACTTCTAATCGATTTTTCCAAATAATGCAAGAGACGCTCTAATAAAATACTTAGGCGATATGAAAATTTTATTTCAATAATTAGCAACCGAAACTTGATTAAATCAACAGTCCGCGAGTTTCTTAATTAAAATCAGCTTTCAAACAGTAACATAATGTCTTTTTTCGGTTTATCCCAGAGCTATGAGGATGTTGTGAACACAATAATACAGCCTCCAAAACATATATACTCGCCTCGAGAGCTAGGTAAACCTCTTTTCGTTTGTGTGCCATAGCGCTAATACAAATGTTTTTCCAATAGGCCCAAAAGAAATGAGTATCAAAAAAACCAAGTTTAGAAGAACTGATTTACGGTTGAAAAATCGACGGGGTTTCCACATTGAATGCAGTCACTTTGAAACAGTTGATCAGCGCACTCAGGCTCCGTGTGTCATATACTTGCACGCAAATGGATGTTCAAGGATCGAATCGATGGAATATTTAGAGCTCATCGGTTTGAACGGAATGAGCCTTTTCTGCTTTGACTTTTCAGGATCAGGATTATCAGAAGGAACTTATTGCTCGCTGGGATGGTTCGAACAAGATGACCTTGAATGCGTCATAGAATATCTCGCAAGCAATGGAAAGACTAGTCGAATTGCTCTTTGGGGACGCAGTATGGGAGCAATCACCGCTCTTTTATACGCTAAGCGCGACCCTCGAATAACGTGTATGGTGCTTGATAGTCCGTTCACCAGCTTCACACAATTTGCGAAGGATTTTGCGAACAGGAGGGCCTCTATACCAGGCTTTGTGACCTCTGCTGCTCTTTCGATTTTGCGGAGCAGCATAAAGTCTCGAGCCAATTTTGATATTGACTCCTTAAATCCGATAAAACATGCTCCAACAACAAAAATTCCAGCTATTTTTGCTGCTGCCGAAGGAGATACCTTCGTCCTGCCAAGTCATTCACTTCAGCTCTACGAAAGTTACGGTGGATTGAAGAAAAAGCATATCATTTTCGCTGGAGACCATAATTCTCCACGCCCTCCGAAGTTTCTGACACAAGTCGTTGATTTTCTGAAAAATCACTTGTTTGAGCCTCTCAGTGAAAGGAGAATGTCTGTGCTGCTGAACACTACGCAAGAAAGTAGGCCATCACGGTGCAGTGAAGTCACTGAGCGATCGAAAAACTGTGAAACCATCATCGAAACACCTCTAGAGAAGAAGAAGCTGAATTTTGTGGGCAGTACTCCTACCTGTAAGGAGAACACAGAGCAATCTGGTGGTTCCGCTGAAGAAGGAGAGGAAAAGCCTGCAGGAGAAAATAGCCAAATGGATCGAGATATTGATACTGCTCGCTCAGGAACGAATAAAACAGAAAGAATAAATTACGCTTCGAGTAAAACTCTTTTCACTGAGAGGAATGTGGGTTTGTCTTTTACTTGGACGACGAATCATAGCGTACCGTCTCAAAATCTCACGAAAGTTCCTGCTAATTATATGGCTGATAAGGGTGAGAGATCTTCTACTGAAGAAATTGATACAGAATCGATTGGAGCGGAAAACTGCGCAAGCTATCCAAATTTGACAGCTTACCAATCAAAAAGAGAAGAAAATGCGAATGTCCCGCTAACCAAAAGAGAAAATGGAAGAGAGAGTCTGGAGAGCTATATGACCCAATTTAATTCAAGGATAAAAGAGAAAACCTCACCGTTTGCGACCACAAAAATGACTTCACATGAGCGTAACATCAGTTTGCAAATCTCACCGTCTATGCCAGATTTACAAGTGGAAAAGAATTCTTTACCAACCCAATCATTAGTGGATTTGAAGATCAGTGAATTTGCTCCATCAACAGAAACCCCACGGAATCAAGCGACGATGAATACGGTTGAAAGTCAGCTCAAGATACCGACTAAACCGACTTCCAAGATTATTGATTTAGCAAGGTCTAAAGTAGACAAGAAACCCACAGCGAAGATTATTGGACTTGCGAGATCAGTTCAGTCACTCCAAAACAATGTGGAGAATCCGATTTATCCTTCTCAAGAAGCATCAAATGATGTCCACCAAAATAGAAATTATGCTTCAACTGCAAGGAGAGGTTCGTTCTCTTCGACTGAGTACGACAGTCTGATTTACTCCGAAGAAAACCAAGTCTCAACGAAGCAACTTCCTAATGACTTGAAAGCGAATTCAACCTCGCGAGGGGAAGTAGACTCAATTGCATTCTTACCGAAGGGCACTGCTGATATTCATTCGATACCAGCGAACGGGTCAGAGTTCAATTGCAAGTGTCCCTTAAAGCAAATTGAGATAAATGTAGGATTATCTGAAAAAATCCTTTCTGCAATCAACAGTCCTTCGAACTTAGAACCTTCGAGATTGAACTCTCCGCATGTAATCTCAAAAGGCTGCGTTTCATCTGATTCGAAACAACCACATTTTTTCAGTGCGCAGACCAATTACATCCTTACCAACACCAACACTTCAAGAAGTGCAATGAACAGTTACACAGTGCAACAGTCCGTTAATAGTCAGCGTTACAACTTTTATCATGAGACTGGATATCAGTCTCAAAGCATAACTCCCACTGCAAGACAACAATATCCAAGCTTCCAATTCACTGCTGGTGCAAATATGACAGATTTTTCATCTTACTATACTCCTACTTATAACCACCAAAATCCTGCACAAACAAGCAGAAATAAAGAAAATTTAACGGCAATATCTCCTAAGTACAGATTTGCTGAAAACACTCCTACTCAAAGCACTAACCCCTTCTATCCACAATAATGTCTAAGCTTTCACATCAGTGATTCTGCTCTATTTCAATACAATTAATTGTTTATCCCCATTCTATTGTGAAAACCAATGTTTTTTTTTTGTACGATGAATTCTACAAAGCAGGTTTTTAAGATGAAATTCCAAAATACTGGAGAATTTATTCGTAATTAGAGAATGTAGACAACAAACTTTAAGCAAAAAATACAAAAAGATAAGATTATCAATCTATCTTAACTTTCTTCGCGAGAAATTCTGCTTTCGATTTTTCATAAAGCTTAAACCGGTCGTTTGCATATGCGATATAATCAAATTTCGTTTCCTTCTTTTTGCTGAAGATCACGCTCCACATTGTCCAATGGTAATGAGAGAGCAGCTTTCCAATGCTAGCTTCGTACATAATCTGATCAACAGCTTCAATAAATTCAACTAATCTGTCTGTTGTTTTAAGATATTGGTCTAGCACTGCGGAGTCTTCCAGGAAAGCAGCAGCTTCCTCTTCGTTCAAGTCCTTTGGAGCAATCACTTTAAAAAAAGCGTAGTATTTCACGAAATCTTCAAGTTCATTCTTAGGAGGGTAACGCTCTTCCCTGATCTTGTAAAAAGGAGACTCGTCATGAGTATAATCTAGAATCGTTTCAACGAAAAGATTCGCAATGTCGAAACCGCGGTAGTTATAACTGCTATATTCACAATCGATGAATAAATACTCCTCGCTTTCTTTCAAATGGAGTATATTTCCAGCGTGCAGATCATTATGTGAAAACGTAACGCTTTCGGGAGATTTTGGCAAGATGCTTGTTAGAAAATCGATTTCATCCTGAGAAAACAGTGTCTTTTTGATCTCATCGATTATTTTCAACTCATCTTCGCTGAATTCCGTATTCGCTAGTTTTTTCTCAATTTCTTTTAAATAGTACCCTTCCTCGATGTTTTTTAGAATATAGGGTCTTTCATCAACTTTCGAGAGTTTTATTGAATGTAAGGCTGCAAGATTTTTCGCTAATTTTCTTCTGATGTCCTGATTTCTAATATCTTCATCGGCAACTTCATTACAATCATAATATTCCTCAATTCTGAATTTTGAAGAGTATCCGAAGCAGAGAGGTCCAAGGTTGGCTTTGGACAGCTCATTGAAGATGTAATTCTCTAATGAACGATCAACAAACTCAGAACTTGTGGCAAATTTTCGATATACAACGGATTTTGGAACAATATTCTCAGCCAAGGCAGTAACTTTCCAAATAACATTTGAAAGTCCTGCAAGACGCTCAAATTCTATTTGATCATCCCGGAGACCCTCCCAGGATTTGAGGTATTGCTTAAGGATATCAATATCGCTAGATTGGCTTTCCATTGGGTTTTAATATCTTGAGTAAAAATAAGTATTAGAT
>ENA-UOTX01001521-UOTX01001521.1-compost-metagenome-genome-assembly--contig:-NODE-1521-length-16753-cov-14.877309_pt1 | contig 16753 bp, 5 predicted proteins | sample MGYA00238143_ERZ746982 | MGnify/ENA primary metagenome ERZ746982 (study PRJEB28758, sample SAMN06268862) | compost metagenome | isolation source: single cell | place: USA: California, Emeryville, Joint... | reverse complement strand
CCCCAGGAGTTTCTGACGATCCAAGCGTTGTCAGTGTATCCGACAGCGGTCACAGCGTGGTTAATTTGGCCACCAGCGAAGCAGTCAGCATCATCGTAGACACCGCTCTTGTAGGATTGGAAGGATCTTCTGTCGGCTTCAATGTAGACGACGACTGGTCCTTGAGCAATAGCTTGCTTAAGAGCATTGACGTCTCTTGGGGCAACGGTCTTGTAGCCAGCAGGCTTGAAGGCTGGGGTGACTTGCTTGCAAGTGCCATCCTTAGCAGTGTAAGGGTATGAGCTTTGGGCACCGATACCGTGGTTAGCGGCATATTGGAAAGCGGTTTGTGACCATCCACCGCCGCATCCGTAGTTGCCCATATTGCGAGTGCAGTCAACGAGTTCTTGTTCAGCAAGATCTGGAAGGGTTCCAGTCTTGGCTTGGGCAAGACCTTCAAGAGCAGCGACGGCAGCGAAGGCCCAGCAGGAACCGCAAGAGCCTTGGTTTTTGATTGGTCTGACTCTGCCTTTGGTTCTCCAGTCGATGGAGTCATTTGGGACGGCAGTTTTGTTGTGTTGGAAGAGGTTGGTAGCGTTTTGGCGCTTTGGAGCGACGGCACCGGTGTAGAGGGTGGCGAATTCCTTGGTGGTGAGGTCAGAGAATTGGTTGAGACCGAGCTTGTAGGTCTGGTTCTTCTTGGCGTTGTGTTTTTGGATGAAGAGGTAGTTTTCTCTGAAGATGTTGTATCTCTTGCCACTTTCGAGAGAGCTGTAAAGTTTGGTGTGGTTCTTCTTCCACTCCTTCCAGACAGCAGCGACTGGGTCAACTCTCAAGAAGTTGGTGGATTCAGTGTTGAAGACGCAGAAGACGGCAGCAACACCGAAGAGGGCGACAATAGCAACGATTGTGGCTTTCTTGTTCATTTTTGAAAATTCAATTATAATCAGGGTGCTTGGGACAGCTTATATAGAAGTGAGACCGCTCTTGAATCAAAATTTAATTAAATCCTTACTTTATGAGCCCGGATAAATTGAAATTTATGTGTTTTTGGTTATAATAGCCCGAATGGAGGCCTCACCCAATAACTCGTTTTTTCAAGCCAAATGCGGTGGATCTGAGCGGAACTAATGCGAAAAGTCAATTCCAAATGACCGATATAAAAAAAAAACACTATGGAGGGTGATTTTTCAAAAATTGTATATCAATGAGAAGCTCACGAAACTTTGTTTTCGGGTACATTTATTCTCCTTAATGGCCCTAGATGCGATTTAACTGGTAAGATAACTTTTTTTTTTTACGATGTACTTTTGCCACATTGATTTTTAATTGGATTGATTGACTAACGAATCCGATACGAGAACGCCCATGGGTTATCTATTTCAGTACCGGCTAGCAATGCTATTGAGCGAATTTATTTAGCCTTTTCTGGAGGAATTTGAGACTTCTTCAATCTGATATTATTTCCTGTGAACGACGTCTATTCTAAGTTGGGGCTGCTAGAGTGAGATTTTTCTGAAGGGCTGTTGAGAAGTATATTAGATTAGAGTGTATATGCTGATTATTGTGAATTAAAGCTTGGTGTTGAATTACAATGGTAGAACAAGGAGCATAACTTACAAATTTAATGCAGCAATGGTAGCAATGAAATTTAAATTGCTGAGACTTCGAGGATCTTATAGCCATTTCAGAGTTTTGAGGAAAAGAAGCGTGGAGTGAAGATATCATTGATTAATGAGCTTTGAATGAAGTTATTTAATAAGTCATACAAAGCGAAATTAATTAGAAGCATTCTAATGCATTGGGAAGTAATGACATAAAAGGAGTTGAGAAATTATAAGCAAATTCAACGTTGCTGAAATACTTGTGAGGGAAACTAGAAAAAAAGCTACACTCTCCAGCAACTGGGAGAAAGAGACCAGCCCCATAGGCATTGCATGCATTTACTTAATAAATAGCAATTTTTGTGGTTGAAGCTTCAGAAAACTTTTCCATTTTCTGAGTAGCCCTCCGGAAAAGTCATGATATAGTCAAAGGCACCGTATAAAAAATTGTGAACTTTAATGAATAGTGCCCATGTCAGGTCTGTCAGTTTGTGACAGGTCATAAATTTAATTCATTTTCAAAAGCTTATTGAGAAGCTTAAATAAAAAAGACAAAAAACAGAGTAAAATTTCACGGGTTAATTCTCTTACTAGGTTCCACTCACCTGAAAAGTAGTAAATCTTTACACAGCTAAACAAATCGTGTTTTTCTGGGAATTTGTCAGTCCCAATTTCAAACACAGTTTTACATAAAAAACCAGTACGATCATTTATAAGAAATCGCATGTAAAAAGTAAATAAGAAGACTCAAACGGCAAAGCAAAGGCTAGCCATTACTCAGAAATTTCTTGAATTCAAAGAGTTCAAAATAAAAGCAATAAACTGTATTATCTCAGAGAAAAGTCCAATTCTGCCCTAAAACAAATCAAAATTCACCCTATTACTGGCTCTCAGCTCCCAATGCGTTGCGCTAAGGGAATTTTTTTGGCTATAGAAACCTATAACCCACCCTTTCATGATCTCCTCTCTCATATGGTTACCCACAAACTTGGCCATATTTCTCAAATGATGCAATCAAGAGGCTAGAAAGACAACGCAAAGTACAAAGCTAAGAGTATTTCGTGCTTTTGTTCACTTTCAGTGCATGGGCTTAACAAAGATCATTTTCTTTCAAAAAAAAAAATTTCTTTAATAAATTAATCCCATTCAATAAATTCTTTGTTCCAGTTAATTATAGGAACAATAACCGATGTATTTAAATAATTTTCCAGAGAACTTTAATTAGCAGGCTCGCCACGGACTATATGAAGTCGTCTGAAGAAACCACCCAAAAGAAAAAAGATGGTATTAGCACACTCAACGAAGAGTCAGGCCTCTCAAAACCTCGTCTTTGGTTTTTTAGACTCATTGAGACCTCCATCGATAACAGCCCTCGCAGCTCGCTCCTGGCTTATGCTTGCTACGGATATTTTTACTTGCACCTGCTGAATATTATCTTATCTGTGCCATATCCACTGAATGAGGTCTCCAGTGCACTGAAACGAGTTGTTTTAATCGCCACATTGGACGTCCATGACACGAGGTATTTAGGCTATCACATCTTCTTTGGTGTCTATATGTGCATTGTGATTTTACTATTTATTCTGATTCAACTACCCGAGGAAGTATTGCATTTTCTTTCAAAGCCAGCTCTACGCATTTGGGGTCTAATCTACTACATAAACCCCTGGATCATATTTCCTTTTACCACGAACTCGTTTGTTGTTGGGATTCATTGCTCCGACGCGAACAATTTTCTTGGTCAGCAAGGTGCTTGCGACAGCGTCACGAGATGGGTTTTCCTAGTTTATTCGATAATCTCGTTGATTTTTACCTTGATAATGACGTTTATTAATCTCTATGCCTCTTCAACAATCGTTTCGAGGAAGTGGAAGCTTTTTTCGTACTCAAGCTGGGAGCACCTATTTCTTATCTTCTATTTCTTCGCCGTTCAGATTGTTATGATATTTGAGTATGACTCTCCAAATTACGGGGTCATAATGGGTATCATGTCTCTTTGCGGACTATTATTCGCTACTTTTTTATTTTACATCACGATGAATTTCACCCATAACGTCGTAATGATGATCAAGATCCTTGGATATAGTATTAATCTAACCACAAGTATTCTCGTTTCATTGGGACAAATTTCTTCCGTGAAAGACTTTTTGGAGACTGGAGCTACTGCGAAGACGCTGCTATGCTTGATGGTTTTGATAATTTTCATCACAAGGGCTTTGCTCAACATCTTTCGAAAGAAACTCCAAGAGATAATCTCAACAAGCACGAAAGATCTTAAGCATCCATTGCATGTTTTTCACCAGTATATCATTTTTTCGGCTTATTTAAAGCACGGAGCAAAGTTTGAAAACAGTGATAAGGTGCGGAAAACGAGAGAGGAATTGATGCTGAGGGGCTTGATTAACATGCATTTGGAAACGTGCATCAATTCTGATTGCTATTGTAGGAGTCGGGGCTATTTATACGACGCTTCGGTTAACCAGCAGGGTGATGAAAGTGTCTCTGAGCTCTATGATCGAGTGTTTGTAAAATATTTGCTGAGGGATATTCTCGAAGCAGGACTGAAAAAGTTTCCTCGGTCGTTTACGCTGGGATTTGCGTTTGCCAAATGCTCCATGCTGAAGCTCGGACACATGAACCGAGCGTATTCTACCATGATGAGTCTAAAACGCGATCAAAATTCAATGTTTGAAGCTTTTTATATATTTTACGGCCAAAAGCAGTTGAGACTCATCACGAAACTGACGAAGCAGAATGATACATCGCCATTGGGGCTTGTTGATTCAAAATTTCTCGAATTCGAGCCGTTTTATGCGGATTTTACCGCCAAGATGAAGCGCTACACTGAGCTGTCGCTTCTATTTGTCGATAATATCGATCGGCAGGAGGTTGCGCTTATTGAATTACAAACCATTGGGCTCCAGACGGTCCAAGTTTACCACGAAATCGAGAAAATGTGGGATGAGTTCATTCGCGAATACTCGGAGTCATTTCGACGGCCTTACTTAATGTATGGGCTTTTCTTGTTTCTGGTGGCAAATCAGCCTTACAGCGGGTCAAAGCTCCTTGAATACTATCAAAAGAAATATTTCGACTCAAGGGATGGACGAGAAAAGCATACGAATTTCGATACGTTTGATAATATGAACGCAAATTTTTTCATTTGTATCGATGGCTCAAAGCGTCGACTCGGCCATATTCTGTACACGTCTCACAACGCAGAAGATTTCACAGGATACGCGAGAGAGTTATTGCTCAGATCCAACGTAAGTACGCTGATGACGAAATTTTTTGCGGTCCACCACAACTCATTTCTGCTGTCTCATATTGATAAAGGAACTCAAAATATCCTCCTGCAGTCTCGAGAGTTACTATTGCAGAGAAAAGATGGATTTATTTTTCCGATTCTCCAAAGGACCTCCTTTTATATAGATCCGAAGCATGGAATTTCTTATATGGCCATGCTGACAAAGTCCCAGAATCCTTATGAATACATATTAGTCACGCATGAGGGATTTATCGATAGTTTTACGGAGAAAGTAGGCAAACTGCTAAATTTAAATAAAAATGTAGAAAACGACGCGAAGCCCATAGCAAAATTGCAATTTCTGTGTGAAGAGTTCGATTCGGTGAACCGCGCTAGGAACGTGGAGCTGCTCTTTGAAAAAAATTGGAAGATTCAAGGTCGGCTCAACGTTGTCAATGACTCTAGATGCCAGAGGTACTTTGACGAGTCTGGAAATGTAGTTGCTGAGTACCGTGAAGAAATTAATAAATATTTGCAGCTTTCAAATGATATCAAGGACGGTTTCATTTTGAGAATCAAACCTTTTGAAGAGGCGAACAAGCAAAGGAAGTCGTTTAACGGTACGGACCGGGACGATTTGCCAACTTACACCGTGTACTGTCATTTTGAAGAGCAGTTTTTCATGGAAAATACGACATTCATACGTTCGATTGCCATAGAATCCATCACCCGGGAAGGAACCAAGGTAATTGAAACGGGCGCGAAACGTTCCGTTTCTGTCTATGACCCTGTGAAGAAAGCGTTCCGAGCAGATACAACGAGCGACACGCATTCAATGACGCAGTCGATACCTGAGGACATCGTGGGAGCGAGCCTAAACAAAGCGATCGACAACCTGAAGTTTAGAGTTGGTGAAAGAAATTTTACCTCCATGAAAAGTGCGTTTTCCTTGGCTTCGCTCCCGGTTGGAAGAACCCTCTCTCTTCAAAGCAATATACTTGGAGGGCTAGACCATAGTTTCACGAAGAGGTCAGAGATCTCGTACACAAAGAGATCAGAAACCGATCACGAAATCGAAATTATGCAAAATCCGTACCCGCAAGAGCAAACTGAAGAAGAAGGGAATGATAAGACATACCAAACGATCTCTAATTTCGGTAACAATTTCACGGATAATCAATCTGATAGACAGCCCGACGCCTCAGGACATCGGCCATTGGCGTTTGGTCTCGAGAAAAGAGCTCGACTATCTTCTCAGAGTTTTCTTGCAGCAGGGTTGCCTTCTACAAATCGAAAACTCGTGGAGAATGATAAAGAATATGGCACCCAGAAAATCTCGTTAAAAAAGGCTGATTTATCAAATCTGTTCAATGCCGATGTCCCTTCGAGGTATTTAGAGCGCTCAATGAACAATAATTCAACAGGAAACATGAAGAAAATTGTGGAAAAAGAGTCTACCGGCGCAAATGTACAAGTATCCAAAGAATCCAAACTCTTGACCAAAAAGGACGGACAGGCGATCCAGCAGGTCCTGAAGCAGATTATTAACCAAAATTACTACGATCAAAAGCTTATTGAAGGCCAAAAAAGCTCTATTGGCTCATCTACTACGAGCTCTGGGATAAGAAGCTTTGCAAAGCAGGTTGAGCTGCTCTTAAAAAGTACAAACTACTCATCGATTATAAAGAGATTTCAGTTATTTGCTCTCGTATTCTTTCTCGCTCTTATCGGTTTCTGGCTCGCAGTCGAAGAAATAGCATCTACCTCGCTGACTGCAGTCGCAGCGGACCAAGTTGTCATAAAAGACTCTTATGAGCGACTCGAAGCCCTTGTTGAAGTTACGAGATTAGCGACCTATGTTCTACTTGAAGAGCAAGGAATTTTTGAGCATACGCGGCTAGCGGGACCTTTTCAGCATAATTCTGACTATGAGACATTCAATTTAGAGCAATTGCAAATCGCCCAAAGCACCCTTCGGACTTTAAATGATAACTTGAGAGGGGATTTGACACATATCAGCGAAGAGCTAGCGAAATCAGTGTACGATGATTTTGTGCCCTTTACAATATATGGCGATGGTACCAGCGACACGCTTACCCTCCAAAGCTTGCAAGCAACTAGCTACGTATCGAGCTTTGCACATGACCTCTCTACGCTGGCAAAGAACCATTTCGACGAAAATAACCCAGTCTTAAAGACTATCTTGATAAATTCAATGGATAAACTTACCGTCGATGCCGAAGAGATGCCCTCAAAATTCATAGCTCAAATCGATTATAGCCTCGACGAAGATTTAGCTGTCTTAATCATCTTTGCGATTCTTTCAATCGTGTTGACAATAATAAGCATTCTCATCTTCGCTTATGTCATTCGGAGGCTGTATATTAAAAAAGTGGCATTTTTCAACTTGTTCTGCGCGGTCACACCAGAAGAGCTTATCTACATGAAAAGCGAGATACTCGCCTTCCAGCAAATCGTATCTATGGCGTATTTGGAAGAGGCTACACTAATTGAATACCGAGCTAAATCCCAAGGCGCGCTTCATAATAAGGCAGTCGGGAAGCTCCGTCAAGAGACCAAGAAAACTAGCGCAATGATCCAAAACCGAGGCAACCATAAATTTCTTAAGCGAGGATCGACGCGGCATCTGAGCCGCCGGGTTTATTTGAGGTTCATTCCTCTGTTTTACCTCTTCGTGATAGCAACTGTGATCTACAGTGCCGTGCTCATACAATTTAAACGCTTCCAAACGACTGAAAAGGAATTGATATTATCTCAATACATCGGTGTTGAAGATCGATTGCATCTTCATTCACTCGCGATGGCCGGGATTTACCTGCTTGTGAGTTATAACGGGCAGTTTTCCTTAAGAATGAATGATATTACGACTGAATTGGCGACTATTCTTGATAAACTCTACTCATACGACGAGTTTTTGAGTAGTTTTAATGGGGAGTCCGTGGAGTCGGAGGAGTGGAGTAACATTGTTCATGGGAACTATTGCTTAAACGTTTCAGCGACCCTGAAGGACGAGTGTGAGACCGTTGGGTCTGGAGCGTGTACGAGAGGGATTACTGGGATGGATACATTCATGAACCAAGTTCATACTCGGATTTTACAAACTTGGCTGGATTCGGATGGATCAATGAGTCGGCAGCAGCTTAAAGAGCTTCTCGTCCAAGATGGTGTTGAAGACAGCGAGTTAATGTATACGAGGTACTTTTACCCCGCGTATATTCACTTTATCGAGGTTATGCAGTCGAGTATTACGGAGGCAACGCACGAAGAAGCGGGTTTAATTACGACCTTTTCGGTTTTGTTTTATATTCTGAGCACCATCGGAATACTGAGTGTGTTTGCTCTGCTAAATGTCCTTAGAAAAGAAGATATTGAACTGAGGAAAATTTTGAGACAGATACCCATTCAAATCATCATCACTAACGCCACGCTGAAAAAGGCTTTGAAGAAAAATTTCTTAGATATGAGATTGCTTATTTAATTGCTTTAATTGCCATATGAATCTGATATCAGCATCGGATCAAGTAATTCTCATCTATATTTTTCAATCGTACAAGTCATCAATTATTCAAACTGTTTAGCTTTGCGTTAGTTTTCTTTGTTCATTAATACTCTCGCAGATGATTTGATTAAAATTTTCTATTTTGAACCAGAGACATCTATTTTCATAATTTTTCCGCTCTTTTATCGAATTAACATGTGGGAAAATGTTTAAATAAGTTCCAGGTATAATCCTTAAAGACTCTTCTTATAACCAGTTAAAAATTCAGGATGGTTTATTTTTGCACTGCTACCTTTTCAGAATTGATTAAGATTTTGGATAACAAATGCTCAACACGCAGCTAGTTCATGATTAGTGTAAACGTAAATGTTGAGACATAAGAATAATCAACTTAACTGTATCTTCGCTCATTCATCATTACTAGTATATCATTATTAATCTTTTAATTTCATTCCTGTGCCAAATCCAGGCAAATTTCCATCTATCTTCAGGCCCGCCACACCTTTGAGGGCTGTATATACCTCGAAATTTGGAGCAAGGAAATCTACAATAGCATTCAACGCGTCGTAAGTTGCTGTATCATCCTTATTGACCGGGTATCTCGGGAATTTACCCCAGTGTTCATGATCGCCCATCGTCTTTCTTAATTCTTCAGGCATCTCTTCAAACCCCTTGAAAGTGAGATCAATTTCCCCGAACTCCAGAAGCCCAATGAGCGATGACATCTGAGGAGCATATGGATTCTGTGCTTCAATCATCTCAAAGAACTTCTTCAAGACATTAAATCCGTGTTTTGAACTCAAGGACAGTTCTCCTTTAAACGCCTTCATAATAGTATCAAGTGCCTTAAAACCGGCATCATAGTTCTGAACCATCTCATAGAAATCAGCGCCTGTGAAAACGCTAAACTTCAATGTACCTTCCTCAGACTCTGCAGGTTTCAATGCCGGCGTCATCTGTTCGACGCCTTCTGCTACTTTTTTTTGGGACATCATGCCAGGTTTGAACTGCACGACGACACGATCATCATCGAGAGAGATGACTTTGTATCCTACCACACCCATGAGGATAGCACCCAATGCAGGAGCGAATGTTTTTGATTTGTATTTATTTTTCAATATATTTTCGGCTGCTTGAGCTAATTCCTTTTTCAAGTCTGGCCTTGCGTGTAATACAAGGATGAGAGAGAGTTCAGGGTCTTCTCCTTTAAGTAATTCCTTCATTTGTTCTTCAACAGCGGTTGCTCCTGAGTTCCCGTAGTTGAGTTCCAAGTTCAACCATGATTTTTGGTTGCCGTCGAGAGGTTCACCGACTTGGACCCCGATGCGTGCTCCGACTTGAAGAGACTCCATCAACACTCTGATCTCCAGATAATTAAATGAGTTTATGAAATTTACACGTATAAGATTGATATAAGGTTAGAAAAGCATTCCAGTTAATTGATGAATTGTTTTTGACAGAACACGATCAAATATTCAATTTTTCGACCCTATACAGCTGAGTCTGGTCGAGCTTTGCATAGAGCAGTGCCTGGAACCAGGCTATTAGGATCGAGTGTAATTTTGCAGATTTGAAGATTGATATAGTGAATAGTGTTTTGGATCTTAAAACCATACCACGGTTGCGTCATATCACCTTTAGCATTATCAATTCCATGTAGCTGCGCCGAGAATAAAAGAATTATTGGACATTATTTTGATAGTATGAAGATTTTTTTCCAAAAGAACGCTTTGCGTTACTTCATCGAGGCTGCTATTTCTCACCATTTACGATGGTAACCCAAAGTAGTTCTCCAGACTTCACAAGATGTGCCAAGACAGCACTATCTTGACAAAGAAAATCCTTTCTTCGAAAATCATTGAGAGTAAATTTCTTTGAGAGAAACTAAGGCGATGTAGGGTGAATAGAAGTTAAAAGTATGAGATTTGGCAATTTTTTTGTGGTGGTGGGTTCATAGTGACTTAATATCCAAGCATAAACAAAATTTTAATTTTTTTGGGTTTAATTTTTATTTTTCAAAATACTTGCCTAAGTTGCACCGATTTGACACTTTTTTTCCAACTATACATTCGTTTGTGGAGCATGACGCATTAATCTCTTAACTCCAACTTGTAATTAAAGGTCAGCTGTCATGTCTCCAAAGATATTCAGCCCTTTATGGATAATTTTCCCACTTGAAATTGGGGCTTTTGAACTCTTTTTGCTTCAATAAAGACTTTCTATAGCTCTATTTACCAAAAATATACATATCTATTAGGCAAGTCAATAGGCTTCAGCATGTCAAACTGCTCAATTAATTTATTAATGAACCTTTATTTAGTTCTGTGAGACAATAATTAGTGAAGTTAGTTAATTAATTCCACTCGCAAAACGTAGGAGTTATTCAAAATTAATCAGACTATTTACCTCAGATGGACGCTAAAAGCCAGGAACAAGGAGGGTCCTCGAGAAAATACTCGCAGGCCTTCAAGACGTGGTTTTTCGGCTTGTTAGAGAAATCAATGCAAAACTGTCCAAGAAACCCCTTCATCTCGTATCTCTGCTACTTCTATTTCTATCTCCAGATTCTATCAATGCTCTCCAACATTTCTTTTCCACTCAATACAGTCACTTCAGCCGCAAACACGATCTTGAAGACCGTCGCTGTCGAGATACACGAAGCACATTCCATGGCTTTTCACATTGGAGTTGGAATTTACATGGCCATTGCAATACTCTCCCTTGTATGTCTCCATCTGCCTCAAAATATCTTCCATCGCCTTAGTTATGCCGCTTTGCGTATCTGGAGCTTCATTTTTTATATTAATCCATGGGTTCTCCTGCAATTGTCTTCTTATTCGTTTCTCTTGGGGTTAACCTGCACAGAGGAATCGAATTTCCTTGGAAACGTGAACAGTGACTGCAGAAGCGCTGGAAATATATTGTTTTTTGTCTACTCTGTCTGCGGGCTTGTATTCAATTTTCTCATAGCAGTTTTTAGTCTGATAGGTCCTTCAGCCGTAATCACAAAGAAATGCCTGCTGTTTACATACTCTCACGTCGAGCACACCTTGCTGATAGTCTATTTCTTTGTAATTCAAATGATTATTGCCTTTACGGATGTGGATAAAAGTCACGGACTCCTAATCGGGATCCTAATGCTTCTTGGACTTGCGTTTTTCTGCTTTCTATTCTATCGAACGATGAACTTCACCAACCTGTACGTTATGAGACTCAAGGCATTAGGGTACGGGCTAACCCTCGCTGTCTGCCTAATCGAAACTCTGAGTCAAAATTCTGATATCCAACGGTTTTTTGAATCAGGGGCTACGTCAAAAACGTTCGTGGCTGTGACTATTTTCGCAGCTTTCTTCGCTAGGTTCATTACGGGCATGATCGAAAAAAGGCTAAACTTCATATTAGGAGCTGGTCCCAAAGAACTTACATCTCCATACGATGTACTTCATCAATATATGGCGTTTTCGAGATTTCTGAAGATAGGAATAAAGGTTCATAACACTGATAAACTCCCACTGACGCAGGAAGAGATGAAAATTAAAGGCATTATCAATCATCATACGACAAACTGCAAGGATGCTGAATGCTTCTGCAAGGCTCGTTCGTTCTTATTCGACGCCTTGATAAGACAGCACGGTGATGAGAGCAACGAAGAGATCTACGATAAAGTGTTTTTGAAATACTTTCTAAAACATATCCTCGAAACAGGACATAATAAATTCAGCAACTCCTGGATGTTGACTCTAGTTTTCGTCAGATGCTGCTTCAAGAAACTTGGCCATGTGAACCGAGCGTACACTCTCCTAACGGACCTCCAGAGACAGGGCCAATCGACATTCCTTGACCGGTTCTATGCGCGATTCTTCAACGACCAGATTAGAGCCAGGCTGAGACAAGTCAAGCAAAACAGCAGTTACCGCTTGGTGCAGTTAGACTCGAAATTCAAGGACTTTGAAGCATTTTTTAAGGAATTCGTGGACAAAATGAAGGCCACAACGGACCTATCTCTAATATTCGTGACTAATCTGGACCGGCAAGAGCTCTTGATGGTAACGCTTCAAGAGCTAGGACTCGCTATCAATAAACATCATGCCCGAATCGAAAAAATGTGGGAGTACTACATTGCCGAGTATTCTAAGGACTTTCACCGGCCTTATCTGCTCTACTCGCTTTTTTTATTGCACGTTGCGAATCAGCCCTACAAAGCCATGAAGCTCCTTCAAGCTTACCAGGTGAAATACATGGATAACTTCAAGGGATTGGGAAAATACGCAAACTTTGATACATTTGACAAGCAGAACGAAAATTTGTTCATAAGCGCAAGCAGCTCGAAGCGAAAACTCGGGGACATTATTTACACTTCAGCTAACGCAGAAGCTTTTACGGGCTATGACAAGAACTTTCTGCTAAATTCGAGAATCAATGTTCTGATGTCTAAATACTTCGATGGGTACCATGATAAATTCCTTCTTTCTCATATTGATAAAGGAACCGAGAGAATCTTACATCGGACACGTGAGCTGTTCATGAGACATAGAACTGGAGTTTTGATGCCTATTTCGATAATGGTGACGAACTATATGGACCCTCAGCATGGTTTAGCCTTTCTCGCGGTGATTAATCGACGAAATGTGCCTCATGAGTATATTTTCACCACTTACGATGGAAAAGTAGATAGCTTTACTGAGGGAATCGGCGGTTTATTTAGACTGGACAAATACTTGAAATCGGGCGATAAAACCCGAGAATTGCACTTCCAAGCATTGTGTAAGGAATTCGAGATGCTGAATAGAGCGAGGAACGTCGATATCCTCTTTGAGAAGAAATGGAAGCTGCTGGGCGGGATAGAGAGTTTAAGCGATGCGAAATGCAGGAGTATGTTTGAGGCTGACGGAGAAGTCGCAGCGGATGCCCGAGGAGAAATAAATGATTACTTGCGACTTTCGCGTGATATCGCAAATGGGTTCATTCTGAGAGTTTACCCAGTATCGGCGACCGCCGAATCTCACTCCAGAGACTGCTCGGCTGATATCAACGGCGCGCCTTATGTCCTTGAGTGTCAGTTTGAAGAAGAGTTCTTTCTTAGTAATACGACCTTAATCAGAACGTTGGTTATAAGACAAATTTCTCAAGAAGACCAGGTCATCTTTGGCACCAGCGCGAGGCGATCGGGTTCAATCTTCGATCCTCTAGAGAATAGGGAAAGAAAGAGCAGCCATTCTGGGACCGTGACGAACTCGCTTTCGATACCTGAAGATACATCTGACGGAAGACGGATGAAATCGGCTCTGAGAAGGTTAGAGTCGAATGGGCTGCCGAGACATATCTCGTCAGTGAACAACTCCATTCATTCGGAGAAATTTGAACATAGTAAGACAGGCAATCTATTTCATAACTTAGGAGATGTGTTGAAAGAAAGCAAAGGAGTTAATTTCGAAATACCGGATATGAAGTCCGTTGATCAGAGTGAGAAAGGCGGTGACCAAATGTACCAAACTATTGGAAATTTCAGCAATATCGGTGAAGAACCTGCAGGCAACGTTCTGGATTCCTTGCAGTTCAGGAATTCACCGGCTCGAAGGGTACAGACTGGACCCAACCAACTGTCTCAAGGCAGTAATAGCTCTGAGAAGTCAAGGCAATCAAATGATGGGTGGAATTCCCCACAAACTTCTATGAGAAAACACCTTACCCTAGCATTAGGAAACGCAAAGGAACTGCAAGAAAACCTTAGAGAGGTCGAAAAAAACCCAGAACGGCGATTGCTGAACCGCTCTAAGGGTATAAGCGGTGGCATAATGGAAAAAGACCAAGGAACCTCAGGCAATGAACAAGAGTTCACAAACAAAGCCTTAGCTTCGAGAACCTCTCAGCTTGTGTCCAAAAACGGAGGAAGACCGATCCATAACGTGTTAAAGCTGATGATCAACCAAAAATTCAATGATAAAACTAAATTCGACGCCGGAACTTCTTTAGGCTCAACTACAACGTCAAACGGTCTGAGGTCCCTCGCGAAACAGATTGAAACGATGCTGCAGTCGACGATGAGAGTCACAATCATCAGACACTTTAAAATCTACACTGTAGCCTTTTTCATATCGTTAGTGGCGTTGTGGATGGTCGGACAGGTCTTTTACTCCCGAACGATACCAATGATGAATGATGACCTCGAAGGTATCAACCTCGTATATGAGAGACTTGAAAGCATGGTCGATATCTGTCGGTTATCAACATACTTATTACTTACCGCGGAGACTGTCTTTTCAATAGATCGGCATAAGAGCGATCTAGGAGCTGATGATTTCGAGATATATTGTCTCGACCAAATTTCGACTGTTGAACAAGAGTTACGTACCTATAACCGAGATTTTCGAGTGTTACTAGCGGGTGTCAAACCGGAAATCGCTCATGAAGTCTATAATTTTAACATCACGCTTCAACTGTTTGATTCAGATGTGAATTCCCAGATCCCTACAACCGGTCTTGCGATCGTTGATTTTATTGCAGGTCTCGGATTTGAAATATCTAAGCTCTCTCCCTCAGAAATCACCACAGACAATCCCATTCTGAAGGCAATTATTGAAAATTCGTTGGATGATCTCGTGATTCGCTTGGAGGAAGACTCCACTCTTTTCCATGAACAGATCGCGCATGAATTGGACAATATTCAGTCGGTCCTAACTATCGTGACGGCTATTTCCTTCCTCATCTATTTTTTCAGCCTTCTGTTCTTTGCTTATGTCTCTAGACGGCTCTATAATAGTAACACGGCTTTCTTTAGAACGTTCACTTTTCTCACTAATAATGAGATTTTTTGGATGGAGAATGATCTCAAAATATTCAATAAGGCCATAGCATTAAGCTACTCAGATGAATCCGAGCTGATTGACTTTTCGTCGAAGATGAGAGGTGTGGAGGTGCTTGCTTATCATCGAATGAGTGAAAAAAAGGATCTTCAAAATGGGAAGCAAAATGGAGGAAGGGCTTTTAAAACTGCCTCGGCGAGGAATTTTAATAGGCGAGGGTGGGTCAAATATCTTCCATTCGCGCTGATATTGGCAATATTGACAGCGCTTTATGCTAGTATACTCAGTAGGTCTGCGAGTTTCGAGTCAGATTATAAAGCTTTGATTCTTAATGAATACTCTCAAGCACAGCAACGACTCCACAGTCAGTCTTTGAGCATGATAGGACTCTATCTCATGATAGCTTATAATGGCGAGCTAAACTTACGAAATAACCCAATTTCTGAGGAATTAGTCACTATAATGAACGAGCTGCTGGATTTCTCAACCTTCATCAAGCTGTACACGGCCTCAGACCATACAAGCTCTGAAATCGACGAATTGATCAACCATGATTTTTGTCCAAAAGCGGATGCTAACTTTACGAGTGTATCTGATTGCGAGACGATTGCTGATGGGGCCGTGAAAAGAGGATTATCCGGAATGGATTCATTTATGCAAGGGGTGCATCAAAATATAATCAATGACTGGGTGAAAAGCGGCGGGAATATGACCATAGACCAAAGACGAGCCCTCCTAGCTGAACAAAGTGTGATTGACAGCGAAGCAATGTATTATCATTATCTGTATCCAGCCTACGTCAAGATGATTCAGCACATTCAGGAAAATGTTGTCAATGAAAGCGCGAAGGAAGAGGAGATATTAACTGTGATTTCAGTGTTTTTTTATCTTCTCGTAGTTGTGGGAATTGCGATACTCCTGTTCACGCTCGACCAGATGAGCAATCAGAGTCTCAGGACAAGGAAGATACTAAGGATGATACCTTGCCAAGTAATCCTCACGAATATGTCGATTAAGAAGTACCTCAAGAGAACTTTTCCAGAACTTAAGTTGATAATCTGATAGGTATTGAAAATTATTTTTACTAAAGAGAGCCTAGTGCATAATAACATAATACATAAAAAATGTGTGTATATATATACAGTTTTAACTGAGTCTAAATCGGATTAATAGCTAGACTCTTCACGTAAACCCAAACGTGATAAACAAAAACTCGCTATTTTCAGCGAATTTATTCGTGCGCTTAAGTTTTTACTTAAAATGTAATATGTATGCTCTCTTAATCAAGGCTCATTCCACAAATTCACGCTGATTCAGTTGTTAGGAGGATGATAAATAATGACCTTCTCTTTAGTAGATCAAATTATCTAGTTTTCGATCTAAAATTTTCAATTAAGCCTATGATTCAAAATGAAAAATTAACATAAATAATCGATATTTCAATTTCTGGAGGTTTATTGTTCTCACGAGTAATTCATTTCCCTTCTACTGGTTAAGAAATAGAGTTGTATTGTAATTTGAAATCTTTTTCCATGATTGTTAAAGACTGGGTGTAAATTCCCGAGTTGGCGAAACCTTCACGAAACTTGGGAGCGAAAGT
>ENA-UOTX01001520-UOTX01001520.1-compost-metagenome-genome-assembly--contig:-NODE-1520-length-16770-cov-6.549452_pt1 | contig 16770 bp, 10 predicted proteins | sample MGYA00238143_ERZ746982 | MGnify/ENA primary metagenome ERZ746982 (study PRJEB28758, sample SAMN06268862) | compost metagenome | isolation source: single cell | place: USA: California, Emeryville, Joint... | reverse complement strand
AGTATTTGGGCTTCTTTTAAAGCCTCATTCTGATTTTTAAGCTTCACTTGCTTTAAGTTTATCTTCTTCATGACATAGATTCTTTGATCGATGTGAGAAATAACCTTGTAAACCACTCCATAGGAGCCTCGTCCTATTTCACAAACAACTTTGAAATCTGCTACACTTTCTCCCACATTTCTTTCAAGCTCAGTGGTGGCCCGGTAATCTTGTCGAGAGTAAGGTCTGGGTTTCACGTTCTTTGCTATTGCTTCTTGGGATGAAGCTGATTTTTGCATAACAGCCGGAGTTCTTGTAGTCTGTTTATTTTCGGTGATGAATTAAAATTAAGTTACTTGACTATGCATAGTCCGCATGTAATTCTGAAACGAACTTTCAATTGGTTTTAACATAAAGCAGACAAATTGTATTCAAGCAAAATCAATTGATGTAGAGAGTAGTGTCCTAAATCGCTGCGGCCAACTGAGTTTTGAGCAATTGGCTTGTTCTAACACCAAACTAAGGGAAGGTATTTCAAGGAAAACTTTATCTCGAAGAAATTCGGGTCCTCCAACATAAGTTGCCGTCTAAAGTGTTTAGGCGTTGTTTTTGCGACAATTCCTCTCTTGACACGAATTTATTTTGGTGAAAAATTCGGAAAGGTTTCAGGGCTTTTGCAAAATATAATAAATTCTTTGGGAGATGATGCTGTGAATGGAACATCCAAAATAAAGAGGATCATTTTCATTATCCAAAACCCTCCGTCATGAGATTCGATAATCGGCGATATTCGAAATGATATAATTGGACCTAGATGCATCTACTGATAATGCCTGTATATTCTTCCGCTGTTAGGCTCCTCGGAATGTACGTATGTTCGATAATAATAAGAGACACCTTAAAGCTATTATCTCATTGATTTTTACTGGTTTCCATCCAAAATCGCTACAATATTTTAAACAATCCTTATTCCTGTTGATTTTCCTTGGTCAAATATAAAGTGCTTTTACAAATATTGATTAATTTATTTTGAGTGGCACGATTAAAACTATTTAGCAGTTAAACTGTTTGCTAATGAGCGTGCCGGGCCACCTCCAAAAAAATTCAGAAACAATCAGATCTTCAACCGTTCGTTCGAGCAAGGACAAAACTTCTCCTGCCAGCAGACACTCTCCAATAAATAAGAGTTCTGGCGGAGTTGACTCACCCGGCATTCGGAATTTAGACTTTGTTGAGACTTTCTATCAAGATCCAGCATTCAACGTGAGCGGTACTGCTGAATCTCTCCCTTTTGTTGACGGTCAAAGAAATCAGAAATTCGTAAATCCAACGTATCGAACTTCAGAGAGATTGCTGCAGATTTTTAATAAAACTGTGACTTATTTCGAAAAGAGCCAGAAAAAGGACGCAAATGTGGTAGCTCCTCGCACGAGTCAAAGATCAAAGTCAATAGAACAAATAGAATCATCTTCATTTGACAAAAATAATAGCATTTTTGGAGGATACAGTAATCAAGTAACTCCCAAACAAACCAAGGAAACTATGAAAAGTCATGAGGAAATCCGAACGATTCAATCGCATTCAGATCAAACACATCACGTTTTATTCACTCTGAATCCTTTAGAAAACTATCATAATGATCTTGTTGGAGGATTCAGTAGCCAAGCAACTCCTAAACGAAGCAAAGAAACTCCCAAAACAAACAAAGAAACCGTCAAAACTCAGGAGGCCCTCCGACCAATTCAATCGCACTCAGATCAAAGGAATCAAGTGTTGTTTACTCTGAGCCCTTTGGAAAGTACACAGCCAAGTCATTCCGACAAAATCATGCAATCTGGTGGGAAAAACGCTAAAGAAGATGGCACTAATAGAAGACTCCTTCCACAATTTATGGATGCAGGCAATCCCCAAGTTTACACAAGAAGTGCTTCAAAACAAACTCCTGAGAAAGCAGTACTTGAAAAGGAGACTTCAATTTTCCATCTTAATCAAGAGAGCTTTACAACACATCAGAAAGTGGCCACTATCTTGAGAGAGCTTGAACCAGAAAAGTTTAGTCCAACAAACACTAACAAACGCCCAAAATATGAATACAAGCCGAAAGTCAAGAAACCGAAGAAATCTCCGAAGTTTATGTCTTATGAGGAACAGCAGACGAAAAGAGCAGCTCTACAGCAAATGTTAGAAGAAAACATCCAAATGCTTTCTGAGAAAGAAGCACAATATAAGGGGAAACTCAACGAAGACCTCTCAAAATTAATCGAAACAAAGCACAAAATAAAACTCTCTCATAATCCAAAAAGAAATAAAAATGAAGACTATCAAAATGTGTGGGTGCCACCTGAAAGGCGTGTTGATCGACCGCATCAGAGCACTGAAGTAAATATCGACTCTCATTTACTCTTTTTGAGCTCTTACAATAAATTAGCCTAGAAAAGTAGATTTGTCTCCTCAAGGTCAACAGAAAAAACAAGATTTTCGTCTGGTAAGTTTGCACTTTGAGAATAAGCAAGTTAAAGTTATTAGGCGGAAAAAATTAAGCAAGAAATAGGGAAAAGGCGGCGAGGCACTTGGAATGTTTCTCAAGATGCCAGAGAGAAATCTACATCTCCACTGCCAGTCAAAGAAAGCTATCGAACTCCAGAAAAAAGAGGAGTGATTGGATCTTCAAATACTGTGAGAAATTTTTTCTAAACCAGATTTTGATTATACTTGAATTTAGAATCAAGAGCAGGGAGTGAGGGAAGTTCGGATAAATGGGCCTACCTATTATCAAAAACTATTAAATTCTATGCATAAGCAGTTGGTTTCTGAGACCCTCAAAAAGAAGTGAATAAGAGCTTGAGTTACTATATATGACAAGTGTAAAAGTTAGTGTGCAATCTGTCTTTTAGGCATATTTTTATTGTCTTTCTCTCTTGACTTGAGTTTTGATTTTCGTGAGAATATGATAAAAAAGGTTGTGACAAAATAATAAAAATTTTCGATTTCTCATTAAGAGCTCAAAATGGCTATTTGAAGTTCTTAAGTTCACTCTTTCTCACTTGATGTATACACTGCAACAATGTATCTCGTTATAAAAAGTATTTACATCAAATTCAGTCTCAAGGTCTCCATCTCATCGTTAAGGACAATTTATTTATATTTCTGTTGTATGTTGGTTTCTCTCTACAATCTAGAATTTTCTGATTTACTTTTAGATAGATTATTCGAAATATCTAACCTCTTTATTCATAAATGAGGATTTTATTCAATTAGTTCTAAAACTTAGTTTCACTTAATAGATTTAACCCGGCCTTTTATTCTTTCTTTCCATATCCTCCACCTCCAGGTGTCAGAATCTGGATTCGAGTGAGTGGTTGAACTTGAGTTGTGTTCTTCGCTCCAAAGTACACCTTTCTGCCATCCTTCAGGAGAAGATAGTTTTCCCCGCGCTTAGCATTTTTCCCTCCTTCTATACCTTGAGGCTCAAACACTCTCCTTTCACTTAAAATTCCGACGGTCATCTCTTCCAGGAATTCGATTTCTCTAACAATACCATTTCCACCATTGAACTTACCTTCTCCGCCACTACCATCTCTCATCTCGAACTTACGTAAGATGACCGGATAGCGTTTTTCCATCACCTCGGCATCGGTGATCCTCGTATTCGTCATGTGCGTGTGCACTCCACTCTTCCCATGCCAATATGGACCAGCACCGGCTCCTCCGCAGATGGTTTCATAATATCCCCAATGCCCTGTTCCAAAGGTTAGATTATTCATGCATCCTTGAGAATCTCCACAGGCTTTAAATGCCTTCAATACGACATCGGTGACACGTTGCGAAGTAAGCACGTTTCCACCGACGACTGCAGCTTTATCAGAAGGATTAAGAATCGAGTTTTCTGGCAGTATTATTTCGATAGGGTTCAGGCAACCTTGATTGAGAGGAATATCAGCATTGACCAGGCATCTAAGAGAATAAATGATTGCTGATCGTGTCACTGAGTGAGGGGCATTAATGTTTCCAAAGACCTCGCAGCTTGAGTCGGTGAAGTCAAATTTCGCAGTCTTATTCTTGCGATCGATGGTGAGTTTTAGGTCAATAATGGCGCCTTCATCCATGAAATCTCTGCAGTGAACAGTGTCAACCTCTTTCAATCCGTGCTTCGTCGAGCATTCATAGAGCATCTCTCTGACACTCGCTTCAGCATTGGCTTGGATGAATCTCATGTATGCATGGACATAATTAAGGCTGTATTCATTGATCAAGTCAGTCACGAGAGCAATTCCTCGGTTATTAGCAGCCACCTGCGCTTTGAAATCTGCTATATTATCCTTGAGATGCCTTGTCCCGATAATTTTTTCTCCATATGCATCTTTGTGCCCCGCAGCGTTTGTCAATGTGTCTATCACCTCTTCCTCCTGGAAAGACCCATCTCGCACGATTTTCAGACTCAAAATAGCAATTCCTTCCTGACCAAGTGTCTTTGATAGCGGTGGCATGCTTCCTGGCGAGATACCTCCAATATCTGCATGATGTCCTCGAGATGCTACATAAAACACAACTTTTCCACTGTTATAGACAGGAGTGATGACTGTGCAATCAGGCAAATGAGACCCTCCTGCCTGTGGATGATTGGTGAGGATAACTTCGCCTTCACGCCAATCAGACCCTAAGTGGCCAATTTGGAATTTAACGGCTTCTTGCATCGAACCGAGATGCACTGGAAGGTGAGGTGCATTGGCAACGAGGTTTCCATCAGGGTCAAAAAGTGCACAAGAGAAATCTAGTCTCTCTTTGATGTTTGTGGAGGTGCCCGTTCTTTCCAAGACTCTGCCCATCTGTTCAGCAATACTCATGAAACGATGGGCGAATATAGAAAGCTCAATTGGGTTCACTTTGATCTCCTTGTCATCTGATCCAACCTTGCTTTTTTCTTCGTGTTCTAGGATCTGAATCCAAACGTTTGCGTCTTCATCGATCTCTACCGAAGTGTCTGGTTCGGCGACGATTGTGCCCGTTTTGTTAAGGATTATTGCTGGGCCCTTCAAAGTTGCGCCCGGACCTAAATCTTCAAGGCGATAGACAGGTGTCTTGTAAGGTCTCACAACATCGTGTCGGTCGGCGAAATAGACTTCCTGATGATCAACGGGCTGTCCGCTTGGTTTTTGATTCTCTTGTAAATCTTGAGAACAGTCTCGAATCTTTTTGTCGCTGATGCGATAATGGCCGAGGGAGCGCACACGGATTGTTTCAACAAATAGTGCTTTGTTAGCTTGCACAAATCCGAACTCTCGTTTGTGGATAGTTTCAAAGAGCTCTTTAAAAGTCTTTGATTCATCTTCTGGAGACTTTGATACCATGATACATGTTTCGCTACCTTCATAACGAAGATTCAAGTACATGGTGTGCTTTATAGTACTATCGGTAAAACCTCTAGTTTTTAAATCGTTAGCATTTTTCTCTTTCAGTTCAGAAAAATCTGGCTCTAATTGCTTCACAGTCTCTTCAGAGTATTTGGAATAGACAGGTTTCTCAACATCTTTTGCCACATCTGCAATACAAATACCATAAGCACTCAGCACTCCACAAAGTTTGTGAATGAACACAGTTTTGACTCCAAGCTCTCTTGCAATAGCGCAAGCATGCTGACCTCCAGCCCCTCCGAAACTACTCAGGATGAAGTTTTTCGGATCAAACCCACGAGATTGAGTCAATGCTCTGATAGGCCGGCACATCGACTCATTTGCCACTTTGATAAACCCATGTGCTACTTCGTGAACGCTGAGATGTTTCTCACTCTTTCCTGTGAGTTTTTCTGTGTCATAATGATGATTAATTTCCTTTGTTAATTTTTCAAACGCTTCCCGAGTCGCATCTAAGTCCAGAGGCTGGTCATGATTCTTACCAAATATATGCGGGAAATACTTTGGAATCAGTCTTCCAAGCATTAGGTTCGCATCGGTGATAGCCAGATAGCCATTTTTACGGTAGCAAATCGGCCCGGGTTCTGCACCAGCAGACTCAGGTCCTACTTTAAAGAGACCTTTGGTAAAGAATAGTCGTGAGCCTCCTCCCGCAGCTACTGTGTTGATATCTAACTGAGGAGCCGCTATGCTGACTCCAGAGATACTTGTATCAAAAACGTGATCGAACTCACCTGAATACTTAGACACATCGGTTGAGGTTCCTCCCATATCAAAGCCAATAACAGGACGTCTTGGATTTGCATTCTTCTTATGATAGTATGTTGTAAGCGAATATCCAACAATTCCACCCGCTGGGCCTGACAGAATAGCTTTTATCCCAGTAAAGTTAGAAACGTGAGCCAGTCCACCATCTGATTGCATGAAATAAAGGTTCACTTTCTTATGGATTCCTTCATCGAATCCTTTGGTGAATTCTTGAATATAGCGCATCAGGTGAGGGTTGAGATAGGCATCAACGCAAGCCGTTTGACCTCTGGCGATGATCTTGATTCTTGAGAATATCTCCGAGCTTGCAGAAATCTGACCGAATCCAACCTTTTTGCAAACTTCTTTGATGCTCAGCTCATGTGCAGGGTACATGTAAGAATGCATGAGTACTATAGCCACGCTGTTAATGCCTTTTTCATGTATTTTCTTCAAAGCTTTTTCAATCTCATCAAGATCTGGTTTCTTTAGCACGAGTAATTTGTCGTTAGTGTTGCTATCGACCTCGATCGCCTCCTCAAAAAGGTCAACATCTTTTACGGCTGCGTTTGATCGCTTCAGAATCACCCTTTCATCAACTTCGTAAATCTCTTCATAGACATTCTCTGGCTTTTTGATCTCAAGGTCGAAGATGTTGGGGCGGGCTTGAGTTCCGATCTCAAGAAGATCGCGGAAGCCTTTTGTGATTATAAGAGCGGTTCTTGCTCCTTTTCGTTCCAGCAAAGCATTAGTTGCCACAGTTGTCCCAATCCGAATGGATCGAATATGTTTAGTGTCGATCGGTTTTTCTGGTGGACAGGTGGTCTTGGTGTGCTTCTCTAGCAGTCTTCTGATTCCTTCTCTCGTGGCATCTGGATAGCTCTTTGGATCTTCTGAGAGCAGTTTATGAACGTCGCAAGACACGGAGTTTGGGTCGTTGGATGGATAGAACTCGCAGTAAACGTCTGTGAACGTGCCTCCTCTATCAACAGCGAAATCAAATATTAGCTGGTTTTCCTTTTCCATTTTTTTTCTCAAGTGTTATTCTAAAGATACAGATAATATAGAATTTTTTGCGGAGAATCTGTGTAATTCCCTCATCGAATTCTTCCAAATTAAAACAATAAATTCAGGATTGGAGTTTCTGATATTTTCTTAATAGCATGAAGTGAACAGATCAAACTACAGTCGGTTAGTTGTGTATTCTATTTTGATTTTCTTAGGTGAGTGATAATAGTTGGAGATCTTTCATAAATTTTAGTTGAATAAAACGATCAGGAACCAACAAAACTGAAAATATTCATGAAATTTTAGAGTCTGTTTGCCATATCGTGGTGCTAAATTTCGTTAAATTTAATGGTGGAACAATCTAGTTTTGATTTGATTCTCTGAGTTAGCAGCGTTAGAAGACTTGAATCGATGCCTTCTTGCTTCCACAATGATACCGCAGTCTGTCCAGCCTCATTTTTTGCTGAAAGTACAGCCGCCTCGCTGATAAAAATGCAGCTTTTGATAAAACTAGTGCTCTTTGAACGACTTGCTAGATGCAACATAGTGTTTCCAGACTTCTCACACACAGAATTGAATATCTTTTTCGTTTCTTTGAGAAGGAACCAACTTTCATTTGATTCTTCTAACGCTTGCAAAAATTTAGTAATAGCTACTTGGTTGACCTCCAATTTTCTGGGAGAGAGATTCTGTAAATACGAGGTCCTTACATCATTTAGTTTATGAAATGTGACAATAGCACCTTCATTCAGCATCATATCGACTGGATAAATCACACCGCCACGGTTAAGATATGAAGACCAATAGAGTAACTCAGGACCTCTCCACAAATCTTTTTTCTCAAGATCTGCTAATTCATTTTCGTCACACCAAAGAGCTCTCAACGATTCTTCGTCAGGAATTTCTTTTGGTTTTTGCTTAGGATCCTTCGGAATAGCGAAATAGATAGTTTTGAGCCTAATATAGCGGAATTGAAGGGAGTATTCTACTCGCAGTACTCCCACGAGTTCTACATCAATACCAGCCTCTTCTTTAGTCTCACGCACCGCAGCATCGTTGAAAGGTTCACCAGGCTCTACAGTTCCTCCAGGCAGCCAAAATCCTCGGTTTCTCGTCTCTTCCACCACTAACCATTTCCCATCGGGATGCCTGACAACCACAAGAGAGAATCCTGCTGATTTGAGAGGCGGCCTTGTAGTTTTATTTCCCATCATTCTGATTTATGCTTTATAATTTTTATCTGAGATCAGTCAGAAATATCCCTTTTGTACACGATTCGTTTCGATTCTTTCAAATCCAATAACTTTATTAACGCGAATGCTATCAAAATCCTCAAATATCTCAGCAGCCTCAACAAATACAGAATAAGTCAAAGGGAAAAAAAATTGTGCAATGCAGGTGCTCAACAATGAATTGCCTTTTCTTGGAATGAATCTGTACTCATTAAAGTAAAGGATTATTCTAAGTTCTAAGTATTCTTCATAATTGTAACAAAGAACTCAGCGAAAATCATATTCCATCAATTTCTCAAGGGATTTTATTTTCTATGAATTATGATAATTGCTATCTGATCTGGTCATAAAGTTATCTCTCTCAAGCAAATCAGTTTCAAGTTGGTTAAAAATATTTGTAACCAGGCTTATGCATATAAACCTGAAAGCAGTCTTCAAAAATTGAGATGGCAAACAAAATTAAAAAATATAAAACGGGTCCAATCACTTAGTTACTTTTTTCTTTCTAATCACTACGCTGCAAAACCCGGCGACGTCTTCTCTCTGTATATAGTGCTTACCATAGCGTTTATATCAGCCATATGCTCTTTTGGCTCAAAACGTGTGGTTCTAAATCGGTTCGACGATGTTCTTTCTTGCTCTCGGACCATCAAGCGATTCCGGTGCTGCAAATCCTCATATTTTTGCCTCAAAGGACTAAAATCAGAATAAAATCGATTTGCTGATGTGCCTCCCTCCGAAGGAACGTCTGACGGTGTGGGTGTGAGAACATTATTTTTTGGATAGTATGAGACTCTATTCTGGTTTTGAGCCGCTTGGGAAATATTACCAGGAAAATAGAGATTCTGAGGGTCCTCGAAAATAGTCCATGACCGACTAGGAGTGCTGCTTTGCTTCTGCGCCTCTAACAAACTTTTTTGGGTAGGTTGCTTCAACTGTTTCGGATCAAATGGTCCATACTTTGTTTTCATCATACTCGTCGCAGTTGTGTTAAACAAAGTCTGATACGAAGGATCTGATAATGGCTGCAAAGTACCATAGGCATCATACTTTTTCAGTTTCTCATATTCGTTGATTTTTTGAGGTTGAAAAGGTTCTATTCTCTTTATTTGATTTTCTTCATCAAAGCCGATCCGCCTCAGATAGTTGATTGGCCCTTTTTGGATGTGATTTCTAGAGTCTCTCATTGGATCATCTCTTCTTCGAGCTGGCACAGAGGAAGACTTCCCACTATGAACGCCGCTCTCTTGTCCTGGAGAGGCTCTATTCAAACTGAAGTTATAAACAGGATTTGACCGCAGTTCTTTCTTCTCGATTTGAAGCTGGCCTTGTAGAGCTAACTCAGCTTTAATCCTGTCTTTTTCCAACACCTGATTTCTAAATGTTTCGTTAAATTCATCGTCTTTTCTGTCTGAATAGTAGTCTCTTAGCCCATTGATTATCAATTTGTTGGGAGTGTTGGGAGAGGAAGAAGATTCATCATTCAGTCTTCCGCTCGTATATTCTATCATTGAATTATTCTGCAAAGTGTTGTTTTGACTCATCAAATCTCTAAGGTCTTGGAATGAATTTGATTGTCTATTGTTGTCTGCGATTCTCCTAGCTCCAAATCCTGACCTCGTTCTCTCCTTAGGATCAGAGTCACGATTTGTGAGCATTTTGGTGTTGTTGAATTGCGAGATTTCGATGGGTCTGGGACGGTATTTATCATAGAGGTCAGGGAGGTATGTTTCACGATGCACTTGAGAGAATTTCAAGTTAGGGTAAAAAGACGAATTTAATTCTTGTTTATCAATCAATTTTTCACGGAAATTGAAGCCCTTCCTCACGAATGATTTTCCATAAAATGTTTCAACTGGATCGGAGTTTCTATTCTTCGGAATTGCACTAAACTTGGGAGTATCCCCTGGCTTAACATCTGAAAGGAAACTTTTTTCTTTGGGTTGATCCTGATCATCACCCGATTCTCCAGGGATAGATATTCCTGAGGTCATCCCAGAACGCTTTTCAGTTAGTGGTGGTGATCTGGTTGGTGAAATTTGCAGTTGCGATTCCGATACGGGAAGCTGACTAATGCTATGAGTAGTATCCTCGAAACGTACCATCTTAGTTGTTTGCTCATCGTTGATGGTTCCTGGTTTAGGGAAAAATCCCATCCTTGTATTCTGGAACTTTGATGTGTTGCCATTAGGGTTGTGGATAGCACTCCCAGAAGGTTTAGACAATAAAATTGATTTTGCTGGCTGAGTTTCTTGCTGATCGCTAAGAGTACTAAATTTATTTTGATCTTCATTCGCCGTTTGATTAATAGGTGAGTCTTCATTTGTGAGAATCTGCGTTGGAGTGCTGCTTAGTCTTGCATCACCTTCGCTTGAGTTAAGATCCTTCCTTTTGAGAATAGGCTTTCCTTGCCTACCTGTGGTACGAAAGCTCCCATATTTCACTGTTGGAAAAAGGAGCTCAGAATCCCTGAATCGCACTCTCTCTTTTTCTAGCCCATTAAAAATATAGTAACAACATAATTCAGGAGTATACGCTGTTCGTTTTGGTTTTCAGATTTCAACATTGTATTGGTGAAGGTCTTTTCCAACGAATAAGGTTGATAAACACCCTGATTCGCCGGTTTACGGGGGACAGAGTCACCTTCTAATCAACAAATTACATCAGGCTTTTGAGGAGAGCAATGAATCAGCACCTATCCATTTTACTGGTCGCAACGACCTTTCCAGCGGAAATAACCTTCTTTCCAACTGAGCAAGTTGATCAAGGAAACTTTTTCGGAGTTGAAGGTCTGGTTTTTTGTTTCCCAAGAATTGAATTGCCTCAAACAGTGTTAGTTTATATCTAGCATTTTTCGTCAAATCATTGAATATTGGTAACAAAGCTTGGTACTTTTTCATCAGGTAAGCGATAGCGACTGTGCAAGACCGACATTTGCCATTGACTGAGGTAATCAGAACGTTTTCCGGCTTTTGCCTCGCGGTGCTGATAAAAAGCTCAATTTCTGAGAGGTTTTTGTCTTTTTCGTCAAGAATAATTTCATTTTCTTCGTCACTCCAGTCAAACTCCAGATATCTAATCCCAATGCTCCTAAAATGATCCGGTATATCTCTGGACGCGCAGTTGATAACGTGGAATATCTTATACTTCACGATCAAGTTTAGGTTCTGTTGAATTAAAACCGTGTTTGTTACAACATCGAAATAACGATTGAAGCTATGCTATATACCTTTGCTGCAGAGGCGTCTCCCAGATAGATTCCATCTCTCACTTCTAACAGATTATTATCGGGGGTTGATGCTAGCATACTTCTGGTTGAGCCAATTAAGGCCAAATAAATAACTACGTAAATAAAATATCTCACTAAGTTATAACAAGCCTCCAAAAAAAAACTTTTGAAGAGATTAATTGAAGGCATAATCACTCCTGAATTTTTTCATTTTTGTCTCGCTCGTCCCTATGAAAAATATGGAGCGGCTCCTTCTATTGAAATGTGCTCTCCTTCTGATGTCATCGACTGATTTAACTTGCAGTTCTGATAAAATATTGTTGTAATTGAGTCAAGATGAAGGGAAAACGCAGTTGGAAATGAATCCAAATGCCGCAAATTGAGTTTTTTTTTTCGCTAATCACAACATAGCTCTCACAAATAGTTAAAGACATAGACACATTTATGCCTTTATTTCAATGAATTATTCAATAATCTCTTAGCTAGACCTCTAATTGCAGCTCTATGAGGTGGCCTCAAATTCAGGAAGATTCGCATTCCTAGCACCATCATATTAATTTCAAATGCTAAAACCAAAAGTAAAAGATCTTAATTTCGCTCATTCCCAATAAGGGATGGATTCCCCTGCTCGAATTCAGTATAGGATTCATTCTTTCTTTAAACACTGATGTTATGAGAAGAGATAGTGATCATTGAAGATGGCTTTGGGAGATTTATCTAATACATTCTTCGAGGTATTCGTTAGAAATTTCAATTCACAAATTTGTTGCATAAATTTAAATTTCTAACTAATCACAATGAGCATTCCCTCGTTCTTCAACTTCTCTCATCACAAAGATCCAGAGGATCTGGTTGACATTGATGACTACATAGCAATGAAGAAAGCAGGTAGTTACGGAAAATATAAAAGCCTCATCTCAAAAATCTTAGAGCAAAAGCAGAACAACATGAAAAATGGCACACATCATTCTAATCCCAATACTCATTCTGTAGCTGATAAGGAGAACAGTAATTGACTTTCAATTCTGTCCTTAGAGTATCATTGAATACATTTCTAGCTCTAATCGAGGGTTGGCAACCCACACGAAAACAGTCTATCGCTTCAAACTCTGGGAAGGCTAGTCCTCTCAAAATTAACCATGAGCTGAATTCAGAATGCAATAATAATCTCAGCGCGGGGCAAGATTTACCGAGAGGATTGAAGGCTCTTCAAGAAAAGAATCAGAATATAGTTACTATGAGCCCTATATGCATTAACAAGTCCGAGAAAAGTGCTATCATTCCAAAGAAAACCGAAAACGTCCAAAGTGTGAACGCTCTTCCAGATCTGAATTTTATGGACGCAAAATCCAGCCATGACTCATCTATGTCAGCAGAAAATCATGGGATTCAAAACCCAGATCGAGAGATTGTCAAAATCAACCAAAGTGAAGATGGGTATCCAAGCACTATTATTAATGTTGAAGAGATCCTCGGACTTTCTTTTGATCGTGAAGAGAAATATGATAGTTCTGAATTTGAAAACAGCAGAGAAGACTGCACGAGTTTGCAGGACTCGAATTCCAGTCTCACTCGTATCAAATCAGGAAATTCAACTCCAGTCGCCATAACGAGACCTGAAAAAATCACTTGTAAAGCTTAGTGGAATAATCATAGCTAAAGGGTTTCGATGATTTTTTTTCATCTAGATCCTCTGTCCCGAATCCAGGAAGAAACACCAAGACAACTTGACAGTAACTATTCATCTTGTGTGAACTCCGAGAGAAAAGAATACTCAACTGCGAAAAAAAGTAAAATTGCTATAAATAAATACCTATGAATTCAACAAAAACATAAGATTTGACTGTTGATCTTGATGATGTGACTGAAGGGCACTCTGCGCAAGAGGTTGAAAGCACAAAAATTATCAGGCCTGCCAAAACTCGCTATCGAGTTGAATCAACACGTAGTGCCCAAAGTGAGAGCAACGAAAGGTTTAGTATTCATTTCCCACAACAAATCAAGCCTGAACAACTCTCCCTCAGCGGCTTCAGCATCGGTAAAGCCTACGATGTAGAAGGTATTCCTATCATTGTAGGAAATTGTTCGATGCATTAATTTTCCCTATCCAGATCCAAACTTATATTATCGGAGAGAACTGAAAAAGAGAAGGGAGAAATATACTGATGAGCTTTTTTGTCCTTGTTTGCTCTCTCTGCTGGATAACGGTAGAAAGACTACTAAAAAGGACTGGAAAACATTCGAATGGAAGAGGGTTTCTGAGATTTTTCGCGGAAATAAGATGACTGTCTCTGAGAATATCTCACCTTATGATATCAAGCCTGGAAAGATTGTTAATCACTATTTATTGTCGTGCTTCAGTGCACTTGCTGAGTATCCTGATAGAGTCGTTAACTTATTCAAAGTAAACTTCCTTTTGATCTTATAATCTCGTAACACTCTGCTCGTTTAGACAAGGGCATTTAACGAAGAAGGAATTTACACTCTAAGAGTATATTGGTGTGATGCTATTTAGTTAGCTTATCCATCCATTTGTAGATGTGTAAAGATGGAACTTGGCAAGACATTATTATTGATGATTTCGTTCCAACGAGCAAGGAAAACATTGGAAAGAAATACGCTCCTGTTTTCTGCAGTTCCAAAGAAATAGAAAAGGTCTTTCATTTGTTGAAATCTTGCCTTACCCAAAATAAATAGAATGTCTCCGTTTGGCCAATACTTTTGGAAAAAGCTTGGGCGAAAGCTTACAATAGCTATGAAAAAATTCTTCAAGGAACAGTTCAAGAGACTTTAAGGAATCTTACAGGTACTGCTTATATACTTTGAGGGGAAGACAATTTGTTTCCACTGCTTAGGTGCTCCTTGTGAAGTAATCATGAACGACCATAAGAGGGCGTGGCAGGCTTTGTTTCAAGGAGATGAGCTATGCTACATAATGCTAGCTGAACCTTATCTCGAACTTGAAAAAACTTGGGAATCTTTTGGACTAGACTCCAGATACTGCTATTCTATTTTACAGGTATGCGAGCTAGTGACTCCATCTCGCACGCAGAAGGCAGTTCAAATTCGAAATTCCTGGTCTCAGATCAATATGAACTCTGAACTGTGGAAAAAGTCTGAAGAAATCAATAAGAATTTCGAAAATGATGATGATTGTCTTGCTCATGATCCAACAAAGCTCTGGATTGATTTCGACGATTTTAAGCATCTGTTCAAATGCACATACATTAATAAAGTGCACGACGCATACTGCTATGAAGATATTTCAGTGCGCCACCTCCAAAATGCTTATAGTGCTGCCAAATTAAAAGTAGATACCCCCATGCACGGGTTCGTAGAAGTCACTCAAATTGACAGGAGATTCTATCAAGTCAACAAGAACTACAAATATCCAACGTTGCGTTTAGTTTTTGCTAGAGAAACCGGAGAAGGCTCCTATGAATCAGTTAGAATCAGCACAACTCAAGATCTGAAATCAAATCATATGGAGGTAGCATTGACCCAAGGGGTCTATATGCTGATGGTCTTCGCTGACTGGGGTACAGAGATTCACGACCTAAAGATTAGCTTCTATGGAGATAAAAAACTAAGCCTAGAGAGAGTACATACGAAATTAAATCCATACCTCCTAGAGAAGGTACTGTCTTTGGAAACCATAACTAATGGAGTCAGCAAGCCTTTCGAGGGCAACGGTGAAGTGAAAAAATATGAATATTCCATTGACAATCGCGGTTTACTGATCGAAAGCTATACAAATTCTACTTCGGCACCAATGATTGTCAGAAAAACTATAGAAAAATTGGAAAACTTGTCTATTCATAATGTTGCAACGCAACAAGCAGCAATGGAAAATGATGCCGACATTTCATCCAGACAATTTGTCGAGTTGGAAATTGAACCAGGAGCAAGTCGGTGCTTCATTTTCACCAAAGTTGATTTCTCAAAGTCTTACGAATTACTATCGAACGAGAGGTACTCGTTATCTCCTAAGGCAATTAGTCTAACTTCTTTCTAGTCTCAGAATCAAAGAAACATTCTCTTAGTCTAACCATAGGGCAATACATACAATTTTTTCCTGTTAATGGTTCACAAGCTAAATAAATAATTTTACAACTCTTGAAGAATACTACTCATCATCAATACTATAAACTGTCTTTCTGAGACTTAATTAATCAGTTATGCAGGAATAACTTCAAAATTGACATATCAAGTCGAGTAGTCGCTCATTTGAGTTTGAGTTGGAGAAGCCGTCATCACAATCCAGGACTACATTAATAAAGTACCCGTAGAGGTTCTCAATACATCTCACAATGTAACTCTAGGACTTCATTTCAATAATTTTTTGACTCTCATCAGAATTCTAGGATCACTTTACTATATCTACCCAGAGCAGGTAATTCCCGAATAAAATTAAAATATTAAAAAATGATAAACAATTTCATGAGTGTAGCAGTCCAAGAAGGCATCAATAAGCTTGGTAGGATACTCAATAAGAAGTTCCTAGCATCACTGACAGAAGAGCAAAACGTTCAGGTTTCCCGGAACGAATTTATGGAGTGCTACGAGTTATAATGTGCATGTCTACGCATAAAAAATGTAGACACCTTTGAAATATACCCGATTTAAAGCATTCTTACTCTCTATTTTGAAATAATCGGGAGGTATTAACACTCAAGCCATCGGTCTAATTAAACGATGCACTCCTAGATCAAGGTATTGACAACTTTATTGGATCATTAGGAAAATCGATTGTCTTTTGAAAGCAATAGTGGACCTATATCGTGCTGAGTAGGATCTGCTATTCAATAGGTCTAGCGTAAGCAAAGAGGCTGAGAAGAAAGTCCTGGAGCGAATACAGTTAGAATGGGGATACAATTCAGTTTATAAAATAAAGAACATGCTGCAAGATATTGAGACCAGCATAGAAATTCATCAGAAATTCCAGAGCAGCTTGCTATCTTCGAAAAAGAAATTACCTATTCAAGAATTCACTGTCCAGATATTAACCCAAGGCAGCTGGCCAAAGTTTATGGATTGCAAAGTACTCATCCCTGAAGGAGTGATGCCAATTAAAGCTGCATTTGAAGAATTCTATTTTACCAATTTTAAACAAAGGTCCTTAACGTGGATCATGTCGCTTGGTCATGCAGAGATTAGCGCTTCC
>ENA-UOTX01001518-UOTX01001518.1-compost-metagenome-genome-assembly--contig:-NODE-1518-length-16819-cov-16.192331_pt1 | contig 16819 bp, 10 predicted proteins | sample MGYA00238143_ERZ746982 | MGnify/ENA primary metagenome ERZ746982 (study PRJEB28758, sample SAMN06268862) | compost metagenome | isolation source: single cell | place: USA: California, Emeryville, Joint... | reverse complement strand
GGATTCAAGCATTATAAATAAGAAAGAAGAAGAATGCGAAAGAAAAATTGAAAGAGCAAAGAATGATTTTGAATATTGCCAATTAACAGAAAATGAACTCGATGAGCTCAATTCAAGTTTTTCATCCGAGGATTGGCCAAGCTTAAGCGAAGACTATAATTTTCATATTTTACAAGAAGATCATCCTTGAGTTTTGAGTGGGTTCATATTTTCGTCAAAAATGCACGTAAATAATAGACTAAGCAAGTGTGTTGAATATTGTTCTTTCTTTTTTTTATGAATTAATGTTATTGTAGCTAAACGCAATATTTCTGATCTGTTGGATATAAATTCAAACAACTTAAGATTCGATTGTAAAAAAAAAGTGCAATCTTTTATGACAAGAAACCTTGATTATAAGTCACAAGATGGTGTTCCAAGGCCACCCATGACAGCAATTATATTATATCCTTCATTATAGATTAGGATTTCATCATACATCCCTTTGATTTAAATTAAAACAACTAGTGAGTACGGAAAATCTCGAGCTCATACAGTCAACATAAATATGCAAAATTTTTCCAGTGTGCTTCATTACAAAAATGGGACTATAGCTCATACATTAAGATAAATCCAGTTTCCAAGAATAACTTCAAATCATTAAGTATTTGTTTAAGGAAAGTAGCACATATTTCTCTTTGAATATATGTGATATACTACTTAGAGCGACAAGAAATAAAGTTGAGTACAAATTTCGTTTTGATAATATTCTCTATTAATTCACTCTCTTTCACTTCGAAATGAAATAATCCCAACGTGCGTTCATAAACAAGAGAAAATTTAAAACTTCAACAAGAAGTCTGATCGAATCGAGTTCTCAAGCTTCAACAATTGAGTAAATGAAAATATTAAGGTTCTATCTATGAAAATTTGCTTAGAGAACTTAAGCGCCAAGTGAATCTTCGCATAAAAAAGGTGCCACTTGTGTCATGGAATTAGCAACTTGATTCTTACTAACAAGAAATTTCGAATGCCGCTGATGAATCTTGAATTGCAAGCCTTACTTTTTGACATTCGGCTCTTCTTATGAATGGCTGGATTCATTGATTCAGTAATATAGTTAAGTCCCTGTCCTTGAAAAGATTTTATATCTCATGAGAGACAAGCGTGGGCTTAGTATTTTATACGAGAACATCACAGATAGTTGTGAATTACTTTTGAATTTTGACCATTGCATCACATTATCGAGATCGCTACCTTGGTCTATTCTAATTAAATCTAAGAAAAGGAGATGAAGAAATAAGCATTTTAGATATCCTTTTCATGGTAAATTCTGATGTATAATGGATTACTATACACTATACTCTTGTGTCATATCGAGAAAGTAAATTACTCTAAATTTTGGCCAATCAAGCTCAGTTTACTAGAGAGTCCGATTTTAAGCATTAAATCAAGAGGAAAGTGGCTTTCCAATCAATGAATTTGATTTTGGCAAATTTTCTTGCTTTGAAAGTAGTTAGAATAATGAATTAAGTGGAAGATCTAGTTCGAGGACTTCTTAACCAAAAAAAAAATGTCTATTGGGCAACATAAACATCCTCGAAACCATCTAAATGAATAATGAGAGTAATCATCGCGGATCCTCTCTTTTCTTTTGTTTTTTGTCAGAGCCTTGTAAACATATTGAGGCAAGACAAGACCCAGATTCCTACTTTTATTTATTTGATTCTCACTCGTTGGATATTCACTGATTGAGTTAAGATTGATTTGAGAATTAACAATTTTATTTGTTGCTGTTGTTAACAAAGGAAAAAGTAATGCTCCCAAAAAGTGAACCAAATGACGGTCAGGAATTCATTCATAAAGTGCTTGAAGAGTCAAAAGCCAAAAGAGACGCAATAAATGATGATTCGCTTCGTAATTCGTTCAAAAATGGTATTCTTCCTTTTTACCACATGAGATTCTCACTTTCGATTTCCTATTATGACCTAATTTGGACGGAAGAGATACCTCTCACATCCCCAACAGTACTCGCTTGGTGCTCATTCCAAACTAATAAGATTACTATTGTGGATCTCGAGGCAAAGCAAGAGTTTGTAAGCTTTTATGGAGTTAGACTCAGAAAGAGCGGGAGTATTTTTTGAATTTTTCATTGGACTAATTTTCGATAACTATCTCCAAGAATCTGCCTGGACCCAAGTGAAAGAGATTGCGAACACAAAACTCCTCGTTTCTGTCCACTGCTCCGAGGCATCTGCTAACCTTGAAGTATTTGATGCCTCTTGGAAAGGACAAGCGAAGAAAATATATTCATTTGAGGAAGTTTCCGGTGGTAGAATCAACTTTGAAATACTCATGATTATATTCGTTCTAGAGACTGGAAAGGGAGACATGAGTTCTAATCCACGAAGAAGCATTCTTGGTGCAGTTCCTATTGAAGGAAAAATAGCTTATCATCTTTACAATTTCACTACGAGAAAGACTGGTAATAGTGTTCAGCTCATCCGAAAATCGAAATGGCACTCGAAATATAGTAATAAAGTCCTTTCCCATTGTATTTTAATTTTATCTAACCGCATTTAGAGAGCTGCATAGCTAGCATTGATTTCGATCCTAATGGAGAGGCTGTAGCAACTATTGACGCTCATGGAGTATGCTTCATTTCGGATGTGAACACTGGCAATTATCGTTTGCATCGTAATCTAGAACTCAGTTTCACAGCGGGTATGCAATACTGTTTAATATGCTTTACCTCCCGACCCTGACCAGACATGTCTATTGTGCTCGTTTTCATTTATTGGCAAAATCAAAATTTCTTTATCTCTTATCATTTCTCATTAGATCATGATGGCCGTTGCAGATGGAGCAATAATCCTGATGAGTCAATAGTATTTCTTAAGTATGATAAAAACAAGCTCAATATTCTGGACGCTGAGAAGAACGCTCTGACTTTGAAGCGTCCGATTCAACTTGAATCTTATTGTAAGTGAAGTTAATTTTTCCTCTCTCTTTCTCTCTTCCTCGAGATCTTTTACTTGATTCACGGTTCAATTCTCAGAGAATTAAAAAAAGTGAACTATGTTTCTCTTTTTGTTAGAAAAACAATTTTGAAAATTTTATTGATTTATACCTATCTTATAGTCTCTACATGCTGGATTGATGTTTGTCCGAACAACGTAAACCAATTGGCTTCAAGTGGCTATGATAAAAACGTGAAGATATTTGACAAACGAGCATCAAAGGTTGTCCAAACTTTCAATGGCATTCACACAAGTAATACTTTTTGATTTGTATAATAACTCAACTTCGATTTGTTATTATACAGAAGCAATCCAATGTGTACGATGGAGTCCTAGCGGTGATATGCTCGCGACTGGTTCAAGTGATGGGACAGCAGCACTATTGGACTTCAAGACTGGAAAAGTTCTTTATACCGGATTTTCCTCAGATACCAGCAGTAAATTGTGCCTCTTAACGAAATAAACACGATTCATCATTCTTCTTAGATGGAATTGGAGTTAATTCTATCTGTTTCATTTAAAAAAAGAATCAACGGAGCGAGAGGCATGGCCAAGGAAATCATCTGGAAAATTATTATTCATTAAATAAGTAAGAGTGGAAGTAATTCTGATATTCAGAGGACTCCTATATGAACATTACATCCATCATGAATGATTAATGATCTCAAACCAGAGTGTAAAGTATCAGCTAAGAATTCTTCAAACTGCCTAGACTTAAGAGTTTTTGAGAGTTTCCAAATTAATCACAATTATTTATTAAAGCTCTGAAATTTTTCTGCTTCTATTGGTTTAGATAGTCGCCTACGCCCAGACCAGAAAACAGAAAATTGATCCCATAAAAATTTCTCGAGTAGTAACTTAATCACAAAGATACAGATCCATGCATTTTGATGAGTTAATAAACTTAAATGGAAAAACGTATATTCATGACTCCTATGTTGTTGGTGAAAAAAAATTCTTGCTTTTATTCAAATATGTCCTTAATTTGTTTCAATTATGCTGTTTTTCAGTACTAAAAAATAAAAAGATTTTCTGATTTTTGAATCTTAAGAGAGTCCTAGAGGAAGAAGACAGAAAGATCTCAGAAGTTCATTCATACAGCTTCCATTAATTATGATGTCTCAATGTTTATGTAAGTTCGTCCTCAATGTTATCATTGTTCATTATCGATATAAATTTAATGCGAGATCATAAATATGCAATTCATAAGAAGTTTGAAAGAATTAATAATTTAGTGTTACGATAAAACGAGAAATTGCCGATATAGCTGAAGCTATGTACTAAGGATCATTATTCGAAGTAATTAAGACAGTCCTCATTTTACAGAAAAAGTCGTTAATAATAGACAAGATCTACAAGATTTTAAAAGTTTATGTCCTTCAATTTCTTGATACTCACTCTTCAGTAGCGAGCAAATTCGCTTATTTTATCGCCAACAACCTCGTTCAAAATAATTACCACGGATTCCCACCTTTATTTAATTTTTTCTTCGTCTAATCAAATTTTTCCTTAGAGTAGTTCGATAATTAAACTTTTATTTCTCGATTAATAAGTGAAAAAGTAATGCTTTCAAAAAGTGAGCCAAATGATGGCCAGACATTGACTCCTGGGGTCTTTGAAGAGTCAAAGGCCAAAGGAGATGAACCAAACGATGATTTGCCTGGAAATTTGATGAAGTCTGGTGTTGGTACTTGATTTGATCCAATTCTTTGAAGGAGCCTTCTCTCTCTCTTCACTATTCTAATTTCCAGAAATGATCTAACTGTGAATAGAAGATATATCATCTCCAAATCTAGTTGCCTGGGCCTCATGGGGTACTAATAATATTAGTATTGTCGAACTCGAAACGAAACAAGACTACGCTCACTTCGAAGGTGTTCAACTCAGCAAGAAAAATCGTATTTTCAATTTTTCCTTTTGTCTTCCTAGTTGATAACCATCTAAAAAGAATACAATGATGGTTGGACCCACCTGAAAGAGATCGCAAACACAAGACTTCTTGTTTCTGTTCATCACTCCAAGAACAGTTCTGCTAACCTCGCAGTATTTGATGTCTTGCAGAAAGGACAAGCAAGGAAAATATATTCATTCGAGGAAGTTTCTGGAAGTAGAGTCATTGTTAAAATGCTTTTCATAAACTATATTATTTACCAGCGAAGGGTTATGGAAACGTGACCTATAACACAAGAAGAAGGATTTTGGGTGCAATTCCTGTTCCAGGGAAGATAATGTATCACCTTTTCAATATCACCACTTCGAAGAGTGGGAATATTGTAAAACTCATCCGAAAATCGGGGTGCCACCCCAAATATGGCACTCAATCTGGTCTTGAAGAAATTTTTTCATAGTAGACTCATTTAACTTATTTGCATCTAGACAACTCCATAGCATGCCTTGATTTTAATACTATTGGAGAGACTGTAGCGACTATCGATCACTATGGAACATGCTTAATATCAGATTTGAACACCAACAACTACAACTACCAGATAAATATGGTGATGAAAAATGGAGTGGGTAAGCAGTTGCTCAATATCAAAATTTTTCAACATGATTGTTCTCTCACTTGGTAACCAGATAAAGCTGATCCTTCTAATAATTCTTAACAACATCAAAAATTATTCTTATAATCACTCACTAGATTATTATGGCCGTTGCAGGTGGAGTACAAACCCTGGAGAGCCATTATTATTCATCAAGTACGATTGGAATCAACTCACCATCTTAGATGCGGAAAAGAAAGCTCTCACTATAAAGCGTCCTATTCAAATGGATTCAAGTAAGTCAGATAAAACCTGTTTTCTTTCCATTCTTCATTGATAATAGCTGCACGTTTTTAATTTGACATTCATTATTTGCATTATTTATTTCAGGATGGACAATGGGGATCGATGTATTGCCAATCAATGGAAACTTATTGGCTTCGGCAGGTTGGGATAAAAAAGTAAAGATGTTTGATAAACGAGAATCGAATATCGTCCGAACTTTCGACGACATTCACAAGAGTAATATTTTTTGATTAGACTAATAAATTATTCATGACTTTTAATTATTATTTTCAAGGTCCAATCAATTGTGTGAGATGGAGTCCAAGGAGCGATATGTTAGCCAGTGCGGCAGGTGATGTGATAGCAGTATTGGATTTTATGACTGGAAAACAGCTGTATACTGGCAAGACCTTAGATGGGAGTAATTTTCACTGCTTTATTAATAAAACCTGCTCTCAATTAATTATTAGAATCTGCTATGTCTGTTTGTTTCCTTTGAAGAAGCATCAGAGAAAGAGGTCATTGAGAGAACAAGTATAGGTCACATTAGATAGTGTTTTAAGCCCTCATGGCAAAATTCTATTTGATCCTTCCTTACCATTCTGAAAACAAACAGTTAGGAAGTAAGGAAATTTAGAGCCTGAACAAAACCCAAAAAAATGGAATTGGTCTCTGAAAAATTTCCTCGAGTTTGATTCATATGCAAATTGTAGATCCAGGATAGCTTCAATTTAAAGTCATCATGGAAGTTATTCCATTCAAATCTCTCTTTTTAGTTTGATGAGAGAGTAATCATAGTAAGAAATTAACGTTGAGTGCAAATTTTGTTTTGGGACTATTCTCGATGAATTTATTTCATTTCAATTTAATTTGATAACCAAACGTGGCTTGTAACATAATGACAAACATCGAACTCAAACATTCTTTCAGGGGTAGAAGAGGAATTAAGTTTCGAATCATCCTTACCTTGAGAAAATAAGCAGACACAAAGAATGCAAAATTTGAAGCCAAATACGTTCTTAAACACTGCGAATTTCGTTGAAAAGAAGGCGGAGGGTTTGAAAGAAAGTGCGCATGAATTCAAGAAAGGCAAAATGAAGGATTATTTTCAGCTTGTGAAGCATCGATCGAGGGCTAGCTCCACTTCGGATCAATATTTTAACATTTTTCTGGAAATGGCGAAGATATTAAGAATTTTTTAACAAATTCGAATTTGGCATTTCACATTTATTTTTTCGTTATTAACATCTTTCAAAAGGAATTTAAAAAACAAAACAAAAGAAAAAGAGTATTTTTGGTTCATTCAGCTATTAGATCCTAAATAAGTATAATGAAAAACATGGCAAAACCAATCTTGTAATTGATTCTCACAATCAGGGTCTCCACTTACACTTGGCCAGTCGTCGGATGAAAAACTTGAATTGAGCTCATCCAGCTCATTGGCTAGTAGTAGCTGTTTATGGCACTCCAAACCATTTTGCTCATTTTTCTCTTTTTCTAACTCTCCACCCTTATTGTTCAGAATGAGCTCACTTGGCTTCTGTATGGTAAGACGAATATTCTTTAACTCTTCTTCTTCCTCCTGCTGCGATTGATCTTTTTTCTCTTGACTAGCCTTGCCCTTTTCTAAGCTCTCTCTCTCACTCACTATCCTTCAAATCAAGCTCATCATTTGAATCGAATGCACATTCTTTCGAGTCTAAAGGCTGAATTAAGGTGAGTTGTTTCGTTTGAATTTCTAATTGATTTCTGGGTTCATGGTCATTTTTATGGATTTTCTTCCGGCCACTTTTCTCTGCGTCTTTTTCAAGTAGAGCCTTACTGCCTTGTGGTGGTGATCTTGTAGATGTTTTAGAAGTATTTTGGCGGTTTTTAATTGGAGTTGAATTTATTTTTTTAATTGCAGAAGGTTCCAGATTCTGATTTAAAGGTGTTGTAGTGATCTCAGAACTCTCATTATTTTTTTTCCAAGTACCCACAATAGGTTTAGAATGATGGTTAGAATCTCTATTCGTGAGTTCTTTGGATTTAACAGCTGTGGTTTGTGCAACTAAGTTTTGCCAGAGCTGGTCCGACAAGTACGCTTGGCTTTGACTTTGAGTGATTAGAAGCTGTTCTAATAGCAGTCTCTCAGTATTCTGAAGGAAGAGATTGTTATAATATGCTTCAATGATGTTTGGTTGATAAATATTCGGAAGAAGGTGGGAAGGATTCGGACCCAATGCTCCAAGGATTGATGAATACATGGAATTCAGACTTGAGTAGTTGGTAATTGGAACCCTTTGTGAAGTAAAAGGAATCATTTACAGGATTTTGAGTCTAATAGTAGAATCAGAAATTAGAAGAATTATAAAAAAATTTATTAACAGGGTACGTAATTCAATTTCAGTGCACTGCTACAGGTATGAATTTAAAAACTCATAATTAATTTAGAAACCATGAGAACCTATTCATTACCTCAGCAACCGGACTGAGAGATTATGCTATTACGCTCGGTGCTTTTATGTCTAATCACACGAGTGTGAGTGCACTGAGTTTTCCCACTATCACTGTTGAGAAATTGCACTTTTGTCATCTGGTGGTCTCGTTCGATGCTCTCTCAGTGAAGTATGAATTAATTTAATTATGTTCCGAGTTTCATGAATCTATTTTGAAAATTGTATTGCGTGCAGAATTCCGATGTTAGCAATGAAATGTAATGAAATCAATGGAAACATACGACTACCTTTCAAAGAATTTGTGAAGTTTGACTAGTAGAATGGAATCAATTACAATTTTCTGAGCTTATCAAACCATTTTTCTGTTTATGAAATAATCATTGGGTCTTTTCCCTGAAGCGAGAGAGTTTTCTATCTACTTTATCGCCTTCTGAGTCATAATGACTTTAATTGGTTTATAACTCAGCCTCAAACGGAAATGATTCCATTTTCTCACTCAAATACAATTTTAGTGCTGAATTAATGTTTTAAGAATTCTACCAGCACCGCACATTGCCGATTACTCTTTGTTATGATATCCATGAGATAGCTGCTCGAGACGGAGCTACAATTACCGCTTTAGCATTGACATGTTGAAGTCTTGAGAGCAGTTACATTAGTTCACGAAATATTTTTTCATCAGATCATGATTAAAATTTATGAGTTTAGATTGCCTCAGGATCTTTTATTAAATTGAAGACCAGTCTCACGTATTTATTGAACCAAATGGAAACCAATAGGAGCCATACTCACTATCAACAATCAAATCTGGTATTCTTAACTGCTTTGTAGAAATCAACATGCTCATAAACGTTTGTTTTATTAACTCCAATCACGAATTTAAACACACCTATCTAGATAAAAAAATTTAATGTACTCGGAAGAATTGTTAATGGAATGTTAAATATAACGAGATAAAATTCTCATTTGTGGAAAACAATAGTAAAGAGTGCGAATCGATAGTATAGGTGAGCCTCTTACAATAAATCAACGCAACTTTGAACAAAATTGAGACCTTGGTTGATATTGAGAGATCAGTCAAAGTAGTCTATTTATTAGAAAAAGCTTATCTAAGTCGAGGTTCAATATCATTGAATCGATTAAAACCCTCGCCTGAACAAAGTTTTACATACAGTTACAATTTGAAATCTTGTAATTTTATTAACAATTAATGCAGGAAAAATTGTTGATTGAAATAATTATGCAAGAAACTTCAAACTACTACAAACTAGGTCCCAGATGCATTCAGAGAGTGGGTCGACAGATTTCATTTAAATGCAATTCGGTTCAAAAATCTCTCCAGAGAAATAGCTGCTCTATTATCCATTTGAGCTCTGCTTCCAAGGAGAAAGAAATTTTACTTATTCTTTCTCTGGAATGACGATATCCTAAATTTAATATTCGCGCACTCTCCAATTGGATGAACTCAGGTCTGTCACTCTGATTGTCAGTTGCAAAGGCACTGCCGGCTGTGATTGTTTCTTTTCTTTTTTTCTTCGCTCTCTCTCTCGAAGAAATATAATCGCATAATCTTCTCCTGAAAAGAAATCATGATTATGCTCGAACACATCTTTACATAAACTACAAATGAAATATTGTCGATCTCGTGAACATTTCTCAATAAAAATCGAGCAAAATAAGAAATATATCAAGTAATATTTACTTAGTGTCAACCTATCGAAGATTTCACTGCTGTATCGATAAATGAAATAAGCATGAGACTAATCCTTCACATCAGCTAAAACTATTGCTATAACCTAACTTTTTAATAGCACGCATTATTATACTTTTTGGTATCTCGAAATGAAATTCCAACTGTAACGAATTTTTCATTAGATCTTTAATTATCAGATCATCGACTGTTGATAACGTAATTGTGATCCTCTTAATCAGCATATACAGAAGATTGCAGAATTTAGGTGTCTAACATTCATAATTTAGCACCAAGGAATCGAGTGGTGAAATTTGCTTGCTTGTGCTAAGTGCATATTTTCAAGGAATTAGTGGTATAAATCATAGAATCACAATAGAAAATTAACATCTATATTTTAATTCACGTACCTCTTGGAATAATTTGAAAAAGCCTAGATTCTGAAATAAAAACTGAACTTGCTACAAAATTTGAAATTCAGCATCCTCGCTTAGACTTGGCCAGTCATCCGACGAAAAACTTGAATTCAGATCTTCAAGTTCATTTTCTAATAGCTCATGGCCATCAAATTCGACTTTAACTTTTTCATCAAGCATTTGACATTCTCTGCTCTTATTATCATGAGGATCCACATTTTTTTCTGCAAGAACATATGTTTTCTGTTTTGATTCCTCTTGTTGTTGCTGCTGCTCTTGAATCGAGTTGCTCATGAAATCATTTCCTTCACTAAACCACTTAATATGTTCAGAATCAGACTCATCGTTAGAATCAAAGGTGCAGTCGTTTGGATCTAAAGGCTTAATGAATGAATCATTGCTTGGAGGGTGAAGCCCTAATTGATTTCTGGATACATGATTGTTGGTTTTCTTTCTTTTGTTACTCTCTCCCTCCGCTTCTATTTTGCAGATAACGTGATCAATGCTGCTATTGTTGTCGTCATTTGAAGCTATATTGGAAGTATTAGGCGATTTCCGACGCTTTGTAAATGTAATGTGTTTTGCTTTTTTAATAGCAGAGGATTCCAGATTTTGGTTTAGAGATGCAGTAGCAGCTTCAATACTTACACTCCCTGTTTCAGAAGGCTTCAACTGAGGCTGAAGTTGTGATTCAGAATTTTCCCGACCATCAACACTGGAGAGGTTTTTGAATTTACTATTTGTTAGTGATGCCATCAAGTCCTGCCAAAATTGGTTAGGTTGGCTCCTTTCCTTTTGATTTTGATAAAATAAGGCATTTTCCAACAACCTCTGGGTGTGCTGGAGGAAAAGTGAATTATAAAATGAGTCAACAAAGTTCATCTGCTGTGAATTTGTCAAAAACTGGTTGGAAGTTTGCGTGAGTGGTCCAAACAAGTAGGGATATAAGCTACTGAGGCTTGAATCCGTGGGAAATGGAATTCTTTGAGAATTGAAAGGGAGCATGAGTAGAATTTTTTTGAATTCTAAAAACGATTATTCCTGGAAATTATTAGCACTAACATTTTAATAAGGGTACTTACTTGGATTCCGTAATCTACAATTCGAATTTCAGAATTTAGAACCCATAATTAATTTCACTGTCCGAAATTACCTTTCTAAAAAGCCCGTAATATGCTAGTTTGCACAGGAAGTAGAGCTCAGAAATGATAATTTAAAAGTAGAATCCGATTCTTGGACTCGAAACGATACTAATTAATGCTATTTTTGAGGTGATAGAATTAGTGCTTATTTCATCTCTTTCTCCTTTAAATATCGGCATTTCAAATTTCTAATAAAGTGATCTACCTTCAGAAACGAACTTTCAGGCTAGACCTGATGTATTTAATTTCATGCTAACGAGTCCATACATCTGGTTTCATTTCAATTAACATCTTTTATTTATTAGATTCCAGAAGAATCAAAGAAAAACTCCGCTTGCTGATCTCAGAGGTAAAGTTTGATCAGCAAGCACAGAATTCTTTCTGTGAAACAAATAAAAATCGAGAAGATCTCGAAATGTGAAATATGTAGATAATATTAGTTCTATTCCTACTCCTCACCAACTAAAACTGGAGACTCTGTCTTGAAGGAATTGTTTGAAAAATTGCATTTATCAATTCGAAGGTCAATGGCACTATCTTTACCGGATAAGACCAAACTATACGGTGCAATGGTTCCTCTTAATATTGTATTTGAATCGATATAAACAATGCAGTGTTTAACTGCTGAGGAATTGTAAATTTGAATATACCTACTAAACTTTGAGTTTCCGAGAATTTACCAGCTCTAACTGATAAGGCTTCGAAAATGGCATGTATTGCTCCAGCGACACTGCCAAATGTAAGATTGGTAAATGTACAATTCGAGAATATTATGACCGGAACTGAGATTGTCATAATTGAGTAACTAGTTTATTACTGATTGTTCTCTTTTTTTCAACAAAAGATATCAATTTCAATAATTGTTTCTTGGTAAGACGATTTATCAGCAAGAGCAGATTTAATTTCGAAAGGTTCTCCCAACGTTCAACGCTTTGACTCCACCATCAAAAAGTTGAAGCAAGGGCTAAATGGCAGACATAATGAGTATATCAGTATGACACGAATAACGAGACAGAGAGCAATTGCAACAAGTCGAGTCTTCAAGACTGATTTCCAATCATTTTTCTTGGTCGTGATTTCTGTTAGTATCAGAGACAGCAGGTATGAGATTCTGAGTTTTTATTACAAAACCATCTAACTTCTAATACGAAGAAATATATAGAAATCGCTCTGAAAGTTTCTCAAGTTACTTATTCAAATCTTCTATCGGGTATTTCCAATAATTTCTAGCTGCATGATTCTGACGAGTAAATGCATTTTCAACTTTCAAATAAACCATTATTATTTGATTTTAGGCTCATTAATCATATTCTTATCTCAACGAATTAACGAATAGATTTCTCGCGCAATGTTTCTCAATCTCAACGTTACAATAATGACTATTCATTTTATGGATGTATAGCAAAAATACTTATTTCGAATTTTTTATGAATGAATATGAAATATAGGAATTTTCTTTTCTTTTCATTTCTTGTCCTTTTTCTTTTTATTTTAAGTTTTCGTTGAAATTTAATCTCTATCACTGCTATACAATGACAAATTGTCCGAATATAAGGTTCTTTTTCAATTCTTCTTCACCAATCTCTGTGATGTATTTGTTGGAATGAATCTCGAACTTCACAAGCTTTTTCCAAGCCTTGTTCCTTCCTATTGCCTGAGCTCCTTGATCACCGATCTCATTCTCTTGTAAATAGAGTTCTTCTAGATAGCTCCATTTTACGTCCAAGCCCAGAAATCGGGCCCCTTTGTCACCAATCCTGTTTGCAGATAAATCGAGTTTGATGAGATTTCTGAAAGAAGAGTCGGCTTCAATCGAAATCATACCCTGGTCTCCAATTTGATTATGAGCTAAGTTGAGCTCTTGTAGCCGGTGCAAGGCATAATTCTTTCCTATTGCTTCCGCGCCTACATCGGAGATTTTGTTTCCTGAGAGATCAAGTTTCTTCAAATTCCACAAAACATTGCTTGCTCCAATCACGCTACCTCCTTTGTCTCCTATATTATTTTGAGAAAGAACGAGGATTTCAAGAGTTTGTGGAAGTGTCTGTGGGTGCGTACTTGCCAAGATAATCGCATCTTCATCGGTGAGTGCTTTAGAACATAAATTAACTTCATTCACGCTTTTTTGATTTTTGATTGAATCGAGGAAATCTTGCAATGCAAGGGTGACAAATGGAATAAATGTTTTGAGGTTCTTCCAAGTCTCGCCTGAAAAGGCTTGATACAATAAGCTCTTATTGTTGAACGGATTGTTGTAGATCTTCAATTCAACAAGTTCGACCCAAACAGTATTTTTAGAAAGTGCTAAAACACCGTGATCTCCAATTTTATTAGTATTTAGAGAGAGATTCTTGAGCTTGCACCAAGTAACATTATTTGCAATCAACACGGCGCCTTGGTCTCCGATTTGATTTTCCGATAAAGTGAGTATTTCTAGATTATTCCAGGTGTGATTTGAGCCAATGATAATCGCTCCTTTATCAGAGATATTGTTTCTTCCTAACGTGAGCATCTTTAGATTTTTCCAAGTAGTATTTGATCCAATCGACACAGCTCCTTCATCTCCGATTCTATTCGAATGGAAAGTTAGTACTTTCAATTTGCTCCAGGTGATATTTGCTCCAATCGCTGCTGCGCCCTTATCTCCTATCTCATTTCCCCATAAGTTGAGACTGTCCAGATTTTTCCAAGTGGTATTTGATCCAATTGAAACAGCTCCTTCATTCCCTATTTTGTTGTTCCCTAACTCGAGAATTTTCAATTTGCTCCAAGTAGTGTTCGCTCCGATCGCTGCCGCCCCTTTGCTTCCGATCTCATTTGTCTGTAGATAGAGCTGTTCCAGATTTATCCAAGTGATATTTGAACCAATTGAAATCGTTCCTTCATCTCCAATTCTATTCGAATTTAACCTTAACTCTTTCAATCTGTTCCACGTGGTGTTGGCTCCAATTGATGCAGCACCCAAATCTCCTATCTTATTTTCATATAGACAGAGCTTTTCAAGGTTTTTCCAAGTGGTATTCGACCCAATTGAAACGGACCCTTCATCTCCAATTCTATTTGAGTCCAACAATATAGCCATCTCAATTGGCTCCACGTGGTGTTAGCTCCAATTGCTGTTGCACCCAAATCTCCTATCTCATTTTCATCTAGCCAGAGCTGATCCAAATTTTTCCAGGTGGTATTTGATCCAATTGAAACGGCTCCTTCATCTCCAATTCTATTCGAGGCCAAAGACAGCGCTCTCAATTTACTCCATGCGGTGTTGGCTCCAATTGCAGTGGCACCTCTGCCTCCTATCCCGTTTTTGGCTAACCAGAGCCTTATTACATTTTTCCATGCTGTACTCATTCTTCCGATAATAGTCGCATCATTATCACCCAAATCCTCAACACTTAAGTTCACCCCCAACAATTTGTTATTTCTCATCAACTCCTGCAGACGACTGTTTTGTATTTTGCAGATTAAAACTTTCATATTGCTCCATATTAGATTTTTTTCTATTTTATCCGTAAACTCCTCGCTTAAAGAATTGCAGTACAAATAAAGTTTTTCCAGCTTGGCCCATGCTTTATTTTCCACAATTACTTTGGCCCCTGTGTCGCTGAAAGCATTACTTTCCAGTGAGAGTGCCTTGAGATTCTTCCATGATATATTTCTACCAATCTCGGTTACGCCAAGATCACCTATCTTGTTATCCGCTAAATTTAGCTCTTCTAAGCAAATCCACGTTTCGTTCCTTGCTATCGCTTTTGCGCCCTCATCCCCAATTTTATTCGAGCTGAGATCAAGTTTCATAAGAAATGTCCAGGTGGCATTGCGACCAATTGCAATTGCACCTTCTTCACCAATATCGTTTTGACTGAGGTCAAGCTCTTCTAACTTCTTCCACACTGAATTCTCTCCGATGGACTTTGCCCCTAAATTTCCAATGCTGTTTGACTCTAATTGAAGCTTGCGGAGATTTTTCCAGCAAGTATTCTCTGAAATTGCAATTAATCCTTTGTCAGAGATCTTATTCGAATTAAGAAGAAGTTCTTGTAATTCTTTCCAGGTATTGTTTTTTGTTAAAGCTATTCCACCCTCTTCAGATATGTTATTCTTCGATAAATCGATCTTCATTAAGTTTATCCATTTTACGTTCCTTCCTATTATCTTTGCCCCTTGGGAACCCAAATCTCTGTCGCTTAGATCTATCTTTGTAATGTTCTCCAGGATTGATATTTGGTTATTGAGGATTAATTCTTTGAGATTTTCGACTCCAAAACCTTTATAATCTCCAACTTCATCAAATATCCTGATGCTATCTACAGTTAATCCTTTCGTACTATCTATATTTGCACCAGCTACATTGAAGCCTTTTTGGTTGATGCCCCTTGTAGCATTCTTTCCAGAGAGTTTTTGCTGGGACATCTCATTTTCCAGAAAAACTATAGTTGTGTATGCTAATCCGACTACTATTTGCCTCTGATGAGCAGGATCAATAGAATAGCTCCATATTTTGTCATCAAGAGCTTTGTCTTCGTATTTTCCAGTCGTGACATCTTGGATCCTGACGACTGTCCCGTTTACTGACAATATTTGTGAGTCGTACGAGGTGAATGATGGAGCCGGACCTAAGTTGTAAAGATCATATTGACTCCTCTCATAAAAATTTGTAAGATGCCTGCGTAGAGTGTCGTAAACATCAATTGGCCGATCCAACATTTCAAATACTATCTGCTTACCATCAGAGCTGAAACTACCTTTATTGTTATTACCATTTGAACCTATTTCGAATTTCCCAATAATGTATTTACCAGTACGAGAATCATGTAAGGCAGGTTCAGTGCAACTGCTCCACACACATATTATTCTCTCATCCCCTGGAATAAATTCACAATCTCTGACACCATTTAACTCAAACGAGAGAGTCCATCCACCTGCAGAGAGATCCCATTTCTTCATAATTTGGCCTTCATCTAGAGAAACTATTTGCTTTCCGTCGGCACTGAACTTACATTTGATCACTCCGTCGCCATGTCCTTCGAGAATTTTAATGCACTCACCGCGCTCGAAGTCCCAAATGCGAACTGTCCTATCTCCTCCTTCTCCTCCTGAAACCAAGTATTTTCCATCGCCACTGAATGAGCAACTGTAGACATATCCAACATGACCTTTCAATCTCTTTTCTTCTGTAAATTTGTCTGCACACTTTTTAAGCACAATAATTTCACCTAGACTGCCAATAACCAGGTGATTACTAACAGGAGAATGTGCAATACACATCCCTCTGTCATCGAGAGTGATGTTTGGAATCATTCCGAATTGAACTCTATCCATGTTCGCATATTCAAAGTTAGTATCTTTTAGCCAAGCTCCTGAAA
>ENA-UOTX01001517-UOTX01001517.1-compost-metagenome-genome-assembly--contig:-NODE-1517-length-16892-cov-11.005293_pt1 | contig 16892 bp, 19 predicted proteins | sample MGYA00238143_ERZ746982 | MGnify/ENA primary metagenome ERZ746982 (study PRJEB28758, sample SAMN06268862) | compost metagenome | isolation source: single cell | place: USA: California, Emeryville, Joint... | reverse complement strand
CCGAGTTTTGAAGAATTAGCGCACTAATATTTATTCAAAATTTTTCGACTTTAATACCTCTTTCGTTCAGGTAATATAGAAGAAAAATGCATTTTTCTCGTATGAGAGGAACTCCAAAGAAATGACTTAGTTCGAGCGGACGGTATTTAATATCATATCACCAAATATTTTAAAAAATCTCCTACAATTTTGATGTTTATGTCTTTTCGACCAAAGAAAATGAAAATGATAAGCTAACAAGCAAAGTATTGTATTGTGCTACCCAACTGCGAGTATAATCCAAATTGATCCTAATTTCATAAAACCAACTCCCTTTTATCTTATGACTTTGTGGCTGTAGAATTTTAGAGCATATTTATTGAAGTCACACTCTCATGTTTTTGCCTACACACAAATATGACTTATATTGAAACATTTTAGACGATTTTGGTGTTTTTTTTTTTGCATTAATAGAATCTCGAAATATTCAACGTAAACTTTGAGAAAGCCGCCAATAGCAATTTTAGGAAGCTGATGAATTCTCAAGATTGAGGATAAATTTTCTGAGACATAAAAGCATCTCCAACAGCTAAAAATAGTATCAAAAACAACTCCTCTAGTAGCGAATTCTCTGTTTTTCTTGTGTCTGATACAGCAACTTCCTGACTTCCCACTTGAGATTCTATTAATTTCTATAAAACAAATACACTTAGTCTCGATCAGCACTCGCAATCAAAATTACCAGGGATTTATTCTCTCACTTATGCCTTGTTCTTCTTGTCGAGCTTCTTAAGGTAGAATTCAAGCTCCTTGCCTTCGAGGATGTATCCATCGGCTCTGCCAGATTGACCTGGTCTGCTGGAAATGACGGCCAAGAGTCTACCGCTGTTGAATTGTTCTTCAACCTTAGGGTCAATGGTTCTTTCCTTTTGTCTGGCCTCGAGTTTTCTGAGGACGTGCTTGCTTCTCTTGACTTGTTCAGTCTTTCCTTCTTCAGTGGTTTTCTTCTTCTTACCGAGCTCAACGTTATAGTGCTTCAAATACCATGCCTTGAATGGGTTGGCATCGATAACGATGATCGCATTCTTAACGAGAGTCTTGGTTCTAACCAATTCGTTATTGGTGGCATTGTAAACGACGTCCAAAATTCTGGTTCTTCTGGTCACTGATTCAGAAGACCAGGAGAAGTTGCCGGCGTCCAATCTGAGAGCTCTGAACTTGTAGTTACCTCCTCTAACTCTGAGTCTTCTGATTCTTTTTTCAGTGCTCAATTTAGTATTGGCAGGTTGGCGACCACATTCGAACGCGCGTTTTTTCTTATGGATTGGCATGCGACCACCAGTAAGTCTTCTTTTGTGTCTTGAGTCTCTTGAGATTCCCATGTCTCGCTTAGTATTACCCTTTTTGAGTTTCTTTTGTTAACTGAAGGTTAATCCGATAACTAAGGATTTATTAAAAAATCTTTCGAGTGTGAATACAATGGTTTCTCTCGCAATCATTACCTTCTAATAATTGTAGATATCACCCCTTCTGATTGAAATAAAAGCTAAAGACGACTTGCAAACCTTTGAAATCATCAACACTTGAAAGCGAAAAATTTATGTACACATCATAAAACTATTTGTCACCATTTTGCAGACAATTTGGGATTTTCTTTATCAATATTGAGTGCGTTTCACAGTGTGCATACAGAGATGGCTCAGTTTCTCAAAATTTCCAGAATTCGAACCAGCATTGAAACGCAATAATACGTTTTTTCGTCAGAAATAATGAAGATTCTGTATAAGTTTAATGTGTGCAAACCTTAGTCACTTTTCATGATTGATTTCGCAAGCTGCGATGAACATATATCATAAATACTCCAGCAGCAAATTAACTCTCAAATCTAGACGAGTGAAGACCAAAAGGAGTAAAATATTGAAACATTATGCTGGAACTAATTCATACATAGAAGAGAGCTGGGTTTGAGCAGTTCGGCAAATAATACGAAAATTACTACTTAGAATCAATATTATGAGTAGATCTTCGAATCTAATCTTTCGGTTTTCGTTCCAATAGCTTAGCAATAAAATCAACTAAACTCTCTCTGAATCTTACGGTCTCACAGAAATTAGCGAATTTTTATGTTCAATTTGGGAACCTTGCAGAAAGTTCTTTTGAAACCAACCATCCCTGTTATCAAAATCAGCGGTGTCATCGACATTGACCAGTATCCAGTCCCTTCGCTCTCATCAAATTTAAAATATTTTTGAAGAACTGCAAAAGTCGCTCAAAGTCTCAAGAGAGTCAATACCGCTAGAGCGAAAGCTTTGGCCGTCGTCGTCAACTCTCCAGGTCACCCTCAATTTAGTTTCATAGGCTCAATATGCAGTGTTTTAGGTGGTTCGCCTGCACAAAGTGAAATCATCTGCCACAAGATCAAGCATTTTTGTCATGAGCATAGGCTGCCTCTCTACACTTTCGCTGAAGACGTTGCTGCGTCAGGAGGATATTTCATTCTTTGCATTGGTAAATCTCTTATCAAATCAGCGCGTAATATGACAACATCTTTTCATCGAATCCAGGCGATAAAGTTTTTGTGGACCCAAGTTCTCTTGTCGGCAGCGTCGGAGTCGTCAGTTTCACCACAAGGATTAAGAAGGCATTAGAAGATCAAAAGATACACGTTAAAAACATCACAACAAGAGAGTAAGGGGGAAAAGATGAGCGGCTATTGATAATTTGTTTTGCATAGGGAACTGCTGAGCTACAAATACAGTCCATTGAAAGAAGACGTCACCGAGGATGATAAAAAAGTTATGCTTGACTTAATGAAGAAGACCCATACCGACTTTATTCATCACGTTGAAGAGCATCGTGATAAGAAACTGGTTGAGAAGGCTAAGCGAGAAGAACTTATATATAACGCAGACGTTTTTCTCGGAAGAAAATCCGTGGAGTTGGGGTAAGTCTTATTTGTAAGGAACGTGGGAATGTAATGAATGTTCTCATTAGTTTGGCTGATCAAGTGGGAGATTACCATTCAGTCCTCCACAAGGAGTTCCCGAAAGCGGAAATTGTCAATATGACATCAAAGTCTCAACTGCAGCGATACAAGGAAGCACTGGGAGTTACAATTAGCTTTTTAAAATCAGAAAATTCAGTTTTAACAATGACTGCTGAGGAGCAGAAAGCCGCGATTATTTCTAAGTATAAGGAATTTTTTAAGAAATAATTAAGCTTTTTCGACTCATTGTCTAAAAGGGCCTTTTTAAAAAAACAAAGAACAAAATTCACAAATGTCCCTTAGTGGTTCTATCGTTCATGAGAGTCTATGTAGTTCAGGTCCGCTCTGTTCCTATTTTCGTTTGGATATGAACTTTTCGTTAAGAAAATTTGAAATAGTAGCAGTATAAATTCGCTATGCTGATCCTACTATCGAATGATTTATTCTATATCAAATGCAACTGAAAAAAGAGATAAAATATCTGAACGATTCCGTTTTACGATTGAATCCATCAAAATTATACTATCTCTACTTAGAAGCTGTTATATTTGAGTAAGATCCTAAGTGACTACTCATTTGAGGAGAAAGAGGTCATAAGAAATTTACTAGAGAATAACTATTGGCCACAATAACTAAAGTTTTACAATTACTCATGACAGAGATTCATCTTTCTTACCATCAGACTTTTACCATGTAATTAGGAGCAACTTCAAAAAAGAAAGTTTTTCAGAAAGCGCCAACTCTCTAACCAGATATATATCAATTCATTAAGTATGCATAAATAATTGAATAAAAATGTGGTAATAATCTTCAGAGGAGAAAAATTCATGAAAAAATTTAACATAGATAGATAAAAAAACCAAATGAAATAGCTGGCAACTTTCTGCAATTATGAAAATTCGTTAATAATGACATTATTCGCGATTTGTTAATTTTCAATTGGTTTTATTAGGAACCCTTTCCGAGGGTTGCTCCTTCCCAGCTCTGAGACCAGGGTTTTTCTGTCCTCAGGATCCATAACCGGATATCTTCTATTTGGCATATGAAACGTTTTATTCCCAACCTGCTCTGGCACGGTTTCAAATGATGGCAAATGGGTTTCTACGCTGCTGAACAGACTTTTCATACTAACACTTTCATAGGAATCTTTTTTATACGAGTTTGTCACAATACCACTTAATTTAATCTTTTTCCTCATTAGCTGCGGATTGCCCCTACTGCTCTCCCTTCCGAAATACTTATTACGCGGTTCGAGCTCAGCAGCTATCTCTTGATTGGCTTTCACACGTTGGCTTCTAACCGATGGAGTCAAAGACCCCTGCTCAATGGTTTTCAATGCACTTAACTGGTCGCTTGGACGCCCCATGATTGGACTGGAAAATCTATTCATAATCTTCAGTGACGTCGGCGTAACGCTCTTCGTTTCAGGATATGAGAGCTGCTTACTCTCGCGCCCTGAATCCAACTTCAGTACTGTAGGTGTTTGTATACTCGCCCGAAGAGGGGGCATTTGATTTCGACTTGACAGTAATTCTCTTGAAGAATCGGGAAATATTTTCGATTTATGCTTGAGAGTTGGCGAAATTGTGTCTGAGTCTTCGAGCCGCAGTTCGCGAGCAAAAAAGCTCTCTTTCTGAAACGTCGGAGTCGGCAATGAGAAGTCATGCATTTCGCTATATTGTGGCTTATAAAACGGCTTTATTGTAACCTTTTTCGTTCCCTTTCTGCTTCTTGTACTTTCTAATGGCAGCTGACCGGATAGATTGGTTCTTGTTTTGTTCAATTCTAGACATATTTTCTCAGCCAACGCTCAAATTTTCACAAATTATACCTATCGTCGATCTGGAGCCGAGCAGCTCGTCCAAGCGACTTTGAGATTTCTGACCTTTGCTTTCATCATCTCTGTCGTTATTATGTTTTTTATTATTAGCGGCAGCCTCTTTTCTCTTTGCTTGCTCTAAGAAGAAAAAGAAATCACATATTATAAGTCTCTGCAATTGAATGAAGTGAATTACGAATCAAGTGCTGAGCTTTCACCGTGTTGAGATGCGATTTGAAGCTCGAATCAAGATGCACGATCTTCCTCAAAAGCTGATTTGAAGTGCTGTAGCTGTACCTTAAGTAGAATGGAACATCCTCACCATTCCCATCATCGTCTTCAGAATTTTGCGTTTTAATGTTTTTCTTGATCCCTTGCCGAGTCATGTCAAGGTAATCCTCCTCATTTTTTTGATCTTCATTCACATTCGCACCATTGAAGTGATCGATCTCAGATCTCATCTCGTTTAGCTGGTCTTGTAGCAGCTGAATTAACGAAATCGATGCCTTTGGCCTATCTCGTTTTATCTCCTCCCCTGCAGCCATTCGTATTTTTCTAGCTCTTTCTGCAAGCACTCGCCTCTTAAAATCTGTTAAATGCCGCTTCTTGAGCTCATCCGGGTGCGAGAACCTCTCTTCCTTCTCGATGGAGGGTAACAGCTCCTCCTCGAAGTCTGGCTTCCTGAGTTTAATTTGGCTTAGCTGGAATTTGCGCGCTGATGCGGAAAGCACGTATAACTCTTTCATATATTCAAATAGCACAGCGAATCGCGTATGTTGAACGTCCATAGCCTCGCGCTTGAGGACGTGAAGATTCTCTAAAGCTTCCAGGGCCTTGTCTTTCTCAATCAACTCAGTTTTCGAGGCGTATGTGTCAAGATAGACGGAATAACGTTGGTTGGTTGTAAAAGTATATATTAGAGGATCCTAAGGAAACTTTTAGTAAAAAAGAACCTTTCATCGAATTCATACCTTTTTAATAAGCTCACACCACAGCTCTGATTCTTTCTCACAATTAGGAAACCGGTTAAGAAACATATTTTGAAGCTCTGTTCTTGATGGGGGAAGGAACGGCTGGACGCTTTCAGAGAATTTGCTCGTGAAGTGTTTTTTGTTTCCTCTCACGAAAGATTTCCGTGCAGCTTGCTGCTTGCTTATCTCGGATGAGTTATCAGATACCGAATTCAATGAAGTCATCGAGGTTTCAGATTCCTCCTCTGAGTCAAGCACTAGATCCAAATATCTCGTGTTTTCTTTATGACTGCTCTCATGGTTGAAAGGAAGTTTCTGAATCGGCCCGACACGAAACTTTCGCAAGCTTTCTTTAACTTTCTTGGCTTTTCTCAGCAGCTCGATATCGATCCCGTAGTCATCGACCTTTTGAATCGATTCCACTAAGCAGCAAAACCTATTAGTTACGAAATATCTCAATTAATGCACTAATTCCATCGCTTTACCTTTGAAGTGTCTCCAATAAAAACAGGTAACTATAGAAAACAAAATTTCCTGCTTTGTCTCTAAAATCGCTATTATTTTCCACTGCAGAGGATAACCCTTGTGCTAACTGGGCAACAGAGGTCTCAAAATATTGTTCTTTGTCCTGCTCATCCACAGCTTGTATCGCAAAACCTTCCTCACAATCTGTTATCTGCTCGAATTTCTTGCGCAGGTACCGCCACTCAGAACTAAGCTTTAAAATCTCTTCGTTTTTCTTTTGGATTTCGATCGCGAGTTCCATATGGCGGTTTTGCAGTGTAACATCTAGCAATTGCATTTGATGGTAGACAATGACGAGTCTCTCGACTAAGTCATCAGGATGCATCTTAATCAGCTCGTAGACTTGATTCAATCGTTTTGCAATCAACTCTTTATCGTAGGTTTGAAGCTGTTTCATACTGGAAACTTCTTCTCCTTGTCTCAGAGACGATCTTCGCGACCCAAGCAGATCCGATAGCCGATGTCGTAGATAATGCGATGATGATCTCGGTCGTCTTAGAGATGGGGATTCTTGGAAGAAAGCGTTGATGCTGCGTTTTAATGACGAGGCCCTCACAATCCGAGTCACACGAGCGCCGTCGCTAAGAGCCTGCCACTTGTAAACGTGTCTGTTTTCTGCAATATAATAACTAAAAGAACTCTCAGCAATGTTTTTGACTGAATAATGGCTACTTGAACAGTTTCTCAAATATTTCTCCATATAATATAACGATTTGTGAGTCCAGCTGCGCCTCTTTCTTCCGCATAATATCGTGTTCTAGCCGATTTAAGTCACGCAGCATAGCTTGATTGCGACCTTTCGAAACCTATTGCAAATAATCGATGTTTTCATTCGTTCTTTGAGAAAGCAATCACTCATACCTCGAAAGTTTGCTTTTGTTTGATATTCTCGCTTACAAGCCAGTGTATCTGGCGTTTTAGTTTCGTAACGACTTCTTTTCTCCGCTTAATCTCCTCCTGCTGCATATTTTTCTCTTGCAAAAGTTTAGCTGTTATCTCTTGTATCTGTTTTGCGCTCATTGCCTAGATAAAACACCCAATACGCTTTAACCCTCATTTGAATAGAGTCATCTCACTTGCTTATAAGTCTCTTCGTGGACTTTCGAATTGTAGCTTGGGGTTTTTTTCTCGATGATATTTGACAAATTCTGAATCTCCTTGATTCTTTTTCTGGTTAGACCCTATTGCAGTAGTTAGAAATCGCAGAGGTAAAAAATCGCACTGTATCATGTGTAATTTCAGCTAAAGTTTTCTTAAACGAATCCGTTTTTTCCTCCTCAACCACAATTTTATCAACCAAACACCCTAGCTCTAACTCCTTATTGCTAAGAGTTTCCTGCGCCTGTGCCAAAGCTCCGAGCTCATCTGATATGATTGATTCACGTTTAGCTTTAAATCGATCATATTAACATTTCGCACTAATATGCTCATTCACCTTCCTCTGAGGTTTTATCCATTGAAAGTTTGTCGATTTCCCCTTGAATTTTTGCAAGATGCTCTTTTCGATTGCGATTTGCTGCAATTAATTGATCATATTCGTGCTTGAACTAAATAGTTAGGCATAAATGTAAGATATGAGTGACGATGCTCTGAGGATAATGACGAATACTTGAAGTTCATACTGCTGGAAAGTTTGGTTCATTTGACTTTGAAAAATATCTTGTTGAAACTCTTTTTTCAACTCATCTTGTCTTTTCATAATCAAGAATGGCGCGCGTTTGTCACGTATCGATGAATTCTTAATAAATTCGACTTGAGCTTGTGTTGCTCTCTTAAAGAATTGGAATTTCCGCTTTGGAGCTGCTTCCATAGCCAAACGCGATGATAAGAACTAATATTAAGTTTTACGTTTAATGAGCAATATAAAAAATAATGTTAAACTAATAATGTGTTGATCCTTTGCTGATTTCGAATTTATTATGATTAATCAAAGATTTTCACTTTAAATTATCATTCAAAGTTCCCTCCCAACAACGAACTCCACTTTTCTCAAGATTATTATTATTTATCCTGAGTTGGATATTGCAATCAAGATTCCAGAGAGGATTGAGTTTTTTTGCGAGAAACAAGAAGGATACCAGAAAGATTCAAGCTAATCTTTACTTGAGATTATGATAACCATTCATGCTTATTCCCCACATCAGGAAATTGTTTGTTTCTTTGCTGATAGCACAGAAAACTACTGAATTAATCGAAGTTATAGAAAGCTGATCTGGGAATGCTTGTGATGACCCTCTTTCGAAGTTCAAAATTTACTCAACTGTATAATTACTCTATAATATCAACAGAACGGCTGCTGAGAGTACCCTTTAACTGACGCCTATTCTGGATGCACTTCGTGAGAAAAAAAAAGAGTGCATACGACAGCGTCCAATACTCGATACATTCTTCTCATTATAGTGTAGAACCGATTCGAAGGAAATTTCCTGAAATATCAAAATCGAAAATAAATTTTAATTCAACAAGAGTGCTTCTCTTTTTTGGAGAATGATAAATTTGCATAACCTCAAGCTTCCTCTGAAGAAAGGCTTTCTTCCTTTTTCACTCACATTTCAACCTCATTACTTTGTCAGTCAAGGGTTCGACGTGGCCAAAGATTATTACAAAATCCTTGGAGTCTCTCAAAGTGCCACTGACAAGCAAATCAAGGCGGCTTATTTCAGTCTCGCTAAGAAATATCATCCAGACGTTAACAAGGGAAACGCAGATCGTTTTAAAGAAATTTCTGATGCTTATTCGATTATCGGAGAAGCAAATAAAAGAAAAGATTATGATGCAGCTCGTAAATACGCCTCAAGCAACAGCGGCTTTGGATCTAATAGGGCTTCTCAGAGTCAGCAATCATATGGTGGAACCTCCAACAAGGGTTATAGTCAATACGGGCAGAATAGCGGCTATTACAATAATAATCAACAGCAGCAACAAGCATATAGCAATTACTCCGGTTATAACTGGCAAAACAGCGGTTATTATGAGGATCCTGGATCACAGCGAAGATATAAGTACAATTCGAGCAATCAGCGGAATCCTAACAAGGAGGCAGATGAAGCGTATTTTCAAAGTTTCGCTGGGATGAGTTTCGAGGATTTTATGAAGCGAATGAAAGAAGACGTGAATAGAAGATATCCAGGATCAGGCTATCAGAGTCAATCCAATAGCTATAACTATAACAGCTCTAATACCGGCAGTCCTCATTCTAATTCCTCATATCATGCTCGACAGCAAACTCACAACAATCAAACTGAATGGAGGAGGCAGGCGGAAGAAGCTCACCGGAGAAAGATGGAGGAGGACTGGCGTCAATTCCAAGAGGAGGAAAGGATAAGAAAGCAATATGAAGTAATTAATCCTCCATAGCAGGGAGAAAATAATCTTCGTGGTTATAGGAAGAAGCGGCTCGAGAAGCAGAAAGGAAATTTAATGAATTTATGGGTAAAGTTAGTGGCATGGGTATTTTTCTCAAGAACTTAGCAAATGTAAGCTCGAATTTCTCTCGTGAGGCATAATTAATTCAATTTTTCTTAGGACTTCTTAAATAAAAAGAAGTAACGTAATTGATCACATTTCCGAGAACGGATTGACCGGGTTTATGGAATATGCGAGGTAAGAGGATTGGTTCACTTGCTGCAGCTGTATATTCTGTTAGGAAAAAGGCTTTTTATGAGTGGTTGAAAGCATATTGTAATATATTCTTATTTTATTATGTAGAAAATGAGCACTTTGCAGTTTGTTACTTTGTGCTCATTCATGGTTTAAAAGAAAAATTACTGATAAACGATAAATTTGACGAAAACACGAATTACTTGCTTGAGCTGGGAGATTCAAGATATATTTCCGCATAAGATGATATAATTAGACTGCCATTACCATAGTCCTAATTTTAGGTTGAGCACGTATTTTTTTCCTCTATTTGGGAAGATTGGAGGATTGTTGCCAACATATGAGAGAAGAAAAAAAAGAACACGGTTTTACCAATTGAGGATGGAATTTACTACTATTGTTTACAGATAAAAATGATGAAACACAAAAAAATTTGTTATTTATCCTCAATTTTTTCAATGATATTTTATGCATTTTCCTCTCCCTTTGAAGTAGAATCTTGATTATTCTCTGAGCTATCCTTCTCATTTTCACTTACACTATTGATCTCAGAGTTTTGGGTCAGTTCAGATTCCTTATCTTCTACATTGCTCGAGTCCGTTTTGATTGGCGAATTTGGCTCTTTGCTGGTCTCCCTGTTCTCTACCTTTTTCGGACTTGTGACTATTTTACTTGGGGACTCAGGAACCTTGGTCTCCTCTACTAAAGTTTTTGAGCCTTTCTCCTCATTCAAACCGGTAGCCTCGATGGTCACATTTCCAATGTTAATCTGAGAAATCCAATGTTGAACTTCTTTATTTTCGTCTTTCCGCATTGTATTGATCAAGCTCTGAATTCCAGCATTTTCCATAATGGCATCTAATCAATAACAAAAAAGAAAGGTATTAATGGAAAGGCCGTTCAATCAAGATTTACGATTTTTAACGTATTTCTGATGCAAGACCTTCGCCACCAAAATTCGGACATTCGGAACTTTATCAGTTCCTAACGCCACGAAATTTTCAAGGAAATGCTCATTGAATCTCGCTGGGTTGTCCATCAGTGTTTCACACATAAAAATATACCTACAAAACCATCAGTCCCTTTTACTTCTCCTATATTATTACGCTTGACGCATGATAAAACGATTTGATTGGCTAAAACTTTTGATATTGGAGATAATTGCAGATCGTTTCTCATCCCCTGCGTTATATAACACGTCCAGAATATACGCTATTTTTCTCGAGGCCTCTTCACGAACGATAGCAAATGTGTCTGTACATAACTTAAAGCAGATGGGAGTGATGATCTGATAAACAATATCCTTTGAAAACAACGTTGCTAGTTTATCCAACTGAACGGCGATTAATTCTCTTATTCTCCATTTTCTCTGATCTTTTTGCAATTGGAGGAAGATTTCAATCATACTCTCTCGCTTTTCTGGTTGCAATACGCTGATAAACGCAGCGATATTTTCAATCGCGCCAAGCTTGATATTATCCTCTATAGCCTAGTTAAGAGATGAATTTGAATAGAATGCTACTTGGATCTCTTAGGAAGCTTTCTAAAGCGCCAAAAAGGTCTTTTTCCGTCTGTTCTTCACCTATAATTTTCGCTACTTCATGCAAAGAGCAAGCCAAGGACCTCCGCACCTATACTGAGAATTAGATGACTGCATCCGATAAAAATTGTTGCTTTTTCTGGCCCTTTTAGGAGCTCTTTGAACAGCTGAGAAACGACATTCCACTTTGAACCTCCGATAGTATACAACACAGCTGGGAAGTTAAACGCACAGTCAAACAGGATCTAATATTCAAAATAATCGTGATGATTTTCAGCGCAGAATTCCAAGGAATTACGTCATTATCAATGGAGAGATTGTTGATCGATGGATGGGCCATCTTCAGATAATTTTCAATGAGTTTCGCATGAATTTTCTGCCCCATCAGCGTCGCGATAAACGGTCCTAAATTTTTATAAGCGGCGACTTTGACCCATTTTGATGTGTCTTCCAAAAAGCGCAGAAAGACTTCTGTCAAATGCGTTTCTCGAGAAGCTCCATCGCAGATTTCTGCAATCCGGCATGCAGTGTCAATACAGGCTTTTCGTACTCCCCAATTTGGATCTTTGCTTAGTCTATTCATATTAAAAACTTTAAATAACACATAGCGAGTATGGGTGAAACTTGAGAAATAATGGAAGAAGCCTCTTGTCAAAAAACTCCTTTGAGACGACTTTCCCAATGCTTTTTAGATGAGAGACAGCCTCCTTTCTGACTAGGACCTGCGGATCCTCTCCTTTCGCTAAAAACTCAAATCCAATGAACTGCTCGCAGAGATCTTTGCCGAATACTGGAGCAAGCGTACTCAGTAACTAACAAAGTTTACAGGAAAGGCTCAAAAGAATAAAAGCGTACTCGGACGGCGATCATTCGACTGTCTTCGTTATCGTCATCATGTGACATGGCTAATACTGGCGTAAGGAAATACTCTCCGCGGTCTTTCTCATTGAGGATCCAAGCTATATTTGCCATCTCGTCTCCTGCTTCTTTTTTGATCTATATATTGAATGGTCAAGATTTCTTAATGTGAGAGCCGCTACCTCAGTGTCTTTATCTTTTAAAAGCGTTGATATCACTGGCACCACGAATTTGATTATTTCTTTATACCCTTGTTCGCCTCGTTGCTGGAAATAGTTGACTAATGGAGAAATCTGCGAAATGAGAGATCTTTTGATGTCCTCTGACTCTTTTGTCTTGCGATATTATGAAAGAGCATAAGTTTGTGATACAGACAAGCGAATTTGTACCAGTGGTTCAAGAATTTCGTTTAATTGAGCAATACAATCGTCTCCGATGCCTGAGACGAGCTCAAAGAGATGTCTGACGTATTGTAATCTGATGATTTGAGAAGACAGTTGCGTTGTAAGGAAATAATTTTGTAGAGGAGTACTTTTCAGCCTCATTTTGGTTATCTTTGAGCGTAAGGAGTTTTTCCATGGCAATTTTTGGATCGTATTCTACAAATACGGCATTTTTCTCTTTGTTAAAGTCGTCATCTACGGGCATTGAGTCTTCGAACTCGATACCATCGGAATATGCTGCATCTAAGTGAATGGCTTATGAGTTATATAGTAAATGAGATGTGCGGACTGGAGAGTTCCATTGCTTAACGGGAACTAGCTAGCAATGTGAAATCGCAATTAAATTTATTTTTGCCTGAGGATACTCAACATCAGACTGAAATCAATAGGAAATTACAATTTCGAAAACCTTTCATGAAGCTGCCTTTAGAGGTGTTTCAAAGACATCATAGGAAAGTTGAAACTTTCAGGAATTACATAATGTTGAGAAAGACAGCTTTATTTTTCGTATAATATAGGGTTTATGAGAGATACAATCAATATGAAATAAAGAGATAAAACAAAAACGAGTTCCATTGAAATTTACGAGGCAATTTTCAATCTTTGTTATCACAACAATCAAACTGAAATTGTTACCAAAATATAAAGTTCGTAGGAGTAACGAAAAATGGAATCTTGAAAATGATAATGACGAAAATCTTTTACTCAATTTGCGGAAGAGGGATATTCCTATTTGCTATTCCGATAGGAAAAAATCTTTGATTCGAATATATATCTCGATTACATTTCACTAACGGTTATGCTGACACATTTGAATGATTGTCTGATTCGTAATTTATCAAAACGAAAATTGAAACCCTGTCATCTCATTCAATCAACAGCCTAGCTTTTACAAAAATGCCTCAATTCCATGTTTTCTTGCCAACTCTTGCTTTCAAATTAATCCGTTTTCCTACATAACACATCATTGTTAAGCCTAAAATTTGTAACTTGATTAATTTGAATTTTGAAATGTTAGAGCATGAATTTATTCTTTAAAAAGAAATTTTTTGGAATAAATCTCTCGAAAAATAAGGTTCTTTCATAAATTCTCAAGCTTTCATTCAGGTTTCCGCATCACACTCCTGTGGTTAGACAATCTGATAAATTTGTCCCTTACACGAAAAGAGTGTTAGGTTCTTATCTTTAAAATTATTACTTTCTAAGATTTTAGTTTATTTAACGATTTAATTTCATTCTTCACCTGAAACCCCAGATCCTAAGGGAAATTCTGAAGGGATGTCTATAAGTAACACTGCAATGATGTCAACCAGGAACCAACCAGTATGCACTCCCGATACAACCTAACTCACTTTCTTATCTTTCAGTACGCAGAAAAGAGCGAATTATACCGTCTTACCAAAAACTGGTTCAATTTCTATCAAAACCACAGAGGAATCTCTCCTGAGCAGATCGTTTCCATTCCGAATACCGAATCCAGACCTTACCGTATTCTCATTCCGATTATTCAAGGTCTGCGTTTCCAAACAGTAAATTACTCTACAGAGGATAAAAGATTACTAATTTAAACCCCTTCGCAGAGATCACTCGAAACTACCGCGAGATACGTGCTTAAGCTCACTATGCACTTCTTCAGCAAACCGAAACTAAAATTCTATGGTCGTTCTTACGTTTCTTCGGGTATCGAACTGGTTCTCAATAAGTCTACGAGCACTTTGGAGACCGTGGAGCCTTTGAACGTATATTTTTACTCCAAACTCGGCAAAGGAACTGATAATATACTCATCGCAGAGGCAGTGATACACGGTAAGAGCCAATAACCCTAATTTTTCCTCATGTGATCTCGCGAGAATAGAATTAACTGAGCAAGGAGGTGTCAAATACCAAGAGCTGGTAGGTTGGGCTGACTTGGAGGTCTTCCATCCAACTATTGGCGAAAAGAAATCCGCCTTTAATCAAGGTACGTGCAGAGAACTTACAAATGAGACTGCCTGGACAAACAGAGTCGCTTTGTCAACGGCGATAAATTACAACGTGTTGCCTTGCGAGCCATTGCTTCAAGCGGCAAATTTACTCGATGAGAGCATGCTATGCGGAAGTGACGAAATCTTGCCTGGTATCCTCGGTCGCAGACTTCCGAATTCAACAGATGAGAAAGTAAACGTGGTGAAAGAAAAATCTTTTGTTGTGGAGGTGTTCAATATACAAGTGAACTACCCTCAAAAGCTAGAAAATGAGATCTTAACGAACTGCAAAGCTTTCCGTAATGGAAGATTCAGTAAGTTTGTTGCTCTGAGCTTTTTCTGATGTGAATATGTGATAGACATCTCTGATGAGGAGTCCAATAATATTTCGGAAGTCTACATTGGTTCGAGGCAGCTCGTTATTGTTTTCCACAATGGATGGACGGCGGTTAACAGCGAGCGCTTCCACAATTTCGTTTACTTGCAAGGAGATCCAAAGACCGAAACGTTCACTTATAAGGGAACGCAAGCTTTGGATAATGTCTTTATCGATGAGTATGGAGTCATCGTTGTTCAGCTAGAGTTCACAGGTGAATTTTACAAAATATACCTCTTTTTTCCTAACTTGATGTGCTATTGATCATAGTCGTGCTGCCTCTTCCGCAAGGGAAACGCACAGAACAAAGAATCATTGTTGGTTGGGCCCCATATTTCATTGAAAGCTCAAAATTCGGGCTCAGTAATATCGTATTGAAGGAAAATTTACTCAAAGGAAAAGGTAATAAATTATCATTCAAGCCTCTGTACTTAGCTCTAATCTTAATTTACTAATTAGGTTTCTCAATTGATGGCGAACGTTTGTTTAGAACAACACTCACAGATCAAGACTTCGTCCTCGTTTCAGCTAGCCTGAATCTCTCAAACATCCCCCGAACCAGCAGTCTTGGACCTTCCTATCAGAGTCCTGAAAAAGAAAAAACTATCCCAAGAGATTACCGAGACGACGAGGCGCTCAGAGCCATAATGTTGGAAAAACAGCGAGCTGAGCAAGAAAAGGAGCGTTTGGCGAGAGAGAATGAACTTCTGCGAATGCAAGCTATGAACCAAGCTCAACGTCCAGACACGCAACAGTCCCAATCCTATCAGCCTCCACCCGAGGAAGTGTTTAAAAAATATACCGAAATGGCAGAAATGACAGTCCGCAAAGAAATTCTCGCAACTAGAGACCAGACTCTTCGTGAGCAAGAGAGATCCCAGCAAGAGTTGAATGCCATCCGCAACGCTGTGTTAGATATCCAGAAGCAACTTCAGCAAAAGTCCGAAGAAGACCGCTTTGAACGAGAGAAGAAAGAACGTGAATTGGAAACTTTGAAGAAACTCGAAAGCGATCTGTATGGAAAATTTGACTTGTCTAAAGTTAAAAACCTTGACGTCGTTACTAACGTCCCTCGATACAATCTAACAAGCAATGACATGGCATTTGTTGCCCAGCCCGATCAATATACTCGAGAGCTCTCTCGTGCTGATAAGGCATTGTTACTTCAAGCAGGTGTCAAGGGTCTGCTCGACCGACACGATGATGCGCATATGTATGATGAATTGCCTTTTGATCAAGCAGTCGAGAAAGAAATCAACACGAATCTCAAAGCGTCCAATTTCTTAATTCAGTTCCTCGCCATCAGACCCTCTCAATTCGCCGTCCCAGAAGACGCGCTGCAAAAAGAACCTTCCCAGGACAAATTCCCGCTCCCTAAAAGAGTCCATTTCACGCTGAGTTTCTTTGATTTCCCTAACTATAAATCCGACCCTGCTGCCCTCGAAAAATCAGAAAGTTCAGGCCCAAGCGACTACGTCCTTCACGGAGTTCCATATTACCTCGTCAGAGAAAGTTATGCTAGAACCGGCAGTGGATCGAAAGAGCTCTTGTTGAAATACGAGGTCGATCCTAGTCTAGAATACCAGAAGAATCAACATGTTGAATTCGCGTAATATCTTTGCTCAAAGAGTGTTCATATCGATATCTGGGACGCCGATTCTCTGATGCTTTTTGGCTCTGTGAAGGTCCCACTTCGCAGCCTACTTCGTCAGGGCAAAGAAGTCGCTTCGGTTTCCAAGGAATTCGAGATCATCGAGCCTAACTTCATGCGAGTGAAAGGTGGTCTGCAGCTCCTCCTCAAAAACATTGGTAAAGAGCCCGTGAAGCCCGG
>ENA-UOTX01001516-UOTX01001516.1-compost-metagenome-genome-assembly--contig:-NODE-1516-length-16895-cov-11.059579_pt1 | contig 16895 bp, 5 predicted proteins | sample MGYA00238143_ERZ746982 | MGnify/ENA primary metagenome ERZ746982 (study PRJEB28758, sample SAMN06268862) | compost metagenome | isolation source: single cell | place: USA: California, Emeryville, Joint... | reverse complement strand
TGTGACTCTCAAGTCATCATCTGATCCACAAACATTCCTTCTTGTGTTCTCCAATCCCATGGCAGTCACTCCTGAAATCTTAACTCAAACTCTCAAATTCTCTCTCACAGGCATGACTTTCTCGACTGATTACTACCTTCTCAATGTTACTAAACAGCCCGATTCCAAGACCTTCAAAATTATTTTTAATTTTACTAAGAGTGTTGGCATTGAAACTCTCACTGTTACTTTCAGCAACCAGCAGGTAGTCGTTGATGAAGATGGACTTGTCGTCATACAAAAATCTGTGAGTTCTCCAACGACAAGATTCACTTTCTTCACAGAAGGAGAAAAGAAAGCAGCAGAGTCACTAACAAATGTGGGCTCAGGTGTATCTAATGCTGCTCTCTCAAGTTCAGTAGGAATGTTTGTGGCAGGAGGTTCAGGTGGAATCATGTGGGCCTTCTTAGGTCTCTTCCAGATCGTTAACTACCTCCTCTTTTTGAATGTCAACTATCCCTACAACGTTGTGACTTTCTTCAAACTCTTCTCGATGTCAAGTCTCAATGGGATAGTCCCAAACCCGATGGAATATCTATTTCCCTCGATTTGGGAGGAAATGGAAGCTGGATTACCTTCTCCGACGAAATTCGCAGACAACGATATGGACGCATTGTATCTTAACAATGCAGGACAGACTGTTGTTGCGTGGGTAGCTGTGGGAACACTTTACGTCCTCGCCAAAATCATCCTCTTTCTCTTCCGAACTACTGGAAGATTCAACAGGTTAATCACAAACTTCAAAGAGAAATTCGAATGGGGACTTGTTTACAATGCATTCATTGGAACTTATCCTGAGCTCATCATCGCTTCTTGCTTGCAGTTTGTCAATATGGATTTCACGACACCTCTTCGTAGATTCTCCTCAGTCGCTGCTCTCATCATTGGTGCCCTCTGTTTCTATGCTCCTTTTGCAGTTACCTATGCTCTGGAGTCAAGCTCCGAAATTCTTGGTTCCCAACTACATGAAAAGAAACATGGTGCTCTCTATGAGCCCTTTATTGTTCAAACGCCCAAAAATGCGAAGGTGAGTCCTGAGACTGCTTATTATCGAAGAAATTTTATGGCGTTCATCTTTTTGAGAAAGTTGACATATTTTAGTGGAATCGTATTCGCTTATGATATTCCTATCCTCCAAATGCTCATCACTTGCTGCAGTGGATTTGTTCTTCTTATTTTCATGATCAGAGTAAAGCCATTTCGAACTAAGAGAGATGCTTGGATGAACATAGGCACAGAGGTGTTCATGGTGATGATTCATATAGTGATATTCGTGTTTGCAGGGGATGATATTACTCTGAAGCTGACTGATACTCAAAGAAAGAATGTGGGTTGGGCTGTGATTTTCCTATGTTGCGCTATGGTAGCATATAATGTTATTTTCATCTTCGTGCAGCAAGTGCTTGCTCTCTGGAGTTTTGGGCAGTTAGTAATTCATGCAATATGCAAAAAAAAGAAGAAAAAAAAGGCAGCCAATAGCGATAACAGAAGGCGCTCTTTTCCTAAGCATACTATCGAAAACAGACGAGAAGGAGCAGCAGGGAGTTTAAGAAGAAAGATAAGTGATTCTCCTCGAAAAGAGCTGCGGAACTCTCCAAGAAGAGAAGTAAACAAATCTTTGAGAGATTTGGACACCTCTTCTGTAAGAATGACCTTCAATAATAATTTCTCCATAGAGCCAAGGTCTCAGGTTACAAGAATAAGAATTCACGGATTAAAGCCTTTATCTTGACTCTTATTAATAACAGCAGAATTATATTTCAGATACCCAAATCCAAATCCAAATCCAAATTTCGTTTTTCTAAAATTTATATATTTCCTGGATTTCATTTTGTTTTTTCGTGGTTAAAAGTCTTTCACCCTTAATTTGACATCACTACGGTTAGTGACATATTTTCATTTAAGCGAGCAGAATATCGCTAGCAATCTCAAGCGTTTTTTTCTGTCTCTTTTTTGAAGCTGCTGTCCTTTCTTTTTACGATCTCTCTCTGAAAGGAATCCAATCAAACTCGAATAAAAGCAATTACCCTATGGCTCACAAACAGGTTTTTATCGCTTTAAATTTTCAATAGTCATCTAATTAGATACTCAATTTCCCTTGCTTCTCATAGAAAATTGGATATTACTGTAGTTTAGGTGATACCAATGACTCTGGTTTCATTGAAATGAGTAAAGAAATTACCGTGGAGAGAGAAAATTCAAAAACAAATTTAATCAAGCTCTGGTGCAGATCTTTTGTGAAGCTTAACGTTTAAATTGAGAAAAGAGTCACCATATTAGACTAAACATTCAATTCAAGGAACATTGTTACTCTTTGAGATCCAAAAAAAGTTTGTGAAGAAAAGATGAACATGAAAGCAGAGCAGCCCAAGATTTTACAAAATAGCTCAACAAATATTAAAACCAAGAAGCTTCCAGCAGCAATCTAATTTGTGAAATCTATCAATCTGTCTAAAACGAAAGCTGACGATGAATTGGTCCCGACCCATCCTAACTCTATGCAATTTTGAGTTTATCTCCCTAGCAACGATATATTTATTTGGTTAAGGCTTGCTTTTTGATCGAATTTATAGCTCATCTAACGAAAAAATTTGGCACCTCCCTTCGAACAATATAAGATCGCACAGCCATGTCCTCGTTGAGTACCACAAATCTTTTTCGAAGCTACCGTCTGAGTTTTGAAGGTCCAACACAGAAAAAGAATTTGTAAGAGGTTTTTAATTCCTCCTGTGCAAAGATCGAATCTTTAATCAAAAAGAATTGTTCGCAATCTCAGATCATAGAAGATTTAAATTATTTCTGTATTCTCAAAATATTGTTGAGCTGTCACTCAACAATATGTTTTGTACCTTTGTTTTTTTATTAGAAAGGAGGAAACAAGCATTCCTCTTAGAAATTGAGCTCATGCAAACAGAGATTAAGTCGATATAGAAGAGTTCTTTGGTCCAAGACTGACTTTCAAGATTTTTTCTCTCTTTTCATTTTTTGCTTGGTACAGTTTTCGAGAAACATTGCGATTGTCTGATTTCAAGGTCGATGATTCTTTTGGAATTTGTTAAAGGAAAGAAAGACCCTCGTTCAACAATTTATTGACGCTCCAGAGTGCAGATTTGGATTTTATTGAATAAAAGAAGTTAATTGAGAAAAAATACTTTGAAAGAATAAAATTACTGGGATTTGAAAAGTGTGTTATTGGGAGCTAGTCCCCCAAAATCCGAGGTTCTTTGTCCATTTTTGGTCAGTGGTTACTACACAAAATTTGCCCATTTACAAATATCTCTGAATTTTTTCAAATTAATGAAATAAGCTGCTTCGAAGTTCGTCATGATAAAGATTTATTTGGTTTTCTGGGTCTCTAATGCTGTGAGATTGCCATTTAAAAGTATCGATTTATTTTGCTTTGATTAGGCAACGCGTCAGCAGCAGCACTGGCTTGGTGAAATTTATCAATTCTGAGAAGGAATTCATTTAATCGAAATTGAGTTAATCAGAACCGCAATTTCTCTAAATTAATCAATAGAACTTTTTCTAATTCCTATTTACCAGTTTTATTTAGACATTTGGTAATAAATGATTCTCATTAAATTGCGTTCCCAAACACTCTCTCTCTCACAGTTTATGTGTTTTCGGAGCTTGCAATGTCAAAAGAAGATGAGAGTTATGCTGGAATTGCTATTGTGCTTTCTATTTTCTCTTGTTCCAAAGTGTGATTGAGAATGAGGGATTGTCGTCATGAGAGAGTAAGAATGAAAACTTAGTGTCTTATAGAGTGATTTCGAAAGAAGAAGTCCTAAGGCATAATATGATTGAAATAGCCCAAGTGGGTACTTTGAACAGGTTTAAGGTTTATATAGGTTTAACAAATTAATTGGAATTAACTGGAATAAATTGTAATGAGCTTTGATGAAGGTTATAATCAAAAATTCAAAATTGGAAATGATAGTTCGCTTATTTTTCTTATTCTTGTTGGCTGGAAGAGTTTTATCCGAGTACTGCACTTCAGTTAACAGCTGCGGCAAACCCTACCATGTTTGTCGAGGCAACAGCTGCGAGGGGTGCAATAGCGATACAGAATGCGCAGGTCAGCATGTTGTGAGAAGAAAATGCATCGAGCCCGAAAATAATCTCTATCGATGCGCACAATGTACGTTGAATTCGAATTGCAGTTCAGGTCAGGTTTGCGTAACTGATGATAGGACTTACCTTTGTGTAACTACTTGCACTAGTCCGTCTGATACTACTTGTCCAGCAAACTCTCAGTGTATTTATATAAAAAAGGATAGGGGTAGCGATGGAGATTTCTACTGCATATCATGTGAGAATGATTCTGATTGTAAGAAATGGAGTGGTAACTCAGCCAGCACTTGCAGTTCTGGAATATGCTCACCAGAATTCGCTTCATGTACACAACAAAGTCATTGCACGAGTCCCACTCTTTCAGACTGCTCATTAACTAATAAGAGGTGCCAACCTTGCTCTCAAGATTCACATTGCAATCACCTCACTGCTACACCAAAATGTAAATCTGGAGGTGGAAGGTGTGTCGAATGTATTAATGATTCAGACTGTCAGACTCGAGAAAAGTCCAAATGCTCATCTAACACATGTTCCGCATGCACAGAAGACAGCCATTGCTCTAAATTTCCGACGACACCATTCTGTAGCAACTCTTTAGGAGGAACATGTGTGGAATGCGTTTACGATCCAAACTGTTCCAGTGCTGTAGCAGCTCAATGTTCCTCTAACATTTGTGTTCCATGTACTGCCAGCAGCCAATGCACGCACTTGTCTTCTACTCCAATCTGCAAAACTTCAACTGGGTCCTGTGTTGAATGTCTTTCAGATTCAGACTGCTCTTCAACGACAGCATCTAAATGCTCGTTAACCAATAACACCTGCGTAGCCTGCTATCAATACCAAAATACCTGCTATACAGCTTGCCCCTATGGAACTTCTCCTAATTCCACCGATTACACTTGCATTCAAAACATTGCTGCCTCCTGTAAGTCATCAAGTGATTGCATAGCAGCAGCAACAGATGAAACCCATCCTGAATGCAATGGAACAATGTGTGTTGCTTGTTCAACAGATGTTGACTGCCAGAAATGGTATAATCAACTAGAAATGACTTGTAATAACGCTTCTGGAGCTTGTGTGCTAGTTGTTGATCCTATCGTTGAAACAGTTGCAGTGGTTTCTTCAACAATTACCACTTCAGCTGTAGTTGCTGTGAGTGGGGCAGCAGCCATTAGTACTTTTGCCAGCGCAGGTAGCGCTTCAAGAGGTCTTAGCACTCTGAGAATCACAAAGTTAGCGGCACTTCTGAGATATATAAACATTAACACCCCTTATGAAGCGGAGAAATTATTTGAAAGCTTCACAAAAGCTCAAACTTTCATTAAGATGATGCTTGTTGGTCTGTTTGGTGAGGAGCAATACAACCAGACGATGATCAATCTCCCAAAGAGGTTCGTTAAATTTGAGGATACCAGTTTGTTTCTAAAGAATTCTGGGATGCTTGTCCTTATCAGTACGTTTATTGGCCTCGCTATTATAATCTGTCGGATGGGAATACACAAAGTCCGTAAAATGAGAAGCAGAAATTGGATGAGACGATTTCTGAGCCTCCAAAATATCCTCGAATGGAACTACATTTTAGGAATGATCATGGCATCATATCCCGACTTAATACTTGGATTCGGACTCCAGGTATACGATCTACCATTCTCAAATCCAACTCCACTATCACTCATCAGTTTTGTTATTTGTGTACTCGTAACACCTATTTCAATATTTTTTCCATTGCTATGCTGGTTTTTGATGTCAGCAAAAAACAAACGCAGAAATCACAACAACTATCACAACATCAGCAGATATGAAGTCTTCATTGCTGATTTCAAAGAGAATAATAGCGAAACCAAAACCTATCAAGTGATAGGGTTGCTTCGAATACAAGCGATGGTCTTTCCATTGATCTTTTGGCAACACAACCCTCTGGCTCAGATTCTCTTTCTGATCGTGGGGTCGATCGCGGCTAACTACTTTCATATAACCAAAGTGTCATATAAGAGCAGATTTACGAATTTTGTGATCCTGGCAAATGAGCTGCTTTTCTTCGTAGGCATGATTGGAATGCTTCTACATATTTCATTCAGCTCCTCTGGCATTAATAATCCGAAGCTCACAAGCGCAGTAGGATGGATAATTGCATCCACATTAACAGCTATAATGGTATTTAATGTAATAGTTTCTCTTCTTGGCTTATTAAAATATCTTTGGACGGGTTTAAAGGCTGCTAGGAATCGCTCCAAGACTCCTAAAAAAAGCATTCCAGATATCCAATCGATACAACAACTTCAACTTTCTTCCTCTGTTAATACCTCTGTTTTCAATTTATCACAAACAAACAAGGTTCTTATCAATCACAGAGCTAACTTCCGTTCGAATTTACATCATTATCCAATAATTCGTAAGAAAGTGAGGAGACGGGATCAAAAATAATGGTTTCAATACAGTTTTAAATTTCACTTACATTGATAAGGTTTTAAAGGATCCTATTCGGTTTGTGAGAATAATATTTTCTCTTTGTTTGTATCCCAGAGAGCTTCTTCGTAAATGTTTCTGCGGTACATCAATTAGGCAATCATATTGCTATGAAAAATACTGGAAAATGCTTGAATTGTCAAAATAATTCTTTGTCTAAATTCATAGTTAGACCAATCTGATGTAATTATTTATTTCTTGTCTATAAAAAATGTGAATTACGGTACATGCTTTTAAATCCTCATTTTAACAGAGATTTCTGCAAGTTAAAGGAGATAATCTTCTCAGCAATCATTCAGCAATAAATCACATCCAAGCAAGCTCTTTTTTTTTTTGAGTATTTGAGCAAGCCTCTGAAAGTAATTTTTTAATCTGATATGCCCAAGAAAAAAAAACGAAAAAAAACACCGCAACGCAAATTTTAGATTTGATGATTTTTCGAACTTTGCTAACCAACTGAATCAAATAAATTTTCTTGCGATACAGAACATAACAGATGCTATTCATTGAAGGATATTATCTTTGGTTGTTAAGGAGAAAGGTGATCTGAGAGAATTTTACGCAACAAAACAATTGAAAATTATATTGAGAAGTTCAAAACTACAAGTTCTCTTAGAGAGGTAAAGATAGTAAGAAGACCTATGAATCTTATCGATAAGCGAAAGCAGCGTGGCCTCCTAGGCTCGCAGTAATCAAACAATTTCAGTTCCTCAAATTACTCGGAGAATTCTTAACTTGATCGGGATAGTTTGATTTAGCACCCAAAGCTTTCAAAATTCTATGACATTCGTTCGAACATTGCTCTCACAAGCTCAATGGGAATGCTCTTTGCAGGAGGAAGCCGAATGCTCTGGGAATCTTCTCTTTTTGAATGTCAATTATCCTTACAATGTGGTAGCATTCTTCAAACTGTTCTCCGTGGGAAGGGTAAACGCGATGATTCCAAACCCAATTGAGCTTGTAGCTCCAGCAATATTTGATGAAATGCAAGTTGGATCACCTTCTCCTCCAAAGATTTCAGGCAATGATACAGACACGCTGTACTTGAATAACGCTGGATCGATTCTTGCTGGATGGATTACTCTATATTTTCGCAAAAATCACGCTCTTCCTTTTCCGAACCTGGGGAAGATTCAATAGAATCATAACCAGTTTCAAAGAGAAATTCGAATGGGGTTTTGTGTATAATTCGCTGATTGGTACCTATCCTGAGCTCATTATTGCCTGCTGCATGCAATTTATTAACATGGACTTTACAACACATATTAACAGATTTTCGTCAATTTCAGCACTAATCATTGGTGTCTTCTGCTTCTGACATCATTTACGGTCACAATCGCTCTTGACTCAAGCGCTGAAGTATTAGGTACCGAATTTCATGAAAAGAAGCATGGAGCCCTTTATGAGGGTTTATTGTTGGCTCCCAGAAAAATGTAAGCCCTGAAACTGCTTATTATCGTCGAAATTTCACGGTCTTCGTTTTCCTGAGAAAAATGACATATTTCAGTGGAATCGTTCTAGCTTATGACATTCCAATTCTGCAAATGCTGATCACTTGTTGAGTGGATTAGTTCTGCTTTTCTTCATGATCAGAGTCAAACCATACCGTAATAAGAGAGATGCTTTGGATGAATATAGGATCAGAACTGCTAATGGTTTTGATTCATTTGGTGATATTTTTATTTGCTGGAGATGATATGACTCAAAGAATGAGTGATACTCAAAGGAAAAACGTTGGGTGGGTCGTGATCATATTATGTGGTCTGTTACAATGCTTTATTCATTTTCGCCCAACAGGTTCTTGCTTTCTGGAAGGGCTTGAAGTTATTGATAAATTTCCTATGTAAACGTAAACAGAAAAAGAAAGCAAAAACAAAACGCAAATATAGCAAAACCATTAAAAGCTTCGCTCCAAGCCACACCGCTACTGCACAGATCACAAAACAACGAGTGAAATCAGAGATCAAAAAATTATACAACCGCCCAGTAGGCGTAATAGCTCCAGATGATACAAAAACTGTGCTTACAGTAATACCAAGGCTTCGCAACCGAAAGAATAGATCTGATTTAAACAATCTGTTTCAGCAATAAATCTATATGTGGCAGTCAGCCAATATGATTGTAAACCGGGCTTTTGTCATTTGATTGTTGAAAACATATCTCATTTTTCTCGTTGTGATCTCTTAGAAGATAAGTTTATGCACAAAAAAGAACAATGAATAAATAGATTTTTAATTCATCTTACTGAATTTGTTGATATCAAAATCAATGCTTAAAGCAGAAACTATACTTGAAAATTTTTTTGAGTAACCACTATTCTTCTCGGTGGAAAAGACGAAAAAAAGATTGGTCAGTCAACGCTATTGAAATGCAGAAATTTTAAAAAGAAGCGCTTTTCGAATACTAGATACAGCAACAAGGACTGCTAGAATTAACAAACTTTTATTATCAATGTTTTCAAAAAATATATATGCAAATGAAAATCGAATCAAATCAAATCATAAATTTTCACGTATTTACAGGACTCGTAAATATGGTATGCTCTTGTAAAATAAATGTTGTCAGAAGCAATGACTTCCTCCTCTGTCTTCTGAAATAATCTCAAATTATTTTTGCCTAAACCCACATCGATCGAAAAAAAAAAAAATTGAATTAAGGGTCTGTTTCCGTTTTCGAAATTTTTTGTTTTTTGCTTAACTATTGCTTCAAAATTTTCATTTTGCTCGAGATTCCTGGGTAACTTCTCTGCAGCCAATCCTCACCAATCACCAGAGAGGAAATCTTTTTGCAGAAAATCTGGATCTTTGCGGTTGAATCCTTGAGATAATTTTTTTCTTGACGGTGAAAGTACAAATACTATAGAATAACCTATGTAAGTGGCTATTATCCGGTAAGACTAACTTCTCATTGAAAAGTTGGATCAAATCTTGTTCATATTGTCCTATCGAACATAAATAACGATAGAAAAAGTTACTAACGATCACATACGAGTCTTATGTGTCCTTTTGCTTCCTTTGATTCAATTTTTCTTACTGTGCTCAATAGATTAACAATTTTTCAAGGCAATATTGCTGGCCACATATCCTTTCCAAAAATCAAGTACTACTATCCTTGGAGAGGTTTTGCGTCTTCGATTGATAGAATTCCTTGCGTACATACGATTTTTAGCTTTCACAGATGATTAAGTTCAACCATTTCATACATCCATAAAATCCTTCATACTTTCTGTTCAAGAAAATTTTCAGAATTAGAGTCAATCGCTCAAATCTCACTCGATTTTGAAGCATTTTCCGACTGAGTTCAAGAACTGATTAATTGCTGCTTGAAACTCGAAATGAGTCGATCTTTTCTAAACGATAGGGCGACGACGAAAAAGTTCCAAATTGTGCTGGAACACTGTAAAATGAAGTTGAGGTTCAGAGCCTCACGAAAAACAAATCAGTTGAGGAGTTTCCATCTATATTGAACTCATTTTGCGTGATTGGATTCCAATCAACACGATTAAAACAGCTTCTTATTCTAAAAACGCTAAATCCGCTCTCAACATGTTTTCAGGAACCCACAGTTTCAGTTTCAGAGGAATAGAAACTCAAATTTTGTAAAAACTTTAATTTCGTATTCAACTCTGACTGCAAAAGCCAAAAAGAGATTCCTTATCAAATTGACATTGCCTCTTTTACAGGAGCAGTGGTAATTCCTCAGCTGAAGCTGACTGGCTATCTACATTTCTCATTTAATACCTTGATTGGTTGTCCATGTTTTAGCCAATTTAGATTCCCAAAGTTTGATATTGCTCATACTCCTTTGGAATAATATTTAAAGAAATTAATATGCTTCTTTTTAACAAGGTCTGAAGCAGAGATTCCAAACTCTGAATACTAATCCATGTGAGAAATTAGAAAAAGAGAGTTGAGGAAAAAATTCAGAGAAATCAAGACTTTCGAAACTACACCAAAAAAGAAGTCTCAACTTCAGATTTCCAATGTCTTAGTCAGGGTTAAGACCTTTTTGGTGGGATTAGCTGTAGATAATTTTCATAGAATGAAAAAGTCTGTGAATCATATTGCATTTCTAAACCTGAAAATTTAAATGCCTTGTTAAAGAGATCTGAATTTTTCTTAAGAAATCTATTTTCCAACCTCCAAATCCAATTCGATGGGATTTCACTCATGATACAAGTTAGTTTTCTTGGTAACAACTTCTCTAAATCAGCTGACCTTCTCAATAATTCACATGTGATCTAATAAACCAGTCATTTCGCGTTTCTGATTAGATTTTTTAATGAAAAAGAGAAATCTAATTTACAGAGTTTTTGTTCGTCACGATTGCGCACGCTCAAAGATGCTTAGTCACACTTACCAATAAAATTGTATACTTGATATAGTTGTATAATAAAAAGTCAGTCTGAAAACTTCTAAACGATCGCTTTTTTAGCAATCCGAAGCTATGGTTTTGTATTCTTCATGATGATTAAAGAATTTTATAGATTAGATTGCCTGTAGATACTGAAGGCATGATAAGAGCTAAAGAATGCAAATAATGAAGAATTATGACCAATAAGAGCAGTACAAGGGAAGGAATAGCGCTCATTTGCTTTCTCTAATTTTTTGACAACAACACATCATCATCAATCTTCTGATGACATTTTATTTTCTTTGAATCAATGACACTCAGCATTGTGAAAATATGATCATATAACAATTTGAAATATAATGTTTCAAACTTATTCATATTGCCTTTTTTTATTTCTTCACCTCGTTTGAGGTCTAAGATATGAAACTCAACGAATCAAATTAACCTTGACAAATAATTTGCATTTACAGCTTAGACATTGAGAATTATTCTTGGCTTTCCTGTTGATAGTGGATTTGCTGACCAAAGCAAGCGGAATCAAGCTATCATTTTATTCTGAAGGTCAGCACGGGTCTGCTTTTATTAAATATCCTCAAATCAAATTGAACTTCATCCAGAGGCTCAGTTAGCTGATTTAGCAACTTCCATGTTATGGCTTACTCTCGAGTTCTGGAAAATTAGAGCGATTGTTTCCTTTTTTGAATTTTTCCTTTATTCATTTAATCAGAGCTCTAAACATTGAGACACTTAAATATTTATTAAAGTTTCACATTTAGTTTGGTCTGAGAGATTCTTGACTTATTAAACCAATGACGCTCTTATAAAAAGAGATATGATTAAGACCCTCCCTTCAATGCTGCCTTCATCAAGTAGCAAGGTAATGAATCAAATATACTTAAACTGTAGGCAGCCAAGAATTTTTGACAGAGAGCGGCTTAAATTCGTTTTTTTCGACAATACACCTTGTCAGTTGTACTTTCTGTGAATGGTGAGAAATTAAAAGCACATAACTCTTTGCTACAGATCGAAACGCGTTCGCTTTATTTTATTAATTAACAGAGATTCTGAACTCTTGAAAATTAATATTCTATCTTTTACGTTTAAAAATTTCGTTTTCTGGTATTTGAGAATTTATATTTATAAAACTAAGGAAATTATATTCAATTTGAAATCCCAATTAACTTGGATTTAATTAAACGGTTCCTTTATAGATACTCTAATTAAAATCGTGAGCAACCTCTACAGAAATTAATCTGAGAAGGATTTCTTGAATTAATTAATTCTGTTAACTAAGAATTAAATATACAGGGCGCCTGTAGAATAAAATCCAACGCTTTTTGGATGCTGCTTCTTTGAGATCTGCTCTTCAGATTGTTTGTGTAATTATAGTTTGGAAGTACCTTTGCTAAGTATTAGAAAGCAAATTTGATTAAATGAAAGTCGAAACAACGACTTTAGAAAAGTTCACCTTTCAACCAGGAGCAAGTATGAAAACAAGGAGATTTTAAGATCAATAGGGGGCGTTTAAAGAAATTTCATTACCTTAATTTAGAAAAAAAGTTTGAAGGTAGAAAAGGTAGAAAAATAAATTGGTTTATTAGAGTGAGTTTAATAAAGTTATTATCTTTTTGTCAAATTCAAAATTGGAAATGATAATTCATTTGTTTTGCATATTTTTGCTGATTGGAGGTGGTTCAACTACCGAGTGTGATACTGCTGGTGATTGCGACGATTCATGGAGAGTCTGTGATTCAAATGGCGGTTGCGCAATATGTACTACAGCCAACCCATGTTCTCCTCAACATACAATGAGAACAACCTGTGGCTCCTCCAATCGCTGCGTACAATGCATATCAGATACGGACTGTGACTTAGGCGAGACCTGCGTCATTGACGATTCAACATTTCTCTGTGCAACGCCATGTCCTAGCCCACCTGCTACATGTCCGTCAAACTCTCAGTGTATTTACATAAGCAATGATAGTGGTATCGGAGGTGCTGCTTATTGCTTAAGTTGCGAAAATAATGCTGATTGCCGTAAATGGACAGACCTTGTGAGTGCTACAGCCACCCCAATTTGCGATTCGGGAACTTGTGTTCAATGTAAAACCGATTCAGACTGCCCTTCCGAAACAGCAGCTCAGTGCTCAGGAGGCACTTGCGTCGGATGCACAGATTCGAGTCAATGCACTCGTTTCTCTTCCACACCGGCTTGTAATAGTACTTCAGGAAAATGTGTTGAATGTATTCATAATGATAATTGTACTTCCATTGAGAAACCGGATTGTGAAGATATTGAAGGTCAATGCGGATTATGCTACAGACGCGAGCATTGCTCCCGTTTTTCTCCAGAACTCATGTGCCACCCAGAAATCAGATCATGTGTCCAATGTATTACCGATTCAAACTGTTCTAATGCTGCAGCAGCTCAATGTTCAGACAGCAATATCTGTATTCCATGTACTGCAAACACTCATTGTGCTCATTTCGTCACCAGACGATCATGTAAAAATCCAGAAGCAGGAGGCACGTGCGTCCAATGCCTCGATCATTCAAACTGTACTAGTGAGACAGCAGCGAAATGCGATTCTAACACCTGTGTTCCATGTACAGATTCAACTCAATGTACACATTTTAATACGACGAAGTTATGTGACACTTTGAGTGGAGGTGGAGGAAAATGTGTTGAATGCCTTAGTGACTCCGACTGCGCTTCTGAAACAGCATCGAGGTGCTCAGGAGGTACTTGCGTCCCATGTACAGATTCGAGTCAATGCACTCGTTTTTCTTCTACACCCATTTGTAATAGTACTTCAGGAGAATGCGTTGAATGTCTCTCAATTTCAGATTGTCCTGATGGGAAAATCTGTTCTCCTAGTGGTGTTTGTGTTGGTTGTACAAGTTCAACCCAATGCACTATCAATGAAGTCCTTTTCTGCAATACTACAATAGGAGAGTGTGTTGAGTGTCTGGCTGATGCGGATTGTCTATCTGCCACAGAATCCCATTGCTCTCTGGATAGTAATATATGTGCGCCTTGCACAATTTCGAGCCAATGTGAGCATTTACCAGACACACCACTATGTAACACCACATTAGGAGGTATTTGTGTTGAGTGTAACATTGATTCAGACTGTTCTTCTGCTTTAACTGCCCATTGCTCATCAGCCAGCGACTGTGGCCCTTGTACAGATTCTGCCCACTGTGCTCATTTATCCTCAACTCCAGTCTGCAACATCACAACCGGAGCATGCGTAGAATGCCTTGTTGATGCAGACTGCTCTTCAATGACACCATCTAAATGCTTGTTAACAAATAACACCTGCGTGGCCTGCTATCACTACCAAAACAGTTGCTATACAGTTTGTCCCAATGGAACTTCTCCTGATTCCACCAATTACACTTGTATCCAAAACATTACTACCACCTGCAAGTCATCGAGTGACTGCTTAGCAGCAGCAGATAAAACCCATCCTGAATGCAATGGAACAATGTGTGTTGCTTGTTCAGCAGATTCTGACTGTCGACAATGGCATAGTCAAGTAGAAATGACTTGTAATATCATTTCTGGAGCTTGCATGCTTGTTGTTGATCCTATCGTTGAAACAGCTGCAGCCGTTGCTTCAACGGTTACCACATCGGCCGTAATTGCTGTGAGTGGTGCAGTAACTATCAATGCTTTTACCAGCGCGGGTAGCGCTTCAAGAGGCTTTAGCACTTTGAGAATCACAAAATTAGCAGCACTTCTGAGATATATCAACATTAATGCCCCCTATCAAGTTGAGAAATTATTTGAAGGCTTCACTAGACCTCAAACCTTCATGAAAAAGATGCTTGTCGGTCTGTTTGATGAAGAGCAATATAATCAAACAATGATAAATCTCCCAAAGAGATTTGTGAAATTTGAAGATTCTAGCCTGTTTCTGAAGAATGCTGGAATGATTGTCCTTATCAGCGTGGGTGTTGGCCTCGCTATTCTACTTTGTCGGATTGGAATGCATAAGGCCCGTAAAAAACGAAGTAGAACTTGGACCAAACGATTTCTGAGCCTCCAAAAAATCGTCGAATGGAACTACATTTTAGGAATGATCATGGGATCTTATCCTGATCTCTTGCTTGGATTTGGACTCCAGATGTATGATCTACCATTCTCAAATCCCACTCCACTATCACTCATCAGCCTCGTTATTTGTGTACTCGTAACACCTATTTCAATATTATTTCCATTGATATGCTGGTTCTTGATGTCTGCAACAAACAAAGGCAGAAATCGTAAATATCACAACATTAGCAGGTATGAGGTCTTCATAGCTGATTTCAAAGAGAACAATAGCGACACCAAAACCTACCAAATGATAAGTCTGCTTCGGATACAAGCGATGGTCTTTCCATTGATCTTTTGGCAAGGCAATCCTTTGGCTCAGATTCTTTTCATGATGGTGGGTTCGATCGCGGTTAACTTCATTCATGCTACTAAAGTATCATACAAGAGCAGATTTACAAATTTTGTAATATTGACAGGTGAATTCCTATTATTCTTAAGCATGATTGGAGTGCTACTACAGATCTCAATCAGTTCTTCAAGCACAGAAACTAATAACTCCAATCACACAAGCGCAGTTGGATGGTTGATTGCAATACCTTTGATCGTTCTCATGATATTTAATGCGCTAGTTTCTCTTCTTGGAGTATTAAAATATATTTGGAATATCGTAAAAGCTGCTCGCAATCGGCCTCAGGCTCCCCCAATTTCAAACCGTTCTCTGGATTTGTCGAATCGGTCTATGCGACGCCTTGTATCTCCATTGCCAACAATTCGGCACTAAATTTATCACAAGCAAATAAGAGTTTATCATTATTGAGCTTCAAGTAGGTGTCGCTAAAACAAATGGTGATTACAAAAAAGTGCAATGTTTCACAATGTCGAATAGATTTTTCAAGATTGTCCTTCTGGTTTGAAGTTGATATTTTATCTGGTATTTGCATCACAAAAATGTTTCTTCGTAGTGTTTTTGACCTCAACCTGTTAAATTCTAATTGTGCTATTAAATTTTTAAGGAAAGTGTTTGAATTTTCTCGTTTAGGTTATCTATATGTCTTACATCAAAAATTAATCAGTTTGAACCAGCTGAAAAACATTTAAATTTAATTAAATGCATATATGAAGTAGAGAATCAACTCTTTGATGAGGCATTGACTTTCTATTTTGTTTTCTCAAGTTTAGTTTCACTTTCTCAAAAATACCTGTGCTTCTTTTTTTTGTTTAAAAATTTATGCTTTGAAATCCTCGTTAAGCGGATGTTTCTGCAGGTAAATGAGAAAATTAACTCAGAAACAAATGGCATCCAAGAGCTATTCGATTCTGAGCCTCTGAAATAAATTTTCATACACTGCTAAAAAATACGAAAACACAGCTATATTTTAGAACCGAGCTTTGCTAATCAGAAGGCACAAATAAACTTTTTCTGATAAACACAGCACATCAGAAGCTAAAATAACAACTACTGAATTGATACTATATGTTATTGGCAAAGAGAAAATTGATTCATGAGGATTGTTGCAAAGCAGAATTGGCAGTGCGAAATCGCCGGTGGTTTCAGAGAGAGGAGGGCGTCTGCCAGACCTTTGGTTCTGATGAACAAATAAACATTAGCCATGGATTCCTTATACAGGAATAATCCAGTACTTTCAGTCCCGCGAAATTTATGATTTCATCAGGACAGATCGCATGCATAATGGTTGAAGCATGCCTGAGAAGGACTAGCAGCAAAGGATCCTGCAGATGGCAAAATGGAGAATCAATGTTACAAAGATACATTATGAGAAAACATATACCTTTAAATTATATAAGTAGCATTTGTGAGGGCTAGCGATCACCTCTGGCTGTGTATGAGTTCTATTTTACTTTCTTGAAGTCCCATAATCCCACCTTTTTATGAGGTTCGGCTTTGCATAAAGCA
>ENA-UOTX01001515-UOTX01001515.1-compost-metagenome-genome-assembly--contig:-NODE-1515-length-16897-cov-10.172771_pt1 | contig 16897 bp, 4 predicted proteins | sample MGYA00238143_ERZ746982 | MGnify/ENA primary metagenome ERZ746982 (study PRJEB28758, sample SAMN06268862) | compost metagenome | isolation source: single cell | place: USA: California, Emeryville, Joint... | reverse complement strand
CCTTTTGGTGAAATTGATGTTGAAGAAGTGTTCGCCCCTGAAAAATATATTAATCATCAAGGAGACGAAGAGAACTATGCTTTGATGATTCTGAAAACACCAATTGGCAGACAGACAGGGTACTGCTGGCTGAGAGCAGTATCAGCAGAATATGTAAACGAATTATTGAAAGACAAAGTAGTATCTTTAGTGGGATATCCTGCTGTGGAGAGCATGAAAGAAAAAAGTGAGATATGCTTCGAGCAATGGAGAGAGAGAGGAATAATTCAGAAGATCGAAGAGAAGACTGGCTTTATTCACTATGATGTTAAGGCAGGCCCGAGCCAAGGTGGAGGATGCGTGTTTTATGAGAACTTAATCAAGTATGAACGCAACGTGATAGGAGTGCATGTGGGCCAAGAAAAAGATTCTGGTTTGGCTTGCATGATCACAACGGACCGATTTGAAGAATTGCTTCAATGGATTCATGCGTATGAGCTAAAAAAGAAGAAATTTAAGGAAATTATTCAAAGCAAAGACGATAAAGAAGGTGTCATCAAGAAGCTGCTGCTAAGCGGCAAGCACCTTGGAGCAGAATTGAATTTGCTGGCAGAGTATAGATTGTCTGGATTGGAAGAAATCGATCTGTCTGGCAATGGTGATATGGACGAAGGAATAGAAATTTTGTGCAAACACACATTTTGGGAACATCTTCAAAGCATTGATTTGAGGAGATGCGGCATTGGGAACAATGGCTGTACCTCTCTTAGCAAAAACGAAACTTGGAAACAATTGAAAGCGTTGTTTTTGGGAGGAAATGCTATCAGTGACAAGGGTGTGGCAGCAATAGTCAAAAGCAAAAATTTCCTTGGTCTCGAGGAGCTAGGTTTAAACTACAACCAGATCGGGGAGTGTGGAGCTCTCGTTCTAGCTGACAATAATCTCACGTGGAACAACCTTAAAAGGCTTGATTTAGGATATAACATGATTGGTGATGAGGGTGCAGCAGCAATCGGTATAAACACTCATTGGAAAAATCTAGAAGCTTTGACGTTATCTCGCAATAAGATCAGCGCCCAAGGCGCGTTTTACATCGGTAGCAACACCACGTGGGAAGGCTTGAAAGAACTTCGATTGAACAGTAATGAAATCGGTGATAAAGGTGCTATAGCTATCGCCAATAACAAGATTTGGACAAAGCTACAACGTCTGAATCTGAATCGGAACTGCATCACTGATGAAGGCGGAGAAGCCATTGGGAAGAATGCTGTCTGGAAATTTCTCGAAGTATTAGATCTTTCACAGAACGAAATTGAAGACCAGGGTGCTCTAGCTATCGGGCTTAACAGTGCATGGAGTAATTTGAAGGAGCTCTATTTAAACCACAATCAAATTGGCGCAGAAGGCGGGGCTGCTATCGGAAGGAATACGACTTGGAAAGATTTAGAAGTACTTTTTATTGGCTACAATCGAATTGGAGATGAAGGCGCTCTTTCGATTGGAAGCAATAGGACATGGACCAAGCTACAGGATCTTATGTTGGAAGGTAATCAAATTGGTAATGAAGGAGCCACAGTGCTTGGGAGTAATCCCACCTGGAAAAGATTAGAAACTCTCGATCTGCAAGCCAATGAAATAGGATATCAAGGCCAGGTGGCTCTTGTTCGAAATCCTGTTTGGAGGTATATTAAAACGATGATCTTGAGTCATTACAGAAGACCAACTCAAGAGAGAATAAATGCTCTCAATATGATTGCCCTGATAAATCCGAAGCGAATTGAGAATTACTTACCAACCCCGGTTGATTTACTTGACGAATTGTAACTAATCTATAAAAAATAAGAGTTTTGAAATATGTTCGAAGTAAACTCCTTCACATTATGCTTCGCAAAACCATTTGATACAGACAACCATAATTTAGTCAACTAGTCCATTAAAATTCTTGAGTCGTTGAGATTTCAAATGCGTAAGGTTTATTGACATATTTATTACGATGGAGTCCACTTATTATTCAGCTAAAATACTGCCAAGCTCTCAATTTATGAACTCTTTCTTCGTTTGTGAATTAAGACTGTGAGTTTGGATAAAATATTAGAAATAAACAAGACAAGCGAGAAAGAAATTTCTTCACGAATATTGGGATTGCTTCTGATCTTAGTATGCAATTATGCATGTATTTACCGGCAGATAGATTATAGAAAGGTTTTATGAGTTCATATCTAGCTTTCAATTTGTTTCATAGTGTTTCTTATGTTAATATTTTATAGAAATGGCAAAGAACTTTTTGATCATAGCTTCAACCCCTAAGCTCACCAGAATTCGTCGTTGCCAGAGGAGCAAAAGCGCTAATAACTTTTTCTCTTTTCGGAGTTTCCTTTAATCGTAACTCGTAATAAACGTGAAAATATCTCCAAACAAAATTTTCTGCTAATATGATTTCAAAGAATCACGAATAAAGTTTCGCCGACCTCTACTTCTGCCCACCATCTTTGCTACATTGTCACAAACGTTAATCCTGAAGAGCGAAGTCTCTCAATCCCAAGATTATCCCACAGGACGTTGTTTCCGATGGAAGCGTTGGTTTCTATTTGGTTTAATTTCAATTGACGAGTCCATCCAAGTATTTCTGAGCAGTATTTTTTCTTATATTGGTTGCATTGTATTTGACGATTTGATTATTATCACTGCTTGTGAGTCTCGTAGAAACAAATTGTCGTCTCAAGTTGACGAATTTTTTCATAATCAATTTTAAAGACTCCTTCAATTATTAATCGAATATCCTCAAAAAGCAAACGATATGTCCATGCTGGTTATTGCATCCGACTATATTGGAGTAGATGTTTTATGCATGTAGAAGGTTATGCAAGACTGCGTGATAAAACTAGCCATTCTAAGATACATATCACGTAAATATTCTCACCACGAAAAGAATTTCACTTCAAACTAATGAAAAGAATTGATTTATTTCTAGAATTTACTGGTCCTCCATTGAGAATCAGATATGGGAATTTTTCTATTGCTTCCAAATATAAATGATGATAGCATGAAAAGTTCCAATTTGAAATGTTATGCTTGGTTTAGATAAATACTAATCTTTGGTTCCAAGTGAATTAACAGAAAGAATTAGCTAACTCATCGGTAATTTATGAAAGTTCGCAGAGAAATTTTAATTGAATTTCAGTTTAAATTCCTACAAGTGAGTTTCTTATCTCAACAGCATTTATTTTCGCCTCGAGAATCGTTCTGTTTTTAGTTAGGGGAGATACAAGTTTTAATTCTAATACATAAAATATACAAGAGAAGTCAATCGAAAACAGGGGATTCAAAACTATCGATTTAACTTTATCAACGATTATCACCTAAGCTTTCGTGTCTCTGTTCTCTTTTTCTATGAGCGTCCAGCTTTTCCCATTTTTAAATGAAGCAAATAGAGAGAGCCCAATCTGATTATTAACCATGAGAAATTATTTTTCAACTATCGAAGGTTACTTTCATATGAGGTGAATCCAGTATAAAGCGTTTTTCCAGTCTTAAAGTCCAACATTTTCACTGTCTTATCTACAGAGGCGCTTGCAAGCATGCCTCCATCTGGACTCCATCGCACACAGTTGATCATTCCTATTAATAATAGTTCAACCGTTAAAAAAGCTATATTAAATCAAGGCAACATACCCGAATGAATTTCAAAGGTTTTGACAATCTTCGATGCTCGTTTGTCAAATATCTTGATATTCTTGTCACTACCACCCGTCGCCAGTAGATTTCCGTCATTTGGGCAAGAATCAATCCAACAGCACATACGTTCTAAGAAAAATATTGACACCAAAGAAAAAAAAACACATAAGAAGGAAAGCAACAAATTAGAATAAAGCCAAACTCCCTTCAAGAAGAGAGAAAAACTCTCATTAATTGTAATATAATTGTTAGAACCTCTATCTCTCTCAATTTGAATCGGACGCTTCAAGGCAAAGGTTTGCTTTTGAGTATCAATTATACTGAGTTGATCCCCGTCGTACTTGACAAATAATAATGGTTCGCCAGCATTGGCACTCCATTTGCAGCGGCTATCGGGATCTAAACAAGAAGTGTAAACATGAAGAACACAAGTTGAAGCTATTGAATCAAAAAAACAACAAAAATTCTTAAAAATAAGGCTGCGATCGAAAATCTTAATTACCACTGAAACTAAAACTCATCTTCAGATTCAGATGGAAGCTGTATTCATTAGTATTCACATTCGATACCAGGCACACTCCGTATCGGTCAATAGTCGCCACGAGCTCTCCTGTAGGATCGAAATCAAGCGAAGTTACAAAGTTCACTAAATTTGAATTTTAAATAGATTATTAGCAGGGAGAATAATCTATTAATTACCTTCCTTCAAGCTATATTGCGAGTGCCATCTCGATTTTCGAGTTAGTTTTACAATACTCTCAGTCTTCGATGGGGCCAAATTGAAAAGATGGTAAGCTACTTTGTCTCCAAGGGGAATAGCACGAAGGGCATTTCTTCGAGAATTATAGGTGATATCTCCTTGTCCAGTTACTAATGGAAGGTTATCCTTATTAGAAGAGATTTTAATGATAATATACCTCCAGAAACTTCCTCGAATGAATATATTTTCTTTACTTTCCCTCTTCTAGATACATCGAATATTTCTAAGTTGGCAGAATTTCTCCAATCATGATTAGCAACAGCGAGAAATCCGGTATTCGTGACCTCTTTGACATGCATCCAACTGAATCCTAATTGATTAGGGGGTCGTATCTTATTCAAAGAAAAAACTAACAAAGCATACCTTCCGAATAATTGAGTTTCGATGCGCTAAAGTTTGAGAATTCTTGTTTAGTTTCAAGTTCAACGATATTGATCATGTTATGTTCATATATGGACCAAGCAAGTAGCCTTGGAGGGATGTTGTCTATACAAAATCAGATCAGTACAATGATGATTCAAAAACAATATGTAATCAAACGATATGTGAGTTCTAAAATGAGAGAGAAAGCATAATATTGGTTAAAAGTTAAGAACCATTTATCGGTTTGGAGTTTTTCCGCCACTCGGACTGCTTAGATTCTTGTTGTTGTTTTGTTTCCTTAAGAATCTGATTGGAAGAATCAACGACTCCTTTTCTGTTAGTCCTAACATTATTCAAAGTGAGTTTTTGTTTCATTTGAGATTGCGAACTTCTTGGCAGTTTGTTCGGCATCTTTTGGGAGCATTTTGAGTTCTGTTGATTTTTTAATTTGAGCTGTGTGATATGAATAAAACTAATTTTGATTAATGAGTACAACTATTTCTCTGAAGTACTCTAACATTTCTTTTATGAGTTTTAATAAAGAGTACGACGAATGGGAAATTTTGGAAGTTGAGTTATTTCCTTTAACAATTGCGATTTCAATGTCTTTCAAGGAAGGACCAATCTTCCTTGTGTGTATTATCACTTAGACCATGAACATAGTTTGAGAATATTCCTTAGTTTCTAATAAGTAATTCATGATGAGGAAAAGTAGTTTTACGTTAACTCGCTATTTTCGCTATCTTTTACTATTCCTGAAATACAGGCGACTCAAAGTTTTGGAAATTTTATTAGCTTTCCTAATAAAAAAATACTTGGTAACTTGTCAAAATATCATAAATATCGATTGGAACATTTTCCAGGTCTATTCCTTATTTTCTGCGATAAACTCACGCAATACCATGAGAATGGGAGTAAGTTTTGCTGGACTTAGAAATTCTAGCAGAGAAAAAGTCTAGAGTGTTGTTAGAAAGGTTTGGGTAAGATACCTAATTAAGTTTTTAACAGCTGGCTGATTAAATTGCAAATCACCCTAGTTGAATTTCAACTTATTGACAACTGGTAAATTTTCTCTTACCGTGATCCTGATTGCAAAAGTGAGATAAGACAGAAAAATCCATTCGAAGTGTTGCTACCTCTTACCCTATTTCTCAAAATGAATTCCTGTTTGCCAAGCTTAACAGAGCAGGAACAGTCTTCAAAACAGCTCCAATTTCTCGATTTAATCAACAGGTTTCGTGCTAGCTTACAATTTCTCGTCTTAACTCAAGTTATTGATTTAATTCAGAACCAGGTCATCATTTCTTTATTTACTCAGCACGATTAATTAAAAATTTACACCCAGATCTCAGAATTAAAGTTGGCAGGAAACAAAAATGCTGACAAAGGACGATAGTCAAGAAAATAAAGAGATAGTTGCCTCTCCCAAAGCCAAGCCTACTGCTGAACACTGTAGAACGCAAGAAGAAAGAACAGTTGATCAATCCAACCCACCCTTTAAGGAATCGAAGCAAATACAGAGTAGACTGGAGAGAGATTCATTAAGAATATCGACAAGAATCGGAGTTGGTAATATATTTCTGCTCAATCCATAGTGCCCTCTCTCCACTACATTTTTTATACTTGTTATGCTACTCATAAAGATTTTTTTCCCCTCAAAAGCTACTTGCTTTGTCCTCGGAATTGAATAATAAGGTTAGCATTGTTGAATTCGAGACAAGGCAGCAATTTGCAACCTTTGCTGGAGTGAAACTTAGAAGGGTGAACTGTATTTTTATTCTGGATTTGATTTAGATATAATATATTTTGCTGAGATAGCGAGTGGACGCATGGACAGAAATCCCAAACACAAAATTACTTGTTTCTCTCAACCATTGTTTTGACACGTCTGCCAATCTAGAAGTATTTGATATCTCTCGGCAAACCAAAGTTAAGAAAATATACTCGTTTGAGGAGGTCTCTGGTGGTATAATTATTCTTAAAAATCTTTTTAATAATAAAGCCTTCTCCAAGTGACTGGTGAAGGAGATGTTTCCTATAATCTTCGAAGAAATATTATTGGCGCGACTCCCCTTGAAGAGAAAATCGCTTACCATCTCTTTAATTTCGCCAACTCCTTCCGATTTTAATTTTTCAAATCTTTTCCATATATAATTTGAGGTTTCTCAATCTGATTAATTGTAAAGTTTCCAAATGGATTGATGTTTGCCAAAACAATGGAAATTTGCTGGCCCTAAGAGGTAACTATATTGGAGATCTCGTGGTTAAATAGAGTTAACACCAAAGAAAATATATGTTGACCTTTCAAAGCATTTTGAAGTGAAATTCGTAAATTCGTCTAATCAAATCTACTCTAGATTTCGCGAGGAAATTACTTTCTACACCATGTGCTCGGCTATCAGCAGAAAAAGTGCCTAGAAAGCAATAAAACCCGGCAGGGTTGAGATCTTAGAAGTATTTGAAGAAATTTCATCATGCCTTTTTTGTTAAAAGAAGTCCAAAATTCTATGCCGGCTAGTTTAACTCTCTTCTTAACCGCTTATGGAGCTAAAGAGCAACTCTTCTCTGAGAAGAATAATACCTTTCGATCTTATCATGATCATGATATTCTTCTCCTTCCTCATGAAGTGGATATCCAAACAATATGCTTTTTGAAAAATCATTAGCAACTCCATACCACATTTTGAAATCAATCACCTCATGAAATAAGCCCATCCATCATCTTATAAAATTCATTTTCGAAGTAATTCTTGACCATATCAAAACAATTTTGAAAAAGCCATATCATCGCTTTCCAAGTTTGCTTGCCTGGACTTTTTTCTTACTGTTTAGATGCGACGTTGTCATATGATTTTTTTTGCTGACTCTCAGAATTAGGTAGTTCCCTTTATCTCTCTTTTTAAATTCTCATTGAAGAAGAATTCTAAAGGGATAAATTACTCTTTTCGTTTGTAACACGAAAATGTTGTGAGATTCAGAGTTACTAGTAATCCACAATCTTAAATTAGAGAGGATTCTCCCAAGTTGTAAATAGATCAAAGTCAATGAAAAAGAAGAAAAGTACCTTTGAGATCTTTGAGTCATATTTAAAATAATATGTTGAAGATCTACAAAAGATCCAAGGAGGCATTTCTCATACCCATTTTAGTACAATTCCTTCCAGCCTTCGACTACTCTTAAACTATACTGATAGCTAAACCTGAGGAAAGAAAACCTTTTTTTTTATCAATGAATTAATTGAATTTATATTATAAAAAGAAAGTTTCTATAGGGCTAGATATATATAGATAAGTCATCAATAAGCATATATCACCATTAAGATGATATATAGGAATGCTAGATCTAAATTCTTCTAATTACTCCATTAACGAAAGCTTTTTAGTTCTTCATCTTCTTATTTCTGAGTTGCGTCGCTTTCTTTACGCCTTGATAATATTCACAATTTTTCCCAAAGTACACTGTTCCTTTGTCCTGGAACTGTACCGTGTAGTAGAGATTGTTAATGTTCTTGAATGGTATCGATTTGCCTTGCTTATAGAATTGATCCTGGAACGTCACAAGTTTCTTAGCTGGATCAATCTTTACATAGAACTTGGTGTTCAGGTTGGCGACATCATCTGAGCAAATAGCCAGACTCTTATCGCGGTAGTTACCATTGAGATTAAGGACCTGTGCATTCGCAGTTTCGATGAGACCGACACAAGCAGATCCTTCCATCTCTCCGAAGGAGAACTCGAATTTGTTGACCTTGCTCTGCATGAAGCTTGTACCGAAGAGATTGTTGAAGCCTGTGCCATATGAGGATATGGTTCCGTTGTTATAGTCACCAACAATATTGGTACTTGTTCTGCCGGATAAGAACGCCAAGGCATTAGTATCTGCATCGTTCTTGACTGGAGTGGATTTAATCTGTTTCTTGAGTCTACCAAGGAGATCCAAATCGAAGAATTGTGGCTTGCCACGGACTCCCTTGATAACTTGGAGTCTATTTCCATTTAAGAAACTGTACACTTCGTTGGCCTTGTCACTGATACCACCTGTGTTCGATAAAATGTTGAACCAATATGGTTGCGCGCTCCTGACAGGGAAATAGTGAGTAGGATTAGCCTGAACGAGATTGTAGACCGTTGAGTATCCGGATGATTTAGCACATCTGTCATTACCCAGGTTGAAGTAGCTGCGTTGTCCGCAAGGGTTAACGTAGAGTGCCATATCACTAATACCGAATTGAATGCCCGCTCTTGCGCCTCTGGATGTGCTTGGAGTGGAAAGGATCGTGAGGTCAAGAGTTGGTGAAGAATGGTCGAATGTGATTTCGAGATCTTGGTAAGTATCAGTCTCGCCGAGGACATACTTGAAGACAGTTTGTCCTCCAACTTGTACGATAGTGTTCTGATCAATCCAAGATCCAACGAGATAGAGTCTAAACCTGAGGGTTGTCGTAGTATGGACAGGAAGTGCAGTGAAGACTCTGCGAATGATCGCTGTAGACTCGAAAGGTCCAAGGAGAGTGTAGCCGTACAATTGGCTGCTGTAGGGTTGCTGTCTCGTGCCTCGGACCTGGAAGTTGCCTATGTTGAAGTTGGTTCCAGAAAGTTCGAGAATCATGAGGTCAGTGCGTCTAGCTTCAGTTGCTTGCTGTCCACCGGTCCAAATACCATAGATTTCGCGACCATCGTCTTTAAGACTGACATCGCTCTGGAATTTAGGTAGGTACATAAGGTTCAATCCAAGGTTGTAGAATTGTCCATAGTGGTCGGTTCTGTATAATGAGTATACGGCGGTGTTTCCAGCCTTGGTACAAGAGCCGAGAAGGACGTTGAACACGTTAGTTACCGAGCAAGGGTTCATGTGCATGACGAAACTGTGTAGATTCCAGCCCGCGTTTGTATCTGCTTGACCGCTTCCACCAGTGACCATGAACTTGAGTTCAAGAGTTGGTTGAGTATGTACGAACTGGAGTTCGATATCTCTGAAGTCATTGTTCATTGTGATAGTTCTGGTGAAGATCTGGATGTTGTTCATCTGTACTGTATGGTCGAAGTTATTCCAGTTACCAGTACCCATCAGACGGTATCTAACGATGACCGTAGCGTGTTGAGGAAGATTTGTGAAGGTTCTGGCAAGGATGTAGTTAGCTCCGATGTTGAATGTTCCAAGAACATTAACTCCTCCGCGCATTATAATTGGTGCGATTCCAGTGCTGCTTGGGGTGGTGTATGTCCACTCTGTTGGAGAAGATTTGAGGTTCACCAGCGAAATGTGGATCTGGTTGCCTCCAAGAGCTACGTATTGAGTTCTGCTGATCGTGGCCGGTGAAACAAGTTGAGAGATTTGGAATCCGTTCAAATATTTGACAGGCTGAGTTCTGATGTAGTAGAGCTCGGCAGGTGTTCCGAGGTTGCCTGTCTGAAGGTTAATGGACCAAGATGGTTGAGTGGATAACCATTGGAATCCTTTAGGATAGTTAACGTAGGAAAGCGCATAGAAGACAGAATTTCCAGCAAGCTGGCAGTTTTGAAGTTGAGTGTTGAAGAAGTTCTTCACTCCGCATGGATTGGCGTAGAGACCGAAGTTGCTGATAGCAAATCCACCAGCATTTGTTGAATAAGCACCTGTGGCTGGAGCTGCTTCAAGACTAATGATAACATTGCTCTGAGTGTTCGGGAATTGAGATTCAACGATTCTGAAGTAGGTGCCAGCTGGTAATCTCGATTGGAATACTGGGACTCCGTTGGCTCGGAGGTAGAAGGTCAAACCAGTTGGAGAAGCAACGTTGAGTTGGAATTTAAGCGCAATGCTCTGGTGTGGGCTGAGGTTCAAGTATGCTCTTGACAGTTTGTATCCAGGGCTGATGTAGCCGAGAGCTGGGAATCCGTTCAACTGAATGGTGCTAAGAGTTCCTCTGTTGATTGACCACTTTCCGACATTATACATTGGGTTGCTGCCAACAAGGTCAAACACCAAGGTAATTGGAACTCTGCTGCCTGTCAAATAGCTGCCAGTAGTGGTAGGTACGGTGTAGTATTGTAATCCGGTGCTGGGTGAGCCGAAGTTGAGGACAGTGCCGTTGATTGCAATGATATCTCTGTCATTAGAGAATTGACCGCCGAGGACGTATCTGATCCAATTTGGTTGTTGCTGGGCAGTGTAGCCAGGGTATTGACCAGCATAGTAGATCTGTAGCAATGGGCTCTGGAAGCTGTTAGCGACTGGCATGTATGAGCCTGTGATGCTATTTAGAATGTGTCCTGCAGGAGCGTTAGTGTATGTCACTGCGAATTGGCCAATTGCCCATTTGAATGGAGCAATTGACTCTGGTGCGCCACTTGAAACGAAGCTGATTGTCAAGGTCTGTTGGCCGAGGTTATCACCGCTGCCGTAGTAAGGGAATTGAGCTTCAACGTGTTGGATTGGAGAAGTAGAGGTAATTGGAGTGCTGAGCACGTTAACTCCATTAAGTGCGATAGTGAATAGTCTATTATATCTTGGAGTTCCCGTCGAGTGGAGGTTGAATCTGACAATTATAGCATTCGTAGTTGCGGAAGGAGCAAGCGCGTATGAAAGGATGGTGTTAGGTGTGAAGTAGCCGAGGACTGGTACAGATCCAATATAGCTGACGCTTGGGGTACCGATATTGATGCTGAAGCTTGGGAATTGGAAGCTGGAGCCAACCAATTCGAGGACTGTACGAGTATTAGCTAAGAAAGGAGCACGATGACCGCTAGAAATAGTAACTCCGAGATTGGATAAGGCGTTGCAATTTGGAGTGCCTTGGTTGCCGAAGTTCAAGACAACGCCGTTGATTGCGATGATGTCTTGGGCATTATTGAACTGGCCGTTGAGGACATAATTAATCCAATTTGGTTGTTGACCTGAAGAATAGCCAGGGAATGAGCCTCCTAAGTAGATGCCGAACATTGGTGTGTAGTAGCTGTTTGCAACTGGAGTATATCCGGTGGCAGTGAGAATATTTCCTGAAGGAGCGCTGCTGTAGGTGACTGCCATCTGACTAATAGCCCACTTGAATGGTGCTGATGATCCCGTTCCAACATTAGATCCGCCTAACTGAATTCTGAAGATATTCTGAGCGTTGGCTGAACCTAGAGAGTATGGGAATTGGACTTCAACATTCTGGAAGATGTTGTTGCCGGTGATTGGAATGGTGAGAACGTTGACATTATTCGCTGAGCAAGTGAGTGGTGCTCTGTCTGCGTTGCCAGAAATCATCAAGGTAAATCTCACAATAGCTGCCTTGGTCGAAGCGAGTGGAGCCAAAGTGTATGAGAGCACGGTGGATGGTGCGAATTGACCGAGAGCAATAACCGAGCTTATTGGTACTGTTCCCAATTGGCCTTGGTTGCAGGCGAAGTTAGTCAGACTTGGTTTGCTACCCGTGAGTTCGAGGACAGTCTTCGTTTGAGGTCCGAAGGTAGAAGTAGCAAAGTTATTTGCCTGGGTGAGTGGCGCATAGCAGTTATCTGAGCTAGGAGCGCCAAAGTTGAGGATGGTGCCGTTGATAGCAATGATATCACTGCTAGGTGCGAATTGTCCGTTGAGGACATAGTTGAGCCATGTTGGTTGCTGCCCTGTGGTATATCCAGGGAATGAGCCGCCGTAGTAGTTCTGAAGAAGAGGAGTGATGTAGCTGTTCAAGCATGGGCTGTATCCTCCGGTCACACTGTTAGCAATGTGGCCAGCTGGTACTGGGCTGTAAGAGACAGCGAATTGAGAAATACCCCATTGGACTGGTGAGGTCAAAAGCTGTAGAGGAGAAGCGTTGAAGCCAATCTGAAGAGTTGTCGTTCCAGCAGAACCGGAGAGTGGGAATTGAACTTCAATATTTCTGACAAGGTTGGTGCCGGTGAGGGGAACTGTGAGGATATTATAGTTGTTCACATTCATGGTGAAAGGAAGGTTCGAACATGATCCTGAGGTTGTGAGTTGGAATCTGACAGTTGCTCCCATTGTTGAGGCAAGAGGCGACAGAGTGTATGTGAGAACGCTTGGAGTGGAAAGACCTCCGCATACTGGTACCGAGTTAAGAGTAGTGAAGCTGAGCGGGCCTGTATTGCAGCCGAAGTTACCAAGATTGTAGCTAGGTCCAGTCAACTCGATGACTGTTGGCATTTGCTTCGAGAACTGTGGGAAATAGGTATTAGCTCCCAAGTTAGGTAGGTCAGAGATAGCGTTGCTGCAAGTAGAAGGAAGGCCAGTTGATGGTGAGCCTACACCAGTTGGAGTGCCGAAGTTCAAGACAACACCATTGATTGCGATAATGTCTAACTTGTTGTTGAACTGGCCGTTGAGGACGTAAGGAATCCAATTTGGTTGTTGACCTGAAGTGTAGCCAGGGAATGAGCCTCCGTAGAAGATACCGAGAGCTGGAGTGTAGTAGCTGTTCGCAACAGGGCTGTATCCTCCGCTAACAGTGTTCGGGATGTAACCGCATGGTGCACTGCTGTAGGTGACAGCGAGTTGTGAAATCGCCCATTGGTGTGGAGAACCTGCACCAGTGCCGGAGCCTGAGCCTGAGCCTGAGCCTAAGCCAGTGCCAGTGCCGGTGCCAGTTCCAGTTCCAGTGCCGGAGCCTAAGCCAGTGCCAGTGCCAATGCCAATGCCGGACCCTGATCCCGATCCAAAGGTGATAGTGAGAGGAATGCCTCTATTCTGATCGAAATCGACACCAGACTGAGTGATAGGGAATTGAATTTCGACGTTTTGGAAGAAGTTCTGGCCGGTGAGTGGAATACTGAGCACATTTGCTTTTCCAAAGGTGACTGTGAGTGGTACATTCGAGGCTTGCCCATTAACAAGCAAAGTGAATCTCACGATACCAGATCGAGTTGTGGCGAGAGGGAACATGTTGTAGGTCAAAGAGCAAGTCGATGGGAGATTTCCAAGAGTCATGATCGAGCCCACAGGCACAAGGTTGAGAGATGCTCCTGTGACAGCGAAGTTAGATGTACTTGGACTATTACCAACTAATTCGATGACTGTCCTGGTATTTGTCAAGAAGTTAGGTACCTGCAGAGCAGTTTGGAGATTGTTGCATGCTTGAGTTGGGCTTCCCAGATTGAGGATAACTCCATTAATAGCTATGATGTCATTAGCATTGCTGAATTGACCTTGCAAGACATGTTGCAGCCAAGTTGGTTGAGCTGAGTATCCTGGGAATGATCCACCATAGTACATCTGGAGTAAAGGTGTGAGATAGCTGCTCACTACAGGGACATTGACTCCAGTCACGAGATTGGGGATGTAACCGGCTGGAGCATGACTGAACGTAACAGAAAGTTGGCTAACAGCATAATTGAATGGAGTTGATCCTGTAGATCCCAGAGATCCGCCTTGAGTTGGTGCTATACCGAAGCTGATGGTGAGTGGAACTTGTGATTTGTCTTGGCTATAAGGCATTGTGAATTGGAGCTCAATATTCTTTTTGAAGTCTGTTCCTGACAACGGGATATTGAGGACGTTCACGCCATTGCAGGTGACGCTGAGTGGTACGTTTGTAGCAGTTCCGAGAACGTAAAGATTGAACCTAGCAGTAACGGATTGTGTGGTAGGTTGAAGTGAGACCATGTAGGTCAGAGGCTGAGATGAAGGGAGCTGTAGTGCTAAAACGTTGCGGACAGGGGTTAGACTGAGGGTAGTTGATGGGCAAGAGAAGCCATTTAGGCTAGGAGTTGAGCCAACAAGTTCGAGGACCGTCTTAGTTAGAGGATAGAACTGAGTGCGGTAGTTGCCGGAACCGAATTGTGGGAGATTGCTAAGATCGCAGCTTTGTGGAGTTGTACCAAAGGATGATGGAGTTAATCCCAGGGCAGTCGCACAAGGAGTCGAAGCTGCTAAGCCTGCTAAGTTAAGAATAGTACCGTTGATGGCTATTATGTCGCTTTGAGGTGAGAATTGGCCGCTCAAAACATAATTGAGCCACTTTGGTTGTTGACTTGTAGAATAGCCAGGGAATGAGCCGGCATAGAAGATGCCCAAAGCAGGGGTCAAGTAACTGTTGAGGACAGGACTGTATCCTGAACCAACGACGTTGGGAATGTATCCGGCAGGGACACCGCTGTATGTGATTGCGAGTTGACTGATTCCCCATGTGTATGAAGGAGTTGAACAGTCACCTGGAGCGGATCCAGTGCTTTGAGGTAAGCCCGATCCAACACCTTGTCCTTGTGGTAATCCTGATCCGACGCCTTGACCTTGCGGTAAGCCCGATCCAACACCTTGTCCTTGTGGTAATCCTGATCCGACGCCTTGACCTTGCGGTAAGCCTGATCCAACACCTTGTCCTTGTGGTAATCCTGAACCAGTGCCTTGACCGAGTGGCAAGCCCGAACCGCTACCTTGACCTTGCGGTAAGCCTGATCCGACGCCTTGACCGAGTGGCAAGCCCGAACCGCTACCTTGACCCTGCGGTAAGCCTGATCCAACGCCTTGTCCTTGTGGTAATCCTGATCCGACGCCTTGACCTTGTGGTAAGCCCGAACCGCTACCTTGACCTTGCGGTAAGCCTGATCCAACACTTTGGCCTTGAGGTAAGCCTGATCCGACACCTTGACCGAGTGGGTAGCCTGCGCCAGTACCTTGTGCTAATGGAACCAAGCTAATCGTCAAAGGCACACTTGTTAGAGATGGGTTGTATGACAGTGGGAACTGGAGTTCGATGTTCTGGAACTTGTTGTCGCAGTTGATTGGAGCAGTCAAAACATTGTTTCCGCCAGCGTTGATCACCAAGTTAGCGTTTGCAGGTCCTGTCACCATAAGTGTGAATCTCACAATACCAGATCGAGTAGAAGTGAGAGGAACCATGTTATAAGTCACAGTGCTAGTTGGAGTACATTGACCGAGTGCTGGAATGGAACCAATTGTGGAAATTTTCAATGGAACACCAGTTACAGCAAAGTTAATGAGGCTAGGGCTTGTTCCAACAAGCTCAAGAACTGTTTTCGTGGTTGTGAAGAAATTTGATCGTGGTAGAATTGTTGCAGCGGTAGGCTGGAATGCATTTCCAAGATTAAGAACAGTACCGTTAATGGCAATTATATCGTATTGAGGAGTGAACTGGCCATTCAAAACATAATTGAACCAATTTGGTTGCGTAGTATAGCCAGGAATTGAACCACCATAGTACAGCTGCAGAAGAGGAGTGTAGAAGCTGTTGACACATGGGCTGTAGCCTCCAGTAATGTAGTTAGGGATATGTCCAGCAGGGACATTGCTGAATGAGAGAGCCAATTGTCCGATGGTCCATTTAAATGGAGCACTGTTGGCACCCGCACCGGTACCGGTACCGGTAGGAGCGAAGCTAAAGGCAATAGCAAGCTGACCTTGTCTATTGTCGCCGCTTGGAGAGAATGGGAATTGAATTTCAATGTTCCTGTAAGTGTTCGTTCCTGATATTGGGATCGTGAGCACAGGAATTTGGTTGGCAGTGACAGTTAAAGGAACATTGCTTGCTGTTCCGATGAGGTTCAGAGTGAATCTTAAAGCGGCAGCTTGAGTAGTTGGAGTGCCTTGGAAGGATGTCGTGAGAACACTTGTTGGTTGAAGGTATCCAAGCATTGGTACAGAGCCTACCATGACGACGGAGAGTGGAGTGTTGCATGAGTAGGTTGGGAATTTGAAACTTGGACCAACGAGCTGAAGTATCGTTTTGATTGCTGGACTGTAGCTCAAAGGAGACTGTAGGCTCTGAAGTGAAGGAATGCTAGAGAGACTTCCAGTTATAGGAGATGAAGCAGAACCATAAGAGCCTGGTCCACAAGAGCTTGGACCGAATACGTTGCCAAGTCCTGGACCCATATTGCAGCCTGGGCCGAGATTAGATCCTGAGCCAAGGCCAGATCCTGGTCCCATACCAGTTCCTTGTCCTCCTTGACCGAGACCAGATCCTGGACCTCCTTGACCGAGACCAGAGCCTGGTCCCATACCAGTTCCTTGTCCTCCTTGACCAAGACCAGATCCTGGACCCATGCCAGTTCCTTGTCCTCCTTGACCGAGACCAGTACCTGGACCCATACCAGTTCCTTGTCCTCCTTGACCGAGACCAGAGCCTGGTCCCATACCAGTTCCTTGTCCTCCTTGACCAAGACCAGATCCTGGACCCAT
>ENA-UOTX01001514-UOTX01001514.1-compost-metagenome-genome-assembly--contig:-NODE-1514-length-16920-cov-32.552633_pt1 | contig 16920 bp, 16 predicted proteins | sample MGYA00238143_ERZ746982 | MGnify/ENA primary metagenome ERZ746982 (study PRJEB28758, sample SAMN06268862) | compost metagenome | isolation source: single cell | place: USA: California, Emeryville, Joint... | reverse complement strand
ATAAAATGCCAATGCTGTGGAGAGAAATGCACTTGCAACCCTTGCAGATGCGATGAAGGAGGCTGCGGTGAAAAAACAGAATGCATAAAGGATTGTACATGCACCAAATCAACAGTACTCGGAGAAGGAAAGGAAAGAGCAAAATGCCAATGCTGTGGAGAGAAGTGCACTTGCAACCCTTGCAGATGTGATGAAAGTGGCTGTGGTGAGAACAAAGAATGTGGAAAGGGCTGTACGTGCACGAAAGCAACTACCGAAAAAGGCTGTTCTTGCCATACCTGCCAATGTCTTGATTGCAAATGTGCCTAAGGCAAGACCACTAGTCTGCCTGAAAACCTTCGCAGCTAAGAATTATAATTGTCATATATTTTAGTTGTCCGAATTAGTTGTATATTCCAGCTTATCAAATAGATATTTCAAAGGACCTTATTATCATCATCTATGATTCATATTGTCAGTAATCCCATATATATTGAAGATTAACCATCACCATAACATAACGTGCAACAATGAAATGATTTCCTAAACAGTACCACTTTTATTCATTATAGATTAGACCCTTCCAATGCATATTCATCCCCTAACCAAACAAAGATGCATATGAAGCACGCATTCTCACTCGAGTCATATTCGGGCATATCGCAGGTGACCCTACATCATACAAACACGGAAAATTAAATCCATAAAATTTCGTCAGCACATGCATAGTCGATTTCAGCGCTCCATCACACCAAGCAGTGAAATCCAAATTATACCCCTCTCCAATGAGAGAAAACTTTGGGTTATTCGGAAGCGGGCGATGTGACCATTTGAAAATTTGATCATTGGTCAAATTAGATTTCGGTATCTGGAAATGCCATGCATTTTCATGCACATAAATATGCAATTCCCACGGCTCCGGCACGACAATATCTGTGAACAGCAGTTGTAGACTCGACACTACGGTTTTCTTTAGCAGATCTTTCTTTTCTGGGAAAGTCTGTGCGAACATCTTCCACAATTCTACACAAGCTCCGTCATCGTAAACCGCTCTTGTAACATTCTGATCTCGACCGTAAGGGAAAGTCGGTATATCCATCGTATTAAAGCAATTCTCATGGCTTACCACTCGACTCAGGTTCCTATAAAACTTCGAGCGCTCCCACCAGCGCTCTCTCCACCACGCCGTCACAATAGCAAGTTGCTTCGGCACAATCATATTGAATTCTTCAGCAGCTTGGATCTTCAATGCAACATTTCCTTTAAGCATGCGAAAATGATAAGGATCGATGGCGCAGAGCACTCTCCCCGCTAGAATTTTATGCTTGTCTGTTGAAATAATAAACCTATAATCTGAATCACTGTAATCTATCGAATGCACCGTGTGGTTCAAATGGAACTTGACGTTATGACGCTTCGCGTGATCCAACATTTTAATGATGTACTGCGACATTCCGCCTGCTGGGTAGTAACGTTCTGGGTCAAGCCCCATGTCACGGAATTCATTGATGAAAAATTCTAAAATCCCTTGGGACGATACGCTGGTAAAAGGGCTATTATACCGGATGGATTCACGGATAAAGGCCAGCCCTTCGTCTCCGAACATTGATTGGATATAAGTTGGGAAATCAGCATAATGAGAGACAACTGTGCGATTCTGCAAATACGTTTGAACTAGCAAAGCAAGTAGATCCATGTCGGTCTCGGTGCTGTTCCCTAGGCTGCAATTGAGATTGCGAAACACGGTTTCGCACATCTTCTTCGAGTCGCTCCTTTTATTGGTTATATCTCGATAAAAGTGCTCGCCGCGTACTTTTAATAATTCTACATCGCTTTCTTGAACTTCTAGTTTCATTCCTAGGCGCTGAGAGAGGTTCAGCATAGTGAATTGAGCCGAGGTAACTCGGAGCGCGCCAACGCCGAAAACGGGTCCGCCAGGTTCTGCGGATACATCGTAAATGCGACCACCAAACCGCTCGTTTTGCTCGATCAAGCATAGTCTTGGTCCGTATTGTTCAGCGAGTTCGTAGGCTGCGTATGTGCCGGCGAACCCAGCGCCTAAAATGGCGACTTCACAGCGGATTACGTTGCCAGACAGTTTGGGAAGAAGAGAAATAAGAGGATTTCCAATGACAAGATTCGTGAATGCTGTGTAACAAATGAAGGTTGAAAGACTTGTAAGGATAAGGCTTCTCATAGGCTGCTAGTATTAGATTGTTTTATTTTTTTCTCAACTGTTATTATTGAATAATAAAAATGATCTCTTATAATGGAGCGATTACTGTTTGTTCTATTGACAAACAGTAATATGCGAGAGATTCTAGATCTTCCTTAGTTTAAGAAGAATGAAATGAGAGCAATTCTTTTTAATTTTCACCAGATGATTTCAGCCAGCCTACAAGAAATAAGTCCAAAAGGACTGATTCTGTATAAATCTAACTTATTTCTCGCGGAATAGAGTGAGAAAACCGTAGGGATGTTGATTCAGAGTTTGAATTCATGTTCTCTAGGCTAGCAGCTCATGAAGATGCGAAGGTTGATTGAGAAGGATTCGAAACAGTATTACTGTTATTATTAAATATTGATGATTTTTATTTCGTGCTGTTTTACTCAAGAAGCTTAACTCTTCCTCTAGAGACGTTTGAAAAGGTTTTGGACGCCTCTCCATTTTTCTCAACAGGTATTACTCAGCAGAACATTTCCTTAGCAATGTCATTTGTTAATTCGAAAAATGATCCAGAATACATGAACTTAGAGACGAACTTTTTTTGAACGGACACGTTTTTAACCATATCTCCTTTCACGGAGCCTCTAGTAAGCATCTAGATCCAAAAGGAGATTAAAAGATATTAGCTTTTATCGTCCTTATCAGCTACAAATATATAAGAAGCTTGAGAGCTAATCCATCGAGGAATTATCAAAATGATTAGAAAAGAAAGAGACACTGTCCGATTACTCTCATTAGTTTTTCTCTCTACGAACGAAGCTGTTCACGTAAATCCATTAGACAAGCCTTCAAAAGGCGATGAAACTTCCCAAACATTTTGTTGAATTAAACAGAGACCCTAGTTTAAATTTATTTGATCAAGCCTTTCAGCAACACAAATTTACAAATCCATTTAAATCTCCACCTTTCTAAAGCACCAGAAGCGATTTTTCTATGAGAAACGTTAACCATCAAACAAATATATATATAGATAGAAATATATAATGATTTCCACCATTCACATATGTTTTTTCTCACTTCAGGTTTCACTTTAGGAATTTCTAATGGCAGTCCGCATCCACGCTCCCTCTCTCTCTTCCAGGAAATACTTGATGTATTAAGTCAGTTGGCTATGGAGATATTCAAGTATTTGTCAATTTTGCAACAACAACAAAAAATAAAAAGAATCGCGATTCCTTAAATAAATTATTTAAAAAAATAACAAAAAATCCCGCTTTTCAACATCACAAGCCCACTACGTAAGCGGCTCGCCTTTAAACTCGAGTATAATTATATCTAAATCTTCCGGCGGCAGCGCATAAATCAACTGTAGCATCTCACTGCCATCACTATCTTTACTTTCTTTGAGTGTCGCATCCTGATTATTTTCTTCCTTTCCATCCGTTTGCATCACAATTTCCTCCTCATCTTTCGCACTTATAATATCCATTTCTAGACCCAATTCATAATAAAAATTGCAAAATCGTTCTTTGTTGTCATAATTGGGCAGCAAAATATCCAAAAGCGCCGTGTCTTCAAGCGCTAAAAATGAATGAATATTTCCCTTATTCGGACCCAACTCCAAAATATCACCAGTAGAAAAAACACGGTCTGACTCCAACTTTGCTTCTAAACTATAACATTGCATCATTCGACCTGCTTCAAAATAACAATAATTACATCGTGCCAATTGATGATAAATCGTTCTCTTGATAAACCTTCTTAGCGAGTTTAAACTGCGTGGATTTATCTACCAAGTCCATGTTTCGTCTCTGTATCTTCCCACATAAAACTTTGCTCAGTACCATCATGCCGGGATGATCGTGAAGGGATAACCTACTAAACTGGAGTTAGACAGGGACAATGAGCATTTTATAGAGACAATGAGAGAAAGATCCAATTTAAATAAATAAAGTGCGCTTATTTACCTTCCTTTCGAAAGACAGAAAACTCCGACGCACAGATTATCATTTTCAATGATATTAAAATAGCTGATCCTGCCCTCCTTAAAGAATTCCGTATGATTATTGGTCCGAATTCCAAGGTCTTCCTTAGTTAATTGCTTAAGATCGTTCAACATTGCTTGGAAAGAGGCAAAATCTCGGCAGTTGATAAGCGCTTCGGTGCCGAACTCTGCATACTTCTCCAAGAACTCCTTAGCGGATTGTACAATGCTTTTCAGCATAAAGGCGCCCTTTTCGTGAGATTGAATGACAGAAATTTAGTTGGGTTGTGCTGACTGAAATATAAAATAAGTAGTTAAAAGCTTTGAACGCTTGGCTGTAGTAAGGAATTTCGGACCGTTTTTATTTTTTTAAAGAGAGTCAACGATTTAATTTGACAGGCTTTTAATAGTCGATAAATAAATTGAACTTCGAAGAAATGGGCTTTTTGCTGCCGCAAGCAGTAGAACGACCAATTTTGCTTTATTATTTCAACGTTTGATTCAATAGAATCCCTTCTTTTGATAAATACGATTTAGGTGTTTAATTGGTTAGTTTTTAATTAGTTCGATTTGAGAAAATAGAGATATCCTGCTTCTTTTCTTAATTATAAGCCTAGCAGTTGAATTTAGCGTCGTATTGTTCTATACAGTTGAATTGATTGAGCTAGAAACAGTTGTTGTAGGAATAAGGAATCAATTATGGCCTGCAAAAGAAAAATAGGAGAGTTTCCTCAGTCAAACGAAAAAAAGCTGAGTTTTTCCTATGTATTGGAGGAAAACTTGGTGGTTTTTACAATTGCCTTCATATAGCCATCGAGCTGAAGCACTCGGAGGTAAATTTGAAGATTTCTAGCAGGAGTTAGAGTTCTTTGATCAGGGATGATATGGATATGACGGCAGAATAGTCTCGATACATTTTTTTCACTTCGAAATGAGCAGATTTAAGCCTCGTTTTTTATTCTGAGGAGAAAGGCTTGCCCAAGGAATCAGTTGAATCGAAGAAAACCGTTCGAACTCGAAAAAATGAAAAATAAAGATTTAATGTCCAAGATGGCTGTAATTTTTGGCAATCGAGCTTAAAAACATGATAGTGGAAGGCAGTTCTAAGCACGTTTGACTTCTTAGCATTTGATAAGAAAATATGAAACAAGAGACTTCATCGAAAGTGATAGAAAAACCATGGAAATTCTGATCTTAACACTGATTTTTTTATGAGGGGAAATAAACATACTAACCTCTTACATTCTCTGTATAAGCTAATTTTGTCAAGAGCAATGGATCATAAGACAGGAAAACACCAGAGTTTATCATCTAAAAGCAAGATCATTGCTTCTTATTCGATTTAATTTTATAGTAGGCTAGCAGTCTTGTCTCTTTCTCATCGACTATAAATTCTTACTTTCTTATCTTGCTGATGGATATTACAAGAGATTTCATTGAAAAAGATCATTAATAGGCAAATAAATATCAGATGTACATTGAATTCGAAAACAGGGAGGCAATATACTACATAATCAAGATTTACACTAAAGAGTGTCAAGAAAAACTCCTTTGTATGAAAGGAGATGGTAAGTTAGATTTCTTTAAAGCTAAAATTTCATTTTAGCAGAGGCTTTGTTTTCACTGAGCAATCTAAAAAACAATTAATTCCAAAAAGAATATTCATTTACCTTGTGAGCTTAGTGATGATCTGAGCCGAATCTTTGGTACCCAGCTGCTGCTGAATGCTTTCAACAATCTTCCCATGCGATCTCTGTTGGGAAAACTTCATATTTTCGATGGATTCCATCAACACCTTCAAAAAATCCTCCAGCTTGATATTCTCATCGATGTTCAAATATGTGGAGACAACCTACAAAAAGTTCATGGTTAATTGACTGGTAATGCTAAAGTGAATTGAACCAGCTTGAAATTGTCCAGTTCAGCGTGCTGTCTGTAGATCTGATTCAATTTAGACAATGCGTTTTCAGTGTCATTGGTTTTGAATAACCTTCTGAACTGCTCGAAAAACTACATAAATTGGCTCAGGCACAGCTGGAAAAGACTATTACCATTGTGAATTTTTCTGCGTTAGGATCAGAGTGATGATTTCTTCGATCTGTTTTTACAACGTTCAGGGCCTTGACTTTCGCGACCTGAATTGAGGGTTTTTAAAGGGCTAAATTAAGGAGAGAGAGATACGATTTCTTCGTCTTTGGTCCGAGTGACATCGCATCCGATCACTGAAGCAAGTTTGCTTCGGAATCGGAGAAGCTCATTGACGGATTTATTATTCTGGCTCCATTTTCGCAATGTGGCTGTCATTTTCTGCGGTATTTTTAAGAACTAAGCTATGCAGTTCTAAATTACGTCTAAATTTCCACTCCACTCGTTTGGATCGGCCTCAGGAAAAACAATATTATGGACTTCAGTGAGCATTTTTTCCATTTTAGGAAGCTGGATTCGTAATATTAGCAACCAAGACAAAAAATATCTAAATACCAATTTGATGATTCTTTCGGTTTTCTGCACATAAGGCACGATTTGACGGATATCACCCGTATTATAAATCTTGCTCAGCTAAATTGACAAAATGATTATTATCTAATATCATATATATTGCAATTTACTTCAGCGAGGACTTTTCGGCAATCTTCATGCGAAAAATAGTTGAACGGATCAGAATGAGTCTTTATCTCCACGCCTACATCAGAAGATTCCGAATGGGTATGCGAGAACCTCACCACCTTCTTGGCGTCGCCAGCGTTAGATTTTCTATCTCCATTACTGCCTTTGAGATTGGAAAGCTTGGACTGACTCGAATTCGAGTCTAAAATTATTGAATTGTTTCCTGAGGAATTCTGCGCATGCTCATAAAGTCCTCCTCGAGATGAATTGCTTATTGAGCGAGTTTTCATGGCTGGCTGCCTTCCAAGCGTATCTTTCAAACGGTAATTCTCTTTCTCTTCAATTCTCCTCCCGAATTGCGGTACCTCTTTCTTCCCGACGTCTTCAGAGTCAATAGTACTAGTCCGAGAACTCGTTTCCTTGGATATTGGTCTATCGGCTCTCTCCATTGCAAAAGTAGTCAATACTAATAAGAAAATAAATTAGAATTGCAACTCCTTCAATGACTTAAAAAAAGAAAGAACTAAAGCAACAAAAATGCTCATTTGTCACGCGTAGAAGCCGATAGTTAAACAGTTTCCCGCAAGAAGAAACAAAATAGACTCAAGTTTACCTGGCCTGCGAATTGGGGGATTTCTGCAATCTATCGTTTTTTCATAAGCATTCGGGCTGCTTAATTGTTTCTGCAGTTCCTTTATTTCCTGTTGGATATCCTCTTTATATGCCTCACAAACCTTGTTCAGCGCTTCCAACTTATTGGTTTCTACCTTCTCAGCACGAATAGTCTGCTTAAAATTTTCGGTTTCACGTTTTCTTTGCGCATGTAATGTTGAAGTTGGGCTTAAATAATCCGATCTGCAACGGCCCATCGTATCTTGACCGAAATTATGTGATTGATACTCTCGTTTTGGTGGTTGACGCGTAAATTCCGCTCTGCTCACTGCCGCTGGAGAAATAATGTTCCTGCAGCTGCTGACTGTCCTGGTATATTGAAAGTCATCAGCGCAATCCGGCTTCAGTTCAAGCTGCCGACGAGGAAGCTTATGCTGATCAAACCCGTTATTTAATTTTTCACAAAGGAATTATGTTACCATGTTGTCGCAGCTTTGAAGGAATGATAGATGAAATAGCTGTTTAAAATAAAAGAAATAAAACTCTTCGAAATTTAACAACTAAATTTTTGAATTCGCAAATAACACACTGAAAACAATAAATGATTGCTTTACAATGATATCTGAATACGCCTCTCAAATGCATGCATTAATGGGTCTTTTACTGAGGAAGCAGCGGTTTCGATGAACAATAACCATCCCACTTGAAATGCGCATACGCAGAGAGTTTTTAGAGATTTCTAAAGATTACATTCATATATGTAGAGCCTCCTACAACGATAATTGTGTAAAGCATCATCTATAAAACCGGAATGAACTCAAAAACGATTTCAAACAATATAAATAAAAAAAACCCGGATAAATTAGCTCCTAACAAAGGAGGCACATTGGCGCATTCTTTTTGCATGCTTTATGAATCTTATGACCACAGGGCAATGCTTCCTCGGTACCTTTCGCCAAAATCCCTTTGCATGACAAACAATGCTCTTGCTCGCTGCCTCCATCTTCTGTTTTCTTCGTAACTATTTTAAGTGAAGTCCACACCACCTGTTTGTCTTCTGTCGGGTCAAATCGCAGGTAGAAATTGCCGACAGGAATAGCCTTCTGCGGCTTGAATACCTGGTGCTCTGAGCCCACAAATCTCCTCCCAACGTACATATACGAGCAATTGTTAAACGCACAAGTTTCAAGCTTGACACAATTCTCACACATTGGACATTGTGGCTTCTTTTGATCAACATAGAGATCGAAGATTCCCATTCCCATATTCATTACTACGTATTGTCCTCTTGCAGGACAATCAGGCGTTTTGCAGATTCCTTCGAGACAAAGTCCAGGCCGAGCGATGCGCCATTCAGGGGCTGATTTACTAAATTCAATCTTTTTCGAGTTATCTTTATTATCGATATCAGCGAAGTTGAACACTCCGACACTTTCGTACATCGCGCGGTTTGTTCTGAAGCAAACGATAGTATCCCCTGGCTTTATGAGGAGGTTACTGATTTTTGTAGAATCGGACAGGCTGTCACCGTCGAAAATCAGCTTTAGCATATCGCACGGCAGTCCATACTGGATATCAAGCAACTCTTTGATCTCCTCGACGGTCGTTTCAGGTCCCACGGAAATTTTTTTGATGTCATTGTTGTTTACTTTCACAGAAATTGGCATCGAGCCGCCATTGACAGGCTTTATGACCAATTTGCTGTCTTTTTGAAGATTGATCTCGATCTTTTTATTGCTTCGAGATAACTTGTTGCTTTTCGCACCATTTTGTAAAACCACTAGAAAACTTTCGGGTTTGACATTGAGCGCTGCTGCGATTTCCTGAAAGAGAAGCGTGCCTGAAGCGTTGGTGGAAAAACGCAGCTTGAAAGGCGGTTTTTTGAAGCTGGAATGGACTTCAACGGGAATTTCTTTCTTTATTGTGAAATAGAGCGGTTGTAGATCCTGGAAATAGCTCAAATATTCATCGGAATCGATGTTGCCGCTGTAATACGTCTCGAGGATCTCAATGAATGCTCCTGTAGGTAGGCGTTCCGAGATGCGCTTCTCAGCCTCTCTGATCGTCATAGTATTCATTTCAAGGCCTTCGACTGCAATAGAGTACACGAGAGAAGGGTCGCTTTTGTTTACTAAACGGAAGAATTGAGGGCATTCCAAGGTATCTGAAATGATAATATCATCTATGGTAATAGTCGTACTTTGCATTTGGAATCAGGGAAATCGAATGTAATATTCTGCAATTGGAATTAATTTTTACCAAGTAAATCGAGCTACATTCTTCTAGGTGCCGATGAGAGCAAAATGATCGCGGTTACATTTGAAAAAAACTTAAGTAAGCTTCGGATACCAAAGGAAGCTTGGGTTAAACGGCTATTTTGCTTATATCAAGTAAGATATTTAGTGAAAATGTTTTTTTTCTAACTATTGTGAGTGAAACCAGACAGAACTTGTTTATTTATGTTTGCGCACCGATTAAATTTTTATTGGATGAATGTGTCCTCCCATGCCTTTCTTGAGACTCCAAAGCGATATTTAAATTATACGATGCTTTTCCAGATTTCCTTGGAGGTTTTTTTCTTATAAACTCCTTGATCAAAATCTTATAAGACTCAGCGATATTATCATTTTGTGACATAATAAAATCAAAAATTTGCCGCTAATTTCTGCTTCTAAGAGGAATATGCGATTTATTTGACCTCGCTTCTTCACAACAGAGTCACGGCTCTTCAACTACTCACTTTCAGTGCCACCCGTTTAAGATTATTGTCGCATTTTGCGCCAACGCCCATAAATAGAGAATTCAATATTAAATTACACTCTACCATGGACCACATTGCTATTTTACAAACCCAAATATATTAGAATTGAACCACGAAAATCCATCGTCAACCACAAAGAACAAAAAACAAAAAAACCACTTTTCTATACGAAAAATGTCATCTTGGTGGCTTTAAAATCATTTAAGAGACCCAATCATATGCCATCCCTGCTCTAACACAGGTAATTCCTTCAGCTCAAGCGCTTAGAAAATACAACAGCAGTTTTTCGTCGCATAATTATCTCCGTCATCTATATTATATTGCTTGTAACTCTCTACTTCCTTGATCTCACATAGGTCGCCTCTGAACTGTATTTTATGCTTTTTGCTCCCAGGCCTTATCTGATTCCCGAGACTATCGCTTCGGGAGTTTCTCAAGTCTGAACTCTCACCCATCCGCGATTTTTTCAGAATGCTGGCCCTTGGTTTAGGTGACGAATTGCTTTCCCCATTGTAATTCTGGCTGAGTAACTCGACTGTTGGTGAGCGCTCCTTCGTGCTAGTTTTGTCCACAGACGAGGTTCTGTCCATACTGGACCTCATGGGTTGGTTATCCATCTTTGCGATTCACTAATTTTTTATTTCACAGATCTATCACTATAATAAGATCAAAAAATTTTAAGAAAATCAGAGGAATTTTCAAAATTACGATTGGAAGTTTGGAATTGAGACGCTGAAAAAAATTAATTTGAGCAAGGAGTAATATGCGATGGTTCTCCCTGTGAGATGAGTCCTGAATAGAGTTTCTATTTGTTTGCGTTTATTTGAATTTTAATTGGAGTGAATTAATTAGTATTGAAGATAAATGAACGAGAAAAAATATTAATTGCACCTGAAATCGCATTATTATGCTAATGTTTCAGCTTTTAAAGGAGAATAAAAACTCATGACTAATTTCAAGGCATATATATACTATTGATTTCTACCAAAGTCCTCGGCTAAAACGCTTTGATAGTTAATAAAGTTCATTGCAACTAATCGCAATGGTGATGGCGGCGGCGATGACGACGTCTCAATCCGCGATATCCACAGTCTCTATAACCATAATCACATGGAGGCCTATAGTCGCATCCGTCATAATAGTCAAGGTCACAGCCCCGATATCCATAGTCACAGCCTCGATATCCATAATCGCAGTGACCATGTGCAGCTTCCACGGTTGAGAATAGGAAAGACGCAATCAAGGCGATAATCGAAAAGAGAAAGTTCAGTTTCATTGGCTTGTTTTGTCTTGTTTTTGGTGATGTTGAAATGTGTCAGAGAATGTTTTATAAATAAAAAAAAGCGCTCTGAATTTATATGCGAGAGAAGTACTGATAGGCAAATTTATCAGCAATGCTGAATCATCAATAATGATTGTGCGTCGAAATATCCAAACAATTTTGCTGGTCAGATATTTTGATATTAATTGATTTTTTCAACGATTTACTTGAGACTCAAAATTAACTGTTTATTCAGCTATGTACTTGATTTAAAATATCGAGTCAGAATTTATCTCTTGGCTCTGCAGTAATAATGAATATTTGATACTTGACTCTAATTAATTTTCAGTGAAGACTTTCTTGCTTGGAAATAATGGCTTTAAGCAGTTGGATACCAAATAAACAGTAATGGTGTGTTTCGAGTTCATTGAACGGGTAAATAGGTTGTGTTTTGATTAACCTTCTGACTGAGTGGACTTTTTCTTCTTTTGTACACTGGCTCATAGCAATATCCTCTCTATGCTGAGCTCTTAAAAAATTCATTTTGCAATTCATATTATCTAGCGGCACTCTCATTCTCATAATCTGAAATCTTTCTGAAAAACATCTCTTTTTCTAGCCTATGGCTCTCCACTGCTAGTTTTACAACCTAAAAAACTTTTTATTTTTCCTGGAACATGATTCAACTCCTACAAGAATAATTTTTGGTTTGAGTAGTGTTGAGTAATATTGTGCTATTATTGAATGAATTATAGAAATATTATTATTGGAGACAATTTTCAGGAACAATAAAATGAAATTCTTAAGCCATTGTTAAGCTATTGGAGAGAATAAAAAAATGAATACTAATTCTTATGTGCATATCTATATGTATGTGTGTGCTGAGGCTTCAATATGACACGCATCTCCAGTTAATAAAGTCCACTCTACTGCGCTTAATCGCAGTGGTGGTGATGTTTGCGATTTCTCAGGCGACGATGTCCACGACCCTTGTATCCTTTACCATAGCCGTATCCATAATCCTTATATCCAAAGTCACATCCAGGACGTCCATAATCGTAGTCAAGATACCCATCATCACAACCACCCCATCCCATCATGGAAGCAGCTTCAGCGGTCGAGAATAGGAAAGAGGCGATTACGAGAATAACCGATAAGAAAAGGTTTTGTCTCATTTTGATTCTTGTTTTCTTGATAAAATGTCTTGAATATTATTTGATACAACAGAGTGAGCTCCTCTGAATTTATATCCGAGTGAGTTACTGTTTCAGCATGTTTCAGCAATGTCGAGTCATCAAAAACGAACAAATGTCGAAATTTATCATTCCAATTATACTGATCTTCAATTATGAATCATCGATTTTCTTGATTACTTATTTTATAATCAAAATTCACTGTAATTACTTGATTTAAAAAATCTGATTAGAATTTATCATTTTGATTTACAGTAATAATGATTTTATCATGATTAGATTTCATATCAATTTCCAGTGAAGATCTTTTGCTTGAAAATAATGACTTATGTCGCTGGACGACAAGCAGAGGCAGCATGCAGATGATGTACTGTATTCGATCAGCTTAAATGTGTACGATAATGACTGAAAAATCGCTTTCTGATGAGAGTTAATCCAGTATACTCCTCAATTGAGCGAGTTCAATGTGGGATTCCTTATGCAACGCAACTATTGTGTTTTTTTTCTTTTGCAGAAGTATTAAGATTTTTGCAACTAAGGACTAACACTTAGCATGGGATACACATTTTAGAAAGATTTGAGTATATCAGATAAAAAAGGTCGTTCAGAAGAAAATATTCTAGTCTTCACAGTAAAGTACGACTATTAATTGCTTATTGAAACTTTTACACACTAGCATTTCTAATCAAACCAATATCGTAAACCGATTTCAAAAATTTAGGCGACTGAGTCTGAAAAGCGTCTCTTGTTTCTGCTTTTCGATTAAACCATGTTGCTCCTCAGCAATCTTTTGCTTCCACTCTTCTTCAAATTTCGTCAATGCCTCCTTTTCTTCTTTATTGGTTTTCTCAAGCAGCTTTCGCTTCAAAAGGGCAGCTAAAATCACAGGAAAATGTTACTAAATAACTCAAATATCTTTATTTATACAGCTATCTTGCATTTCTGTTTCGATGTTCTCGCGGGATTCTTGGTATTTCTTTTGTATCTTTTCAATCTCTTGTAGCTTTTGCTCTTCAAGCTTTGCAACAAGCTCTTGGATTTGGATTCCATGGTTAATTTCCAATTTATCAAGGAGCTGCTTCTTAGACTTCTCCATGATTAAATTCTTATGTTGCTGGGGTATTTTGTCAATGTCCGGCAAATCTCCCCATGATCTCCTATGGATGCTCTTGGTCGCATCCTTTTCCTGGGTGAACTTCTCAGATAAGTCTGTTAGAGTGCATGTATTCCGCTTGCCAGAATAAATTTTCCTCGATATTTGGGCGCCGTCTCTCTTCTCCTCATGATCAGCGGTCTGCTCTAACTCCAATTTATCAAGGCTGCTGTCGAGTTTTGATTCAGTGGTTTCTTGTTGCTGATTTTCGCCTTCAATGCCTTGACTCTGAATCCCTTGCTCGATGGGTTGATATTTCTCTTCTTCTTCGGTAATTTGCATCGCTGCTTCAGAGAGGCTGGAATTCTGCTCTGGTTCGGTGGAGACTGGCTTATGATCTGTGTTTATTCTTGTGGTTTCGATTTCTTCTTCTTTATCAAAGTCTTTTGAAGTCTCTCCTTTAATCTCATCCAATGCTATTGAAAGGGGATTTATAAGAATTCAAAGTATGTATCAAGTGTACATGCTCCATGAGATTTGTTTCCTTCATTGGTTGGACTTTCAGGCGATTTTTCTTCAGTCGTTAGCGCTGACAGAATCAACTGCTTGCTTATTTTGCTACTGCTATTCCTTCTATTCTGCACCATAATCTCATCTTCCAAGTCTCTTGATGCCCCTGAACTTCGCTTTCTGCTCGTGACAGGCTCCTTTTCTGCTGAGAACTGCTCTGGATGCAAACGCCGGAAATGCGCTTTTTTGCGTCTTTCTAACTTGCTTTTCATCATCGCTCTTTGGGCACCCAAACTGTTCTTTATCAACATCGCGACGCTGTTCTGCCCAATTTCATGCGATTTCAAAATAGATCCAGCATGTTCCTGAAAATGAATTTTATCTTCCTTTGCCTTTTTGAAAAACTCCTCTTTTTTCTTCTCTTTATCGTCTTGCAATGAAGTCTAAACCCACTTTCAGAACGAGAAAAGAAGCCATATTTTTACCACAACCGTTTTCTTCGTCTCTACCGTATTATTCATCGCTTGCACCACGTTTGTTTTCGATAGGAGCGCCTGCGTCTTTGATAAAAATATCAAATGGCGATCCGAGTTGATTGATTCGTAATACTCCATTGCTTGCTTTGAAAAAACATTTGTTGCTGTCAAATTTTATGTCTGTTATACCTGGTACAAATTGATCAATTTCTTCACGATCTCGATATTAACGTTTTCCTTCTCTATTTCCAGTTCACAGTCAAGGACCTGCTCGGCAAAGTTATCAGGAAGTCGTTTTGCTTCTTTCTGAGGGGTTTCTTCAGGCTTTTTTTCTTTATCTTTATCAGTGAGACGCACTATTTAATGATAAACGTCAGTTATTGTGCCCAATACATGCCTGTTACCCTGTGAAATCGCTCGCTTTACTGTCGTGTTCAATGATTCGGCGTTCCCGAAAAGGTTTTTGCTCCCCGAAGACGCAGCTGCACCAAATAGTTTTAGCTTTGAAAATTTTTTCATCTCGTATTTTGTGCAAGTTTTTATTTCTTTCGATTACCCGTGGACCAGAATAATCATTCAGTTCGTACTTGCGAATTATTTTTAATCAGACAAGTAGATGTGGGTTCTTCGGTGCAATAACAAGTAATTCCAACAAATTAGCCTGGATGATAGGATAGAGGCTTTCGAGAGTGAATAGTAGATATCTTAGACTAAATCAAGCCATTTTCTGAGAGAAAGCAGGCCATCTTGGTGAAGTGAAGATAGATCCAATGTAGCTGTAGCCTTTAGCTCCAAAAACAGTCTAAGCAAGAAGAATTCGAGATATCGGATCATAATGGTAGGCTATAGCTGTGATCCAGAGGCTAATGATATTTGAATGATTTTTTTCTGATTAATGGACCTGCATTCGCGAGGCCGAGCTTTCGTGTCCTCCGTGCGAGATGAATTGGTGCATTTCAATTCAACTCGAGAAGTTTGGATGACATATTGTCGTAAAAAGCGCTAAATTTTATGTGTTCTTTATCTTTGAGAAATTTCATAAAACGTGGAAATTTAATAAATTATTCCATGGTGAGAATTACTTTATAGTTTCTCTCTCTACAACAAACAACCCTCTTTCCGCTCGATTTTGAGCCAAATGCCTTGGCTGGTCACGAAAAAATCCTTTTAAGCTGAATAACACTAGTTTTTCCTCATATAGGGACTAAAAGTTCAAAATTTTCTTCTTCACACTTGCTGGTCCTCAAATCACTGAGAAATAGGGATTGAACAGCTTTCTGAGCCTTTGTGGCATTGATTTTCCATTTTTAGCTTTTTGTTTCCTCTTTCGAATTATATATTGGCAGAAACAATTTAACTAAAGACAGGGTTTATCCTTCGGCAGATAATAAAACTTTAAAATAAACCCGAGTTTCTGGCCGAAATAAAGTGATTACTAAATGCAGAGCTCAAAGGCCATGATGACTGCATACTCTCAATGGATCAGGAAATACCCTTATCGCACCAAGATGGGTACCTCATGTAAGCTTCTAACTGGTCTTTATTAGATGCTCATTAACCTATTTTCTTACTGACCATAGTCATAATGTTTGTCGGAGCAGACCTAATTGCGCAGAAAATCGTTAAAAAGCCCGTCAATGAAGAGGACTCTGAATGGGATACTAAGCAAACTGCGAGAATGGCCGCGCTTGGCACCTTCTGTAACGCTCCATTGTTGCATAATTGGTTCGGCTCCGTACTTCCATCTATTTTAAAGAGATTCTCTGTAAGCAGACTGTGGATGCCAATTTTCTCCTGTGCCGTGCATCATTCGATGTTTTTCCCTTGGTTCAGTTATATGTTCCTGTTCGCAAATACGTTTTTCGACAGTTTTAAGCTTAAAGAAAGTGTTGACTTTGCCACAGACAAATTCTGGGTTACATACTGGCACGCAGTTAAAGTCGTGTTTGTTGTAAACCTGCTTGGGTTTGCATTCGTGCCTGCACCCTATCAAGGGTTACTCCAAACCTTTTCCATGCTGTGTGTTCACACAGCTCAACAACGTAACTGGACTGAAGAAGATCCGGTTGAACCTGAGGATGAACTAAATGAATATGAATTTGAAAAAATAGTAATAGTCCGCATGTAAGTAATTGTTCAGCAAGATTCAACGGATTTATGTGGAGTATTGACATAAGAAGGGCTAAAAAAATGTTCTTCCATGGTTATTTTCCACTGGGAAACAATTTTCATTCCAACCAAATAACCCAAGTGAAATAGAACTCTGAAGACAAGTCT